>Ga0210400_10002450_pt1 | contig 17208 bp, 17 predicted proteins | sample IncBWH26MmetaG_FD_155456 | JGI IMG/M metagenome (GOLD analysis project Ga0210400, IMG submission 155456) | Forest soil microbial communities from Barre Woods Harvard Forest LTER site, Petersham, Massachusetts, United States - Inc-BW-H-26-M | ecosystem: Environmental > Terrestrial > Soil >... | reverse complement strand
CGATCTCCGCCGAGATGGACGCCGGGACCTTCCCGTTCCGCGAGGAGTTCGAGGACATCCACATGAACGTGGAGGCCCGGCTGCGCGAGCTGATCGGGCCGGCGGCGGGGCGGCTGCACACGGCCCGCTCGCGCAACGACCAGGTGGCGCTCGATTTCCGCATGTGGGTGCGCGACGCCTGCGACAGGACCGTCGCCCAGATCCGGGCGCTTCAGAAGGCGCTGGTCGCCAAGGCCGCGCCGCACGCCGCGACCCTGATGCCGGGCTTCACCCACCTGCAGCCGGCCCAGCCGGTGACCTTCGGCCACCACCTGATGGCCTATGTGGAGATGTTCGGCCGCGACGCCTCGCGGTTCGCCGACGCCCGCACGCGCATGAACGAAAGCCCCCTGGGCGCCGCGGCGCTCGCCGGCTCGCCCTTCCCGATCGACCGGCACATGACGGCCCAGGCGCTTGGCTTCGACCGGCCGGCGGCCAATTCGCTGGACGCCGTCGCCGACCGCGACTTTGCGCTGGAGGCCCTGGCCGCGGCGGCCATCACCGCCATCCACCTGTCGCGCCTGGCCGAGGAGATCGTGGTCTGGATGACGCCGCAGTTCGGCTTCATCACCCTGACCGACGCCTTCACCACCGGCTCCTCGATCATGCCGCAGAAGAAGAACCCCGACGCGGCCGAGCTGGTCCGCGCCAAGGCCGGCCGGATGCTGGGGTCGTTCACCCAGCTCGCCGTGGTGATGAAGGGCCTGCCGCTGACCTATTCGAAGGACATGCAGGAGGACAAGGTCCCCGCCTTCGAGGCCTTCGACGCGCTCGAGCTGTCGCTGCGCGCCATGGCCGGGATGGTCGCGGACATGCAGCCCGCCATCGAGAACATGGCCAAGGCCGCCGGCGCCGGCTTCTCCACGGCCACCGACCTCGCCGACTGGCTGGTCCGCGAGCTGGGCCTGCCGTTCCGCGACGCCCACCACGTCACCGGGGCGGCGGTGAAGCGCGCCGAGCAGTTGGGCTGCGACCTGCCCGGCCTGCCGCTCGGCGAGCTCCAGGCCCTGGAGCCGCGCGTCACGAAGGACGTTTACAAGGTGCTGACGCCGCAGGCTTCGGCGGCCAGTCGCACGAGCTATGGCGGGACGGCGCCTGACCAGGTGCGCGCCCAGATCCAGCGTTGGAAGGAAATCCTCGCATGAGCCCCCGGACCTTCATTCGCGCAGGCGCCGCCCTGCTGATCCTGAGCGCGCCCCTCGCCGCCTGCGGCAAGCTGGGCCAGCTCGAAAAGCCCGGACCGTTGAACGGCGCCGGCCGCGCCACCGACCGCCAGGCCAGCGAACAGCAGCGCCAGGCGCAGGACCCGCAGCGGCCCGTCGACACCGTCGATCCGCGCGACGCCTCCACCGACCCGGCGCCGCCGCGCACCCTGCCCATCGAAGGCTCCGGCCAGAACCCCTTCGCCCTCGGCCCGCAAGGCGCCCTGCCGAACCCCTACGCCAATCCGCGATGAACCACTTCGAGCTCGGAGACGGAGAGCACGGGGGGCCCGAGCTCTACTGCGAGGACACGCCGCTGGCGAAGATCGCCGAGGCCGTCGGCACGCCCGTCTATGTCTATTCCTCCGCCACCCTGGAGCGGCACTTCACGGTGCTGCGCGACGCCCTCGTCGCCGCCGGGCTCAAGGACCCGCTGGTCGCCTTCGCGGTGAAGGCCAATCCCAATGTCGCCGTGTTGCGCACCCTGGCCAAGGCCGGCGCCGGCGCCGACGTGGTGTCCGAGGGCGAGGTCCGCCGCGCCCTGGCCGCCGGCGTGCCGCCAGAGCGCATCGTCTTCTCCGGCGTCGGCAAGAGCGAGGCGGAGATCGCCTTCGCCCTGCAGGCCGGGGTTGCCGAGATCAACCTGGAATCCGAGCCTGAGCTGCGCCTGGTCGACGCCGTGGCCGAACGGCTCGGCAAGCGCGCCACCGTCGCCATCCGGGTCAATCCCGACGTCGAGGCCGGCGGCCACGCCAAGATCTCCACCGGCAAGGCCGAGAACAAGTTCGGCGTCTCCCTCGCCGAGGCCGAGCGGCTCTACGCCCAGGCCTCCAACATGGCCGGCGTGCGGCCCGTGGGGGTCGCCTGCCACATCGGCAGCCAGATCACCGACCTCGCTCCGCTGGAGGCCGCCTTCCGCAAGATGCGCGCCCTCGTCGAGCGGCTGCGCGCCGAAGGCCTGTCGGTGGAGCGCCTCGACCTGGGCGGCGGCCTGGGGGCCCCCTATTTCAACGCGCCCACCCCGCCTGCGCCGGCCGACTACGCCGCCATGATCGCCCGGGTGATGGCAGGCCTGCCCACCATCCAGTTCGCCTTCGAGCCCGGCCGGATGATCGCCGCCAACGCCGGCGTGCTGGTGGCCCGCGTGCAGCACGTTCACGCCCGGCCCGAGGGGCGCAAGTTCCTGGTGCTCGACGCGGCGATGAACGACCTGCTGCGGCCGGCCATGTACGACGCCTATCACGACATCCGCCCGGTCAGGCCGCGGGAGGGCGAGCCGCAGCCCTACGACGTGGTGGGGCCGATCTGCGAGACCGGCGACACCTTCACCCGCGACCGGCTGCTGCCACCGCTGGAGGCCGGCGACCTGGTGGCCTTCATGACCGCCGGGGCCTATGGCGCGGCCATGTCCAGCGAGTACAACTCCCGCCTGCTGGTCCCCGAGGTGCTGGTGAAGGGCGCCGACTACGCGGTCGTGCGGCCCCGCCCCACCTACGACGACATGCTGGCGAGGGAACGGAGCGCGCCCTGGCTCTGAGGCGAAGCCTCGTTCCTCTCGTTGAACCTGTTCGATAGCGGAAGAGAATTGGATCTCGCCCCGCGCCGCCGATCAGGCGCAGCGGGAACGGCGCCCACGACTTCCGGTTGCGATCTTAAGACTCCCGACAGCCCGGCGGTTCAGGATGGCGCGGATGACCCTGCGCCTTCCCACCGCATCGGAGCTCAAGGCGATGATCCTCCGACATCGGTTCACCCTCATCGACGCCGCCATGATCGCCGCCGTGGTCGGAGCCGGCCTGCTCGCCGCGTGGCAGATCGACGTCTTCCCCAATGAAACCAACGGGGTGCGCGAAGGCGTCCTCGAACTCGACGAGGTGTTCGCGGTCTGCGCGCTGGGCTTCGCCCTGTTCGCCTGGACGCGGATGCGCGCGCAGAGCCGCGAGGTCGCCCGCCGCCGCGCGGCCGAGAACGAGGCCAGGGCGCTCGCCTTCGAAGACCCTTTGACGGGCCTGCCCAACCGGCGACAGTTCGACGCAGCCCTGAACGCCGCGCTCGCCGCGCCTCCCGGCGCCGATGCCGTGCACGCCGTCCTGATGCTCGACCTGAACGGGTTCAAGCGGATCAACGACGTCCACGGCCATCCGGTGGGGGACGAAGCCCTGGTGCAGACAGCCCTTCGGCTGCGCAAGGCGGTGCGCGAAGACGACCTCGTCGCGCGGCTCGGCGGGGACGAATTCGCCGTCCTGGCGCGGCATCTGTCGGGCGCCGAGGCCGCCACCGGCCTGGCGCGGCGGATCATCGAGAGCCTGGAGGCCCCGGTGAACGCCGGCGGTTCGGAACACCGGATAGGCGCCGGCATCGGCATCGCGCTCGCGCCGCTGGACGGCTCGGACGCCGAAACCCTGTTGCGGCGCGCCGACGTGGCGCTCTACCGCGCCAAGGGCGAGGGCGTCAGCGCCCTGCGCTTCTTCGAGCCCGACATGGATCGCCGGATCCAGGAACGCGACCAGCTCGAACGTGACCTGCGCGACGCGATCGGCTCGGCGGACCTGGAGGTGCTCTACCAGCCCTGCATGGACCTGAAATCCGGGCGTCTGACGCGTTTCGAGGCGATGGCGACGTGGCGCCACCCTCGCCTGGGCGTGCTGGACGCCTGGCGATTCATCCCCATCGCCGAAGCGGCGGGCCTGATCGGGCGCTTGACCGACGACCTGCTGGGCCGCGCCTCGCGGGATGCGGTCGCCTGGGGCCCGCACGTCGCCCTGTCCTTCCCCGTGTCGCCGGCGCAGTTGAAGGATCGCACCTTCGGCCTGCGCCTGCTGAAGATCCTCGGCGCGGCGAACCTCGCGCCCGCCCGGCTTGAGCTTGAAATCGCCGAGAGCGCCATGGTGGCCGACCTGGACGGCGCCCAGCGGGTGCTTGGGGCGATCCGCGATTCGGGAGTCAAGATCGCCCTGAGCGACTTCGGAACGGGCTATTCGAGCCTGTACCACCTGCGGAACTTCAGGATCGACCGGATCAAGATTGACCGCAGCCTGGTGCAGGCCATGGGCGACAGCGTCCAGTCCACCGCCATCGTGCGCGCCCTGGTCGGCCTAGGCGCAGGCCTCGGGCTGACGGTCGCCGCCGAAGGCGTTCAGGACGAACGCCAGCACGGCCTGCTGGCGGATGAGGGATGCCAGGAAGCGCAGGAGGTCAGTCGCCCGATGTCCGCGGTCGAGGCCCTGGCCTTTGCGACCGTCGCGCCGCCGGCTCGGAGACGCCGCGCGAGCCGGGCCCGCGCCTAGACCCTGTCCCGGGTCCTTCCGCAACCGCGGTGTTCATGGGTGGCCGGATGCGCAGGCCGATGACGATTGAGACCGGGAGGGGTCGGCCTAAAGGTCGGCGCAGCTCGACATGTTCACCGGCGCATGGTCCGCGCGGGTCCAGCCCGACGGGCCCTTGGCGAACTCGGAAGTCCGCGATCCGGCCTGGGCCTGCTTCAGCTTGGGATCGAAGCCGTTCCAGGTAATGGCGGTGACGACGCGCGCGGTGATTCCCTTGGCCTGATCCTCCGCCGTGACGGTGCGCTCGGCCTTGCAGGCGACTTCGAAGGTCTGGCACTTCTGGTCCTCCGCCGTGCCCTTGCACAGCGGATCGGCGGCGATGATCTGCTTGCGCCAGCTCAGGATCTCGTTGTCGAGCCCGGCGAATTTGTCCGCCGCCGGGCCGCTGGAGGATCCGGACTGGCTGCAGGCGGCCAGCATCGAAAGGGCCGCCATGACGGCCGCACGTCTTATCAACTTCGTTGCTCCCATGGGGATAGAACGCGGGGGATGGCGCCTGGATGCGGCGATCTCGTGACGGTTCTCTAGTCCAGGGCCCCGATATAGGGGAGCCCGCGATAGGCTCCGGCGGCGTCCATCCCGTAACCGACCAAAAATCGGGCAGGCGCCTCCCAGGCGACGAAGTCCGGCTCTATGGCGCGCCTGGTGGGCCAGGGCTTGCTGGCGAAGACGCAGGTCAGCACCTCGGCGGCCCCGGCGTCGCGCACCAGCCGCGCCGCCTCGGACAGCGACAGGCCGGTGTCGAATACGTCGTCCACCACCAGGGCTCGGCGCCCGGCCAGCGGGCGCTGCAGGTCGGCGCGCACCTCGCAGCGGCCCATGCTGGCCCGCGCGTCGCCATAGGACGCCAGCCACAGGGCGTCGAACCCGAGGTTGCGGCCCATCCGCGAGAGGGCCCGCGTCAGGTCCGCGCAGAACCAAAGGCCGCCGGTCAGGAGGCACACGGCCACCGTCTCGTCGTCGGTCCGCGGCGCGACGATCCGGGCCAGGGCCTCGACGCGCTCGGCGATCTCGGCCTGGCTCAACAGGACGGCAGGGGCTGTGTCGGTCATTTGGGGGCCGGCAGGGCGGCCGCCGCCGCGGGAAGGGCGACCGCCACGGGCCGCGTCTTGCCCGCCGGTTCGAAGCTGACCTCCAGATCGTGCGTCGCGGCGGGCGGGTCGACGATGGAGATGGCGAAGTGGCGCACCGAGCGCGCCGGCACGGCGGCGTCGATCGGGCGGGCGATCTTGACCGCGACGGGCTTGCCCAGGCGGTCCAGCAGGCTCACCCGCAGGGCCGGCGCATTGGCCGCCTGGTCGCGCGGGTTGCGAAGCTGGCCGGTGACCGATAGCGCCGGATGGCCGCCCTGGAAACCGGCGTCGGCCCGCACCTGCTCGATCGCCAGGGGGGAGACCGGCAGGCCGAGGCCCGCATAGGCCGCTTGGCTGGCCGGCAGCAGCCGGACCACCTGGGCGCGGAAGACGACGGCCCCGGCGACGAGGCCGGCGACGACCACGGCGGCGATCGCCCAGACCAGGACCTTGCCCCCGGCCTCGCGCCGCGGGGCGGACGGCCTGCTGGCGACCACCGGCGCGGCCGGCGGCGCCTCGAACACCACTTCATCCAGCGGCGCGGGCGGCGGCAGCGGCGCGACGACCGGGGCGGGTTTGGGCGGCGGCGGCGCGGGCGGCTCGGCCCCCTCCGGCAGCGCCGTCCAGCGGGCGCCGCAGTTGGAGCACTTCACGGTGCGCCCAGCCGCCGCGATCCGTGAGTCGTCCACGAAATAGCTGGTGGCGCACTCTGGACAGGTCAGTATCATGACACTCGAATCGGACGCTCCCGCAGCCTCCCATCCGAGGTCGCCGATTTCGGTCTCCATGTCCAGAAACCCCGTTGCCCCGGCGGCAAGCCGAGTCGCCGAAGATGTCGTCCGTTTCGACGACGTCTCCATGCGCTACGGCCGTGGGCCTGACGTGCTGACCAGCCTCAACTTCAGCCTGGCGCCGGGCTCGTTCCACTTCGTCACCGGCCCCTCGGGCGCCGGCAAGAGCTCGCTGCTCAAGCTGATCTACCTCGCCGCCCAGCCCTCGAAGGGGCTGGTGCACCTGTTCGGCCAGGACGTGGCCCACGCGCCAGCCAGCGCCAAGCCGCAGCTTCGCCGCCGCATCGGGGTGGTGTTCCAGGACCTGGTGCTGCTTGAGCACCTCTCGACCTTCGACAACGCCGCGCTGCCGTTGCGGATCGCCGGGCGCAAGCCCGCCGACTACCGCAACGACGTGGCCGAGCTCCTGAGCTGGGTGGGGCTGGGCCAGCGGATGCACGCCATGCCCGCCACCCTGGCCGGCGGCGAGCGTCAGCGGCTGGCGATCGCGCGGGCCGTGGTCAACCGGCCCGACATCCTGCTGGCCGACGAGCCCACCGGCAACGTCGACCACGACATGGCGGTGCGCATCTTTCGACTGTTCGTGGAGTTGAACCGCCTCGGTACGACCGTGCTGATCGCCACCCACGACCAGGACCTGATCGCCCGCTCCGGCCGCCCGGTGCTGCTGCTGGAGAACGGCCGGATCAGCGCCCGCCCCGCGCAGGGGCCGCTCGCATGAGCGAGATCTTCGACGTCCAGCGCTGGAGGCCCGCGCCCTTCCTGCCGGAGCGGGAGACCCGCGACGGGGCGCTGATCTTCGTGGTCGCGGTGCTCTGCTTCCTGGCCTGCCTGACCGCCATGGGGGTGCTCGCCGCCGACCGCGCGGCCGCCGGCTGGACCGGGCAGCTCACCGGCGAGGCCACGGTGATCGTGCGCCCGCGCGGCGGGGAGACGCCGGACGCCGCCGCCGCCCGCGCCGCCGAGGTCCTGGCCGGGACCGCCGGGGTCGCCGAGGCCCGCGCGCTCGAACCCGCCAAGGCCTACGACCTGATCCGCCCCTGGCTGGGCGACGTCAGCGACCTCGAGGACCTGCCGGTGCCGCGGCTGGTCGCCGTGACCCTCGACGGGCGCCATCCCGCCGGCGCGAAGCAGCTCAGCGCCGCCCTGGCCGGCCAGAACGTCGACGCCACGGTCGACGACCACTCCATCTGGATCAAGGACATCCGCCGCGCCGGCGGGCTGGTGCGCTGGCTGGGCGTCGGGGTCTTCCTGCTGATCGCCGCGGCGGCGGGCGCGGTCATCGCCTTCGCCACCCGCGCGGGCCTGGCCGCACGCCGCGACGTGGTCGAGGTTCTGCATCTGGCCGGGGCGGAGGACGGCTTCATCGCGCGGCTGTTCCAGGTGCGCTTCGCCCAGATGGCCGGCTACGCGGGCCTCATCGGAGCGATCGCCGCCGTGGTGCTCGGCGCGGCCTTGCGGATCGCCGGCGGCGGCGAGGGCCTGACGCCCGCCCTGCCGCTGGCCTGGAGCGACCTCCTGGCCGTGGTCCCCTGCCCCCTGCTGGCCGCCATGGTGGCGGCGGTGGCGGCGCAGCTCACGGCGGTCGGCCTGATCCGGGCGATGCCATGAGGACGCTGGCCGCCCTGCTGGTGCTGGCGCTGATCTGGACGGCCGGCCTCTTCGCCTTCGCCGCGCGCGTCCAGCAGTCGACGCCCCTGCCCGAGCCGCCCCCGGCCGACGGCATCGTCGCCCTGACCGGGGCCAACTCCAACGAGCGCATCGCCGCGGCGGTCCAGCTCCTCGCCGAGCATCGCGGGCATCGGGTGCTGGTCTCCGGCGTCAACCGCGAGGTCAGCCGCGAGCAGTTGCGAACCGCCTCCGGCACGGTGCGCCGGCTCTACGACTGCTGCGTGGACCTGGGCTTCACCGCGGCCGACACCGTGGGCAATGCGCGCGAGACCGCCGAATGGGCGCGGACCATGCGCTACCGCAGCCTGACGGTCGTCACCTCCGACTACCACATGCCGCGCGCGATGCTGGAGCTGCGCGCCGTCCTGCGCCCGCCGGACTTCGCCCTGCAGACCTATGCGACCCCTACCGCGGCGCTGAAGAGCCGCGCGTGGTGGCGCTCGCCCGGGGCGGCGCGCTTGCTGGCGGTGGAGTATTGCAAGTATCTGGCGATCCTCGGCCGCGAGGCGGTGCTGGGCCTGGGCCCGCGCGCCACGCCCGCGGCGCCGCAAAAGGGCTGACCTTGCTCCTCGTCCGATCCCTGCTGTTCACGGCCCTGTTCTATCTGTGGTCGGTGTTCTGGGTGCTGCTGATCCTGCCGCTGGTTCTGGGGCCACGGATCTGGATGGTCCGCTCCTGGGCGATCTGGTCGGGGGTGGTGATCCTGCTGCTGCGGGTCGTCTGCAACATCCGCGTGGAGTTCCGCGGCCGCCAGCACATCCCCAGGACCCACGCCCTGATCGCGCCCAAGCACCAGTGCATGTTCGACGTCTTCGCGCAGTTCACGGTGCTGCCCGACAGTTGCTTCGTGACCAAGAAGGAGCTGATGTGGATCCCGTTCTTCGGCTGGTACGCCTCCAAGGGGCGGATGATCGTCGTCGACCGCGCGGGCCAGGCCGCGGCGCTGCGCAAGATGGTCGCCGACGCCAAGGACCGCTTCGCCGACCGGCGCCAGCTCGTGATCTTCCCGGAGGGCCACCGCGGAGAGCCGGGCGTGGCCGGCGACTACAAGCCCGGCATCGCCGCCCTCTACCGCGAGCTGGACGTGGCGGTGCATCCCATGGCCACCAACGCCGGCGTCCACTGGCCGGCGCACGGCGTCCTGCGCCGCCCCGGCACCATCGTCTACGAATACCTCGAGCCGATCCCGCCCGGCCTGAAGCGCGCCGAGTTCATGCGCGTCCTGCAGGAGCGCATCGAGACGGCGTCCACGGCGCTGTTGCCGTTGTAGGCTCTCGATCCTCCCCCACAGGGGAGGTGGCTTGACGCGACGGAGGGGGTTTCCTCAGCCGAGTCCGCGATAACCGACATCGCCGGCGCCCGGGATGAAACCCCTCAATCCCTCCGGGCCAACTCCCCCTGAGGCGGAGCATCTCTCTCCAGCCGCTCCACCAACCCCAGCAGCGCTTCCATCGCGCGGTCGCGGACTCCCTCCTGCGCCAGGTGTTCCACCAGGTCGCGCAGGTAGTCGACGTTGCGCCCCGACAGCCCCGTCGCGCCGGCGATCAGGGCGGCCTGCTGCTCCAGGCTGAGCGCGCCGGCCCACTGCGGGTGATGCACGTCGGAGAGGAACACCAGGGCCTCGACGCGCCGTCCGTCGGCCAGACGCACGTTCCGTCGCGCCTCCACATAGGTCTCGGTCGGCTGCTCGCGCTCCATCAGATAGGCGTGGACGCCCGCCCAGTCGGCCAGCGCGATCCGATAGGCCGCGCCGCGCACCGATCCGCCCGGCGCCAGGCCCAGCACCAGCCCCGGCCGCTCATAGGTGCCGCGGTGATGCACCGAGTAGATGCAGAAGGCCCGCCGGCGTCCCGGCAAGGTCGCGGGCGCACGCTCTACGAACGGGAACCCCGGCCGCCACATCAAAGACCCGTAGCCGAAGACCCAAAGCTCGTCGGACATCCCACACCGCGGCTATAGAGAGGCCATGTCTGTGCCCGATCCCTCGCCCGCCCGCAAACCCCGCCGCCTCGGCCTCTGGCTGCCGTTCGCCGCCCTCGCCCTGCTGATCGCCGTCTGGAGCGGCGCCTGGGTCTGGGGCCGCGGCCAGGCCGCCAGCCGGATGGACGCCGCCGTGGCGGCCCTGGACCAGGCCGGCTACCGGATCACCTGGAGAGACCGCCGGATCGGCGGCTACCCGTTCCGCATGGACGTCACCCTCACCGACGTCAGCGCCCGCGAGCCCTCCGGCTGGGGCCTGGAGGCGCCGCGGATCGAGGGCGAGGCCTACATGCACGCCCTGACCCACTGGATGATCGCCGCGCCGGCGGGCCTCACCTTCGTGCGCCCGGTGGGCGGACCGGTGGCTGTGAAGGGCGAGGTGATCCACGCCAGCCTGACGCACCTGACCGCGCGCCCGCCGAGCTTTTCGTTCGAAGGGACCAGGCTCAGCTTCACGCCGCAGCCGGGCGCCCAGCCCTTCGCCCTCAGCTCGGCCGACCGGGTGGAATTCCACCTGCGCGCCGGCCCCGACGACGAGGGTGGCGTCTTCGCCCGCCTCGACAACGGCAAGGCGCGGCTCTCGGGTCTCTTCGCCCGGGTGGCCGGCGGCAAGCCGATCTCCATGGTCTGGAACTCGACGCTGTCGAAGATGAGCGCCTTCCAGGGCCGCGACTGGCCCGACGCCGTGCGCCGCTGGGCCGACGCAGGCGGGCGGATGACCGTGCGCGAGGCCGGGATCACCGCCGGCGACGCCGTGCTGGGCGTCCGCTCCGGCAGCCTGGGCGTCGGCGGCGACGGCCGCCTTTCGGGCGCCCTGGACGTCACCCTTCGCCAGGCGCCGCGCGCGCTGAGCGCCATGAGCTCCGAGGGCGTCATCGAGCAGGGCCCGGCGCAGTCGGCTGCGGCGGTGGTCCAGGCCCGCCAGAGCGGCGACACCGCCCAGGCGACGCTCAACTTCCAGGCCGGCCGCACGACCCTCGGCCCCGTCGCCCTCGGCGCTGCGCCGAAGGTCTACGATCCGCGCTGAGCCGCCGATGCGGCCGTCAGCCGCGCCCGACCACGGCGGCGACGGCGTCGTAGAAGTCGCGGGCGAAGGCCTCGGTCTGGCCGAGCGGCCCCTGTCGGATCTGACCTCGCAGCCCCTGCCGCAGGGCCGCCCGGCGCGGCCGGTCCGCCGCCAGGCCCAGGGCGATGCGCTCGAAGCCCGCGATGTCCTCGGCCACCAGGTCGCCCAGGCCGGCGTTGCTGAGGATCGAATGGCTGAGGCGCTCATAGAAGGCCGGGCCCTTCAGGCTCACCACCGGCACACCCATCCACAGGGCCTCCGCCGTGGTGGCGCCGCCGGTCAGGGGGAAGGTGTCCAGGCTGATGTCGATCCCGTTGTAGAGCGGCATGTGCCCGCCGCGCACGGGGTGGAAGATCACCCGGTCCTCGCCGACCCCCGCCGCGGCGAAGGCCGCCAGGATGCGCCGGCGGAAGGTCTCCGCTCCGCCCTCCGGCCGCACGAAGGCGAACCGCGCGCCGGGGACCGCCGCGGTGATCCGCGCCCAGGCCGCCAGGGTCGGCCTGTTGAACTTGTGCGGATTGCCGGCGGTCCCGAAGGTCAGCGCCCCGGCGCGGTCCTCGGGCAGTCCGGCCTCGATGGGATGCTGGTCGGCGAACACCGCGCGCCCCAGCGCGATCCAGGTGCGGGGCAGCACCAGGGGCGCCTCCAGCATCAGGCCGGGATCCGGCGGGACGTTGAAGGGGTCGCAGACCATGTGGTCGATGGCGGCCAGGCCCGCCGAGTGCGGATAGCCCAGCCAGCTCGCCTGGCGCGGCGCCGCGCGCCAGGCCATCACCTCCAGGCGGTTCATGGCCGTCGTGCCGCCGAGCTCGATCAGCATGTCCAGCCGGTCGTCGGCGATCGTCTGGGCCGCCGCCCGCGCGGACATCTCCGTCAGGACGCGATAGGCCGTGGCCTTGGCCGCCATGTCCCGCTGCAGGTCGTCCGCCGCGCTGGGGAAGAACGAATAGACGAAGACCTCGAAGCGCGCCCGGTCCAGGTGGTCGAACAGCGGCAGGGCGAAATAGCCTACCGGATGGCGCCTCAGGTCCGACGACAGGAACCCCAGGCGGATGGGGCCTCCGTCCGGACGCGGCCGGGCTTTGCGGATCGGATCGGCCGCGGCCCTGGCCTCGACCTCGCGGCCCCAGATGCGGTGCTGCTCCAGGAGCTCGCGGCGATCGTCGAGGCTTTCCACCCGCGGCATCTGGCGCAGCAGCGCCGTGTGCCGTCCGCTCTGCGCCCAGAGGCGGCCGAGGGTCCGGAAGTCCCCCAGCCGGTCGAGGTCGTCGAAGGCGCAGACACGGGCGAACACCTCGCTCAGAATCTTCAGGTGGCCGGGGTTCAGTCCCCCTGCTTCCAGCGCCTGCCGCGCCAGGCCGTCGGCCTCGTCCAGCGCCGCGCCTTCGCCCTCGCCGGTGTCCCGCGCCAGGGTCTGGGCGAGCAGGGCCAGGTGGTGCAGGCTGGGCTCCAGCTCATGGGCGCGGCGCAGCAGGCCGATCGCCCGGCCCCGGTCGCGCTCGGCCAGCAGGTCGCCCAGGTGGAACGCCGCCCAGGCCTGCCCGGCAAGCGCCGGCGGCAGGCTCTCCAGCCAGGCCTCGGCGGCCGGCGTATCGCCCGCCGCGCGCAAAGCCAGGACCTTGGCCTCCGCCAGCCGCGCATCGCCGGGATTGGCCGCAAGCCCCCGGTCCAGCACCGCCGCGGCGGCGGCCGTGTCTGCCAGGCCGGCCAGCAGCAGCCAGGCCTCGACGACCTTCGGGGCCTCGGCCACCACCTCGCCCAGCGCGGCCTTGGCCTCGTCCCGTCGGCCCAGGTCCATCAGCGCCGAGGCTCGGTTGACCCGGGCCCCGGCCTCGCCCGACGCCAGCGCGACCGCCCGGTCCAGCGCCGCAAGCGCCTCCTCCGGGCGGCGCAGCGCCCGCAGGGTCGCGCCCCTCAGGTTCCAAAGCGCGTGGGCGTCCGGATGGCGGGCCACGGCCCGCGCGGTCCAGGCTTCGCCGTCCGCGAACCGCCCGGCCCGGTAGAGGTGGCGGCCAAGATCGAGATAGGCTTCGGCCGGTTGGTCGGGGGCCTCGGTCAGGGCCTGGACGAGCTCGGCGATCCGCGCGGTCAAGGCTTGCGGGCCTCTCCAAAGGGCGTGGTGGCTGGGGGCGGGATCGAACCGCCGACCTGTGGGTTATGAATCCACCGCTCTAACCATCTGAGCTACCCAGCCGCACTCCGCCAGGACGGCCCCGCGCGAGCAAGGCGCGGGTTATAGGGTTTCGACCCCCGCGCTTCAAGCGCCTTGGGGCGAGCGGGAGAGGGCGGGTGAAAGCTTGGCGCTACTCGCCGGATCGATTGCCGCGCCGCGCCCGCTGGGCGGCCATGGCGAGCAGTTCCGCCGAGCGCTCCGCCGCGTCGACGGTCATGGCCAGGGCGACGTTGCCGGGCCCGTTCAGCACCACGGCGCCCCGGTGGACGATGACCACCAGGGGTTCGTCGCAGAGATCGTGGAGGGTTTGGCTCGGCATGCCGCCATCCTACGTCCGCGGCGGCCAGGGACCACCCGGGAGCCGACATAGCCGCCCAACTTTGAGGCGATCAGGCGTCCAGGCGCCTCGGGAACTTGGCGACCATGCGGACGCCGCTCCAGAGTTCCAGGGTGCGGTGTTCCCGCTGATCCTCGGCGTGAAGGACTGCTTCCTCATCGGCCTCGCACTCGAACTCGGCGGCCTGGGCGATATGGCCGTCGTCGGCGATGAAATAGAGCCTGTATCCCGGCATCACGCCTCTCCCACGTAGGCGGGAGCACAAAGTGTCTCTCAGCCGTTGGCGCCCACGGGCCGAAGCCAACGATGTCGGGTACTTAACATATTTTGTCGGGTTCCGGACATGGCTGTGACGCCGGCCGCGCGGCGTCGAAGGCTGCGGCCAGGCGCGGCGGCCGCCGAAGATGCCCCCAGCCGCATCCCTCCCCTTCTGTCGCGCGCGCCTCTCCGCTAGGGTCGCGCCCACACATGAGCGTGCTGCATCTCCTGGGAACCTCCGGCGACGGCGGCGCCGAAACCTACTTCGTGGACCTCGTGACCGCGCTGAAGGCGGCAGGCGTCGGCGAGGCCGCGGCCATCCGCCGCCATGCCGGGCGCCAGGCGGCGCTGGCCGCGGCCGGCGTGCCGGTGAAGACGCTGGGCTTCGGCGGCCCACTCGACATCCTCACCCGCCCGGCGGCGGCCGGCTACGCCCGCCTGCAGGGCGCCCAGCTCTTGCTGGCCTGGATGAACCGCGCCGCGCGGCATACGCCCAAAGGGCCCTGGGCGCGGATCGGCCGGCTGGGCGGCTACTACAACCTCAAATACTACGCAGGTTTCGAGGAGCTGGTGGCCAACACCGAGGACATCGCCGAGTGGATCGTGAGCCAGGGCTGGCCGGCCGGCCGGGTGCGCTGCATCCCCAACTTCGCCACCGCCCCGCCCCCTCTCGCCAACCAGGGCGGCGCGGCCCTGGACCGCGCCAGCCTGGACACGCCCGCCGGCGCGCCCCTGCTGCTCGGCATGGGCCGGCTGCACGACTCGAAGGCCCACGACGTCAGCCTGCAGGCCCTGGCCGAGCTGCCGGAAGCCTACCTGTGGATCGCCGGCGTCGGGCCGCTGGAGGCCAAGCTGAAGGCCATGGCCCAGGCCCTGGGGGTCGAGGACCGGGTGCGGTTCCTGGGCTGGCGCACCGACCCCTCGGCGCTCTACCGCGCGGCCGACGTCTGCGTCTTCCCCTCGCGCTATGAGCCGCTCGGCAATGTGGTGATCCAGGCCTGGGCGCACGGCCTGCCGGTGGTGGCGGCCGCCAGCCAGGGACCCAAGGCGCTAATCGAGGACGGCCGCGACGGCCTGCTGGTCCCCATCGACGATGCGCAGGCCCTGGCCGACGGCGTCCGCCAGCTCCTGGCCGCGCCCAGGCGGGCGGCGCAGCTCGCCGAGCGCGGCCTCGGCCGGGTGGCGGCCGAATTCTCGGAAGCCGCGGTCATCGGGCAGTGGAAGACCCTCTTCTCCGACTACGGGGCGGCCTGAATGTGCGGCATCGCGGGCCAGGTCGGCGGGACGGACGCCCGGGCCGCCGAGATGATCGCAGCGCTGACCCACCGTGGTCCCGACGGCATCCGGGTGGAGGCGATGGCCGGCGCCGCCGTGGCCCACGCCCGGCTGTCGATCATCGACCTGGAGGGCGGCTGGCAGCCGCTGCACGCCGCCGGCTCGACGGTGATCGGCAACGGCGAGATCTACAACTACGTCGAACTGGCGCGCGATCATCAACTTGCCGACGTTCTCTCCACCGGCTCGGATTTCGAGCCCCTGCTGCACCTCTACGCCCGCGAGGGGGAGAAGGCGTTCGAGCGGCTGCGCGGCATGTACGCCCTGTGCCTGATGGGCGGCGACGGCCGCGCCTGGCTGGCCCGCGATCCGTTCGGCATCAAGCCGCTCTACATCATGGAGCACGCGGGCGGCCTGGCCTTCGCCTCCGAACCCCGGGCCTTCCTCAAGGCCGGCCTGATGCAGACGGTCCTCGACCCCGAGCCGGCGAAGGAACTGCTGGCCTTCAACTACACCCTCGGCGCCCGCACCCTGTTCCAGGGCCTCCGCCGCCTCGCCCCGGGCGAGGTGGTCGAGGTCCGCGACGGGCGGATCGTCAGCAACTGGCGGCAGAGATGGCTTCCTTCTCCCCTCGCGGGAGAAGGTGTCGGTCGAAGGCCGACGGATGAGGGGGAGCCCGCCGCTTCTGGCGCGACGCCCGCCGTTACGCCGACTGATCGACACTCCCCCTCATCCGACCTGCTTCGCAGGCCACCTTCTCCCGCGAGGGGAGAAGGGGAATTGCTCCAACATCTCGACGCCGTCCTCGAAGACTCGGTCCGCGTCCACCAGCGGTCCGACGTGCCCTACGGCCTGTTCCTCTCCGGCGGCATCGACTCGGCGTCGATCGCCACCCTGATGGCCCGCCTCAACGAGCGGCCGGTCACGGCCTTCACCTGCGGCTTCGACGCCCCCGGCGCAAAGGACGAGCGGGCGCAGGCGGAGCGGGTGGCCCGGGCGCTGAACCTCGACTGGCGCGAGACCCGGTTCGGCGAGGCCGACTTCTGGCGGATCGCACCGGAGGTCGCCTGGGCCCTGGACGACCCCACCGCCGACTACGCGACGCTGCCGACCTACAAGCTGGCCGAGGCCGCCAAGGGGACGCTGACCGTCGTCCTGACCGGCGAGGGCGGCGACGAACTGTTCGGCGGCTACGGCCGCTATCGCCGGGCGCTGAGGCCCGCCTGGCTCGGCGGCCGGCCGGCGGAGCCCCGCGGCGCGGACCCCGCCGCCATCGCCCGCTGGCGCGCCGAGGCCAAGGGGCCGCCAGAAATGGGAGGAAAAGCCCTCACCCGCCTGCAGCAGGCGCAGTGGGCCGACATCGCCACCTGGCTGCCCAACGACCTGCTCCTGAAGCTCGACCGCTGCCTGATGGCCCACGGCCTGGAGGGCCGCACGCCGTTCCTGGACCCCGGGGTGGCCGCCTTCGCCTTCCCGCTGCCCGACCGCTTCAAGGTGCGCGGCCGCTACGGCAAATGGCTGCTGCGCAAGTGGCTTGAGCGCGCCTGCCCGGCCGCCGAGCCCTGGGCCCGCAAGCAGGGCTTCACCGTCCCGGTCGAGGCCTGGATCGCGCCCCGCGCCGCCGAAATCGCCCAGCGGATCGGCCAGATCGACGCGATCCGCCGCGTGAAGCCCGACGCCCCCGAAGCGTTCAAGGCCGGCGGCGACGGCGTCCGCTGGCCGCTGCTGTTCTTCGCGCTGTGGTCCCGCATCCACCTGGAGGGCGCCGGCCCGGCGGAGGCGCTGGAGAGCGTGGCCGGGAGGGTCTGAGGGTGCTCCAACAAATCCGTGTCATCCCGGAAAGCGCGCAGCGCTTGTCCGGGACCCATACGCGCCATCGTTTCTGGAACGAGCTCGGCGGCGGCCGCCGCGCCATTCCTACGCCACCTGGGTCTATGGGTCCCGGACAGCCGCTTTGCGGCTTCCGGGATGACACGGTGGGTTACGCCACCGTCACCCCGTACTTCGCCCCGATCTC
>Ga0210400_10002448_pt1 | contig 17215 bp, 13 predicted proteins | sample IncBWH26MmetaG_FD_155456 | JGI IMG/M metagenome (GOLD analysis project Ga0210400, IMG submission 155456) | Forest soil microbial communities from Barre Woods Harvard Forest LTER site, Petersham, Massachusetts, United States - Inc-BW-H-26-M | ecosystem: Environmental > Terrestrial > Soil >... | reverse complement strand
CCGATGGAAGTAATCAGGCTTTGAAGTATCGGTCGGCTCCATGTTTCCTCGTCATTCTATCCCCAAGGAAGTATAACGGTCACGATCTCGCTTCGGGTGTGATGCAGACTGCGGTTGCGTGCTATTTTTATATAAGCTGTTGAAATTAAAGAATATTTCAAAGAGTGTGGCGTAGCATGATTCTCGTCGAGGCCTCCGATTGAAACCGCAATCTGAATCTCCGTCCGGCGGCGGATTCAAGATGTTGCGCATTCTCATCCTGCTGCTCGTGCTGCTGGTGGTCGCTCTAACCGCCTGGCAGGATCGCTACCGCAGCACGCGCTGGCAGGCGCCGCTGTACGTTGCCATCTACCCCATCGCGGCCGACGAGAGTCCGGTGACTCAGCACTATCTCGCGACGCTCGATGCCGATCGCTTCAAACCGATCGATCGATTTTTCATGCATGAGGCGGCCCGGTATCACCTCAAGGCGAGCGAGCCCGTCAGGACCCGGCTCAGAGTCACATTGGAAGATCGACCTCCGCAGCGCGCACCGACCGCGGGCCTCCTTGCGACGGCGTGGTGGAGTTTGAAGCTTCGCTACTGGGCGTGGCGCGCCAGCGGACATGTGAACGAACCGGAGGATATTCGCGTGTTCGTGCTGTATCACGATCCTGCGCTGACGCCGGAAGTGCCCCATTCGCTGGGGCTCACCAAGGGACTCATCGGCGTGGTTTATGCATTCGCCACGCCCGACATGGATGGCGAGAATAGCGTGGTGATTGCGCATGAGTTGCTGCACACCGTGGGCGCCAGCGACAAATATCTTCCCGGCACGGATGCACCCCGTTTTCCCGACGGCTACGGCGATCCTGAGCAAGTGCCCCTCTATCCGCAGCGCTTCGCGGAAATCATGGCGGGGCGGCGGATGCTGAGTGTCGATCGGTGGCAGCAAGCGGAAAACCTGGACGAAGTGCTCATCGGCCCGGCTACTGCGCTCGAGATACGCTGGCCCGAGCACACATATTAGTTGGGGACTGGCGCTTTGGTTAGGAACCGAGCGCCGCCTAGGAACCGAGCGCCGCCTAGGAACCGAGCGCCGCCAGCACCGGGGCGTGCATGCGCCCGTTGCTCGCCAGCACGGTGGTTGACTTGAGTGTGATGGGTGCGCCGTTCAGTTCCGTGAAGCGGCCTCCCGCTTCGTTGACGATGGCCGCGCACGCGGCGATGTCGAGAATGTTGATGTCGGTTTCAATCACCGCGTCGATCTTCCCGGACGCCAGCAGATGGTAGTGCAGAAAGTCGCCGTAGCCGCGAATGCGGTTTAGCCGTGCAATCATCGCGCCATAGCGCGTCCATTGCGGGCCTGTCGCAAGGCTCTTCATGTTGCCGCAGGAAAGGTGCGCCGACTCAATGGTGGAGACGTTGCTGACGGTGATGGACTTGCCGTTCAGGAACGCGCCGCGTCCGCGCTCTGCATACGCCACTTCGCCGTAGATCGGTGCACTCGACACGCCCAACACGATCTCACCGGCGCGCATCAAGGCTATTTGCGTGGAAAACATCGGGTACTCGCGCACAAAGGCTTTGGTGCCGTCGATGGGATCGACTATCCACAGATACTCCGCATCCTGGCGATGCATTCCGGTTTCCTCGCCGTAAAAGCCGTGCGCGGGAAAGCGGGCCTCGATTATTTCGCGGATCGCCATTTCACAGCGTACATCGGCTTCCGTGACCGGCGATTTATCCGCCTTGATTCGGATCTCGATGTTGCGCTGGTACAATGAGCGTGCGATTGACGCCGCCTTTTCAGCGGCATCCAGCGCCGCTTGCATTTCCGGAGAATGAATCATGAACGTCACGATACCAAACCTTATGCTACCGTCGCATTATTGAAAGCATTGTCATTGAAAGCATCCTTGAATCATGGGTAACCGCCTCAGCAAGATTTATACGCGCACCGGCGATGACGGCAGCACGGGCCTCGGCGATGGCTCCCGTGTGGCCAAGGAGAATTTGCGCGTTGAAGCCTATGGCACGGTCGATGAAACCAACAGCGCGGTGGGCGTCATACTCGGGAACCCGGGACTGCCCCCGGAAATCCGGCGAGCCTTGACCGAAATTCAACACGACCTGTTCGATCTCGGCGGCGAGTTGTGCATCCCCGGGCACATCATGATCAAGGCAGCGCATGTCGATCGGCTCGAAGCGGAATTGGACGGGCTCAACGAGGGTCTGCCGCCGCTCAAGGAATTCATCCTGCCCGGCGGCGGTCCGGCCGCGGCCGCTTGTCATCTCGCGCGGGCCATCTGCCGTCGCGCGGAGCGGCGCTGTTGGTCGCTAGCACGCATGGAAAGCGTCGCCCCGGAGGCGCTCAAATATTTGAATCGGCTGTCGGATCTGCTGTTCGTGATGGCACGGGTGCTCGCTCGCGGTGCCGATGGCGAGGTGGTCTGGCGCCGCGAGGCGTTGCCGAAAGCCTGATTCAGCCAACGCTCGCCGCGGGCTGATGGGAATGCAGCCATTCGGAATGCCAACTCTCCAAATCCAGGAGCGCAAGCGGCCGGCAGAACAAAAACCCTTGAACTTGATTGGCGTGCCGGGATTTCAGGTAATGCCATTGCGCTTCGGTTTCCACACCCTCCGCCACCGTTTCCAACCCCAGGCTCTTGGCCATGGCGATGATGGCGTCGACCAACGGCGCGTTGCCGCCGTTCTTCGAAACGATGTCGCGCACGAATACCCGATCGATCTTCAAGGTATCGATCGGAAAGTGCCGCAGGTACGACAAAGAACTGTAGCCGGTGCCGAAGTCGTCCAGCGCGGTCGCGACGCCCAATTCCTTCAGTGCTTTGACCGCCTTGCTGACCACGGCGGAATATTCGATCAGCGCTCCTTCAGTGAATTCCAGCTCGATCATGCGGGGCTCGATCCCGGCATCATGGATGGCGCGCGACACGCGCTCCGGCAGGCTGCCGTCGCGAAACTGGACCCCCGAAACGTTCACGGCGACCTGCCAACCGGGGCCGCCGGCATCGCGCCACCGGCGCGCTTGGGCGCAAGCCTCGCGCAGCACCCAATCGCCGATCTCCACGATCAAGCCGCTCTGTTCCGCCAACGGGATGAATTCGTCGGGAGACACGAAACCGCGTTGCGGATGCACCCAGCGCAGCAAAGCCTCCACGGCCTCCACGCGCATGCCCTCGACGGCCAACCGCGGCTGATAGTTCAGCGCGAACTCGCCGCGTTCCAGGGCCTTGCGCAGGTCGGCTTCCATCGAAAGGTGCTTGGCCGCGCGCGTGCTGATCGACTTCTTGAAAAATTCCAGTCTGCCGTGCCCCGCCTTCTTGCCGTGGTGCATGGCGGCGTCGGCATTCTTGATCAATGCTTCGGCGGTCGGCGCGTCGCCGGGATACATGCTCGCGCCGATCGTCGCCGACAGAGGTATCTCCTGCTGCGCGAACACGAAGGGTCTGGCCAAGGCAAGCTGGACGCGCTGTGCCACGACTTGGACGCTGTCGGTCGTCGCAACGCCGGGCAGCGCGAGTGCGAATTCGTCGCCGCCGGTGCGCGCCACCCAATCATTGATGTCGTTGAGGGAACCATCGTTCTGCAACGTGCGCTCCGAGTCCCGCAGGCACAATTGCAGACGGTGGGCGATCTCCTTGAGCAGACTGTCTCCGACCGCTTGGCCCTGGGTGTCGTTGATGCGCGAAAAGTTGTCGACGTCAATCATCAGCACGGCGAGTCCCCGCTGCCGTGGGTTCGCCCACTCCACCTGCTGCTCCAAGATCTGCAGCAATCGTTGGCGGTTGGGCAATCCGGTCAAAGGATCGTAGTACGCAAGGTAGCGCACCCGCGCCTCGCTCTCGCGCAATTGATCCTGAGTCTCCTTGGCGCGGACCAGGAATTTGACGCGCTCCGCCAGCAACATCGGATTGATTCCCTTCGAGGAGAAATCCGTGGCGCCCGCGTTGTAGGCGCGCTGCACCGACAGCATGTCGTCCAGGCTGGTCTGCATCAAAATAGGCACATGCCGCGAACTTGGGCTGGCCCGCAATTCGCGGCAGACATCGAAGCCGCTCATGCCGGGCATGACCACGTCGAGAACCACGCAGTCAGCCGGATGGGCCTGAAACTTGGCGATCGCGCTCCTGCCATCGTCGGCCGTCACAACACGAAAGCCCGCCACCTCGAGAGCGCTGCCCACGAGCAATCGCGCGCCGGGATCGTCGTCGACGACGAGCACGGTTGCCATGGAGTGAGTTTGATCTTGCTTCATCGGTTCCTCTTAAAGCCTTACGCCGCACTCGCCGATCGCTCCTGCATCAGCGCGCTGCAGAAGTCTTGATATTCCCTGCGAATCCTTTGCACGGCCGGCGCGGCCTTGGCGATGCCGCCCTCGCGCACCAATCCCTCGCATTCCTTCATGAGCGTGGCGAGACGCATGCCGCCGAGATTCGCCGTGCTGGATTTGAAAGTGTGGAGCGCGACCTGCAGCGCCTCGGCTTGACCTCGCGCCGCCGCCTGTTCGATTGCGGCGATCAGCGCCGGCGAATGCTGCAGATACAGCTCGATCATGGAATCGAGCAGCGCGGGCCGCGCAAGGGCGGCGATATTTCGCAGCACGACGGGATCGATCAGCGGCAGCCGCGAGCCTTCGCGTTTCTCGGATTCGGGCAGCACGTGCAGCGCCAGCCAGCGCTTCAGCAGCGCCGCCAGCTGCTGCTGAGAAAAGGGTTTGCTCAGGAAATCATCCATCCCGGCGGCGAGACAGCGCTCACGGTCCCCCTCCATGGCGTTCGCCGTCAGCGCGATGATGGGCAGCCGCGCACCGCCCGCGTTCTGTTCGCGCCGGCGCAGTTCCGCGGTCGCGGTCAAACCGTCCATCACCGGCATTTGGCAGTCCATGAGCACGGCGTCATAGGCGTCATTGTTCACCGCCTCGAGGGCCAGCCAGCCGTTCTCCGCCGCGTGCGCCACGCAACCCAGGCTTTCCAACATCCCGACGGCCACTTCCCGGTTCACCGGATTGTCCTCGACCAGCAAAATCTTCGGCACGAATGCGCGCGCAGCCGCGGCCGGTAGCGCCGCGCGTATGGCGGTATCCTCCACTGCCGCTTCCGGCGCGGCGATCATTGCGCGGGTCACGCAATTCAGGAGCTGGGAGCGGCGCAAGGGCTTGGTGAGGATCGCGGCAAACAGCTGCACCGTGTCGGAGTTGCTCTCGTGGTGGTCGCGCGTCGTGAGCATGATGAGCCGCAGGGCGGTCAGCCGCGAATCCTCGCGGATGCGTTTCGCCAGCCCGATGCCGTCCACGCCCGGCATTTGATCGTCCAGCAGCGCGAAATCGAATCGCGGGCCCTCGTCTGTCTTGAGCACCGCGAGCGCATCGGCGCCGGATTCCGTTGCCACGACCTCGACGCCCCAGGAATTCAAATGCTGCGCGAGAATGTCGCGATTGCTGGTGTTGTCGTCCGCGATGAGCGCGTGCAACCCGACCAGCCTCATCCTCGGCAAGCGCGTGAAGGTCGGCGACGCCTCGACCACCAGCGCCAGCCGTACCTCGAACCAGAACACCGAGCCGCGCCCCACCACGCTGTCGACGCCGATTTGGCCGCCCATCAAGGTGGCCAGCTCACGGCAGATGGCGAGTCCCAATCCCGTGCCGCCGTATTTGCGGGTCGTGAACGAGTCTGCCTGACTGAATGCGTTGAATATGTCGGTCTGAGCCTCGTCTGAGATGCCGATTCCCGTGTCGATCACCTCGAAGCGCAACAGATCGCGGCCGCCGATGACCTTGACGCGCACGATCACTTCGCCGGCGTCCGTGAATTTGATGGCGTTGCCGACCAGGTTGATCAGAATCTGGCGCAGCCGCATCGGATCGCTGCGTACTTTTGCGGGCACGTCGAGCCCGACATCGCAGGCCAGTTCGAGCCCCTTGGCGTGGGCGCGCGCCGCGCAGATCTCGATCGCCTGCTCCACGGTTTCGCGCAAACCGAACTCGATGCATTCCAGCTCGAGCTTGCCGGCTTCGACTTTGGAGAAATCCAGGATGTCGTTGATGATCTGCAGCAACGCACCGGCGGAATGCGAGATGGTCTTCGATAAGTGCCGTTGACGCGGAGTCAGTTCGGTTGCCTGCAGCAACTCCGACATGCCCATGACGCCATTCATCGGCGTTCGGATTTCGTGGCTCATGCGTGCGAGAAATTCGCTCTTGGCGCTGCTGGCGCGTTCGGCCGCCTCTTTGGCGCGAGTCGCATCGTCGATGACGAGCTGCAGCTCGCGGTTGGCGTTGCCCAGGTTCTCCGTGCGCTCGGCGACTTGCTGTTCGAGAAATTGACGGTATTTTTCCAGGCGCGCATCGCGATGCCGGATCTGCCCGAGCATTTGATTGAAACCGTCGATGAGCAAGCCGATCTCGTCCTCGGAGCTGCGCTCGACGCGCAGGCCATAGTCTTGTTCGGTGGAGACCCGCCGCATGGTGTGCGCCAAATTGACGATGGGAGCGGAGATTTGCGTTTGCAGCCGGGCCGCGAGCCAGTAGGAAATAAAAATGGCGGCGGCGATGGCGGCGAGGCTGATCAAGACATAACCCCGCCAGTACGGGTAGAGCGATGCCACCGGCACGAGAATATGCAGGTAGCCGACCATGGCGCCTTCGCGCAAGGCGGGTATCGTGACCTGGAATTGGTCCGCGCGCACGCGCAACGGCGTGCCGCCGGGACCCAACAGCACGCCGTTTACGGCGCGATCGTAGGTTGCGATTTTCTGCCCGCCCGGCAGGTAAACCTCCGCGAGGTCCACCATCGGCTCCTCGCGCAGGCCGGCCAGAGCGCTGATGGCCGCCGGGGTATCGCCTCGCCCGAGCGCCTCGATCGCGCCGACGCCGGCCGTGCGCGCGATGGCCGCGCCACGCTGCTGGATATCTGCCCGTAGATGCAGCAGGTTCGTCGCAACATGCATGACGATCGCTATCGCGAAGGCAGCCATTGCGGGAACCGTTATCACCACACGCAATTTCCGTTCGATCGGGAGGTCCGCGAACCAACGAAACAATAGCCCTCCCCTGTACCGAAATTGGTATGGATTACGACCTCACTAGTGTCGGCTTTGGGGCGAAAATCTGCTGATAAAACAACGTGATCAGGTTCACGTTGCGCCCAGAGCAAGGGTTTTCCCTTAACGGCGCGCAGGCTTCCTACATGCCGCGCCGATACGGCGCCGAGCGCGTTCCCAATCGAATGCGGGACCTGGATCGGTCTTGCGTCCGGGTGAAATGTCGCTGTGCCCTACCAGGCGTTCTGGAGACAGTCGAGGATATGCGTCACAGAGGGCGGCCACGACCTCGGCCAAGGTGTCGTATTGAGCGCCTTCATAGGCCAGCGTATCGAGCCCTTCGAGTTCCACACCGATTGAAAAATCGTTGCATGCAGCGCGGCCACGGTAGCTCGACTGGCCTGCGTGCCAGGCGCGATCGGTGAATTTGACGAACTGGGTCAGTCCGCCGTCGCGTGACACGAGGAGGTGCGATGACACGCGCAACTCGCCGATTTCGGCAAAGTACGGATGCATATCGAGCGGCAGCGTATTCATGAATAGCCGCTCTATCCAAGGCCCGCCGAATTCTCCCGGCGGCAGGCTGATGCCGTGTACGACGATCAATTCCGCCTCGACTCCGTCGGGCCGCGCGTCGTAGTTTGGCGAGGCAACTTGCCGGGCGTTTCGCATCAGTCCGCTTTCGAGATCGACCTGCAATTGTTGTCCTTGCCGTTGCCGAGACCCTCGTTAGCATATGCGACAATCGACTGCATATGAATGCCACATTCACCCGCGGCCGAATTGCATGCGGCTGACCCGAGTATTTGTCGAAGGCGCGCTGAACCCCGGCAGCTTGGTGGAACTGCCGCGCGACACCGGTGCTCATCTGGCAAAGGTGCTGCGTGCGCGCAGCGGCGATGAAATCGTGCTTTTCAACGGCGATGGACGCGAATTCACCGGCGCCATCGAGGCCGTGAGCGGCTTGCGAGTCTCGGCATCGATCGGCGCCGCGCGCAGCATCGATCGGGAATCGCCTTTTCAGCTGACCCTCGTGCAGTGCGTTCCGCGCGGCGATCGCATGGACTTCATCGTGCAAAAGGCCACGGAACTTGGCGTGGTACGCGTTGTGCCCGTGTTGAGCCAGCGCAGCGTGGTGCGGCTCGATGCGACCCAGGCCGCGTCGAAACAGGCGCATTGGCGCGCGGTCGCGGTGAGTGCTTGCGAGCAATGCGGCCGCAATCGACTGCCGAGCGTGGAACCGCCGCAGCCGCTGCTGAGCTACCTCGGCGCCATGGCGCCGCGGGCCGGCACAGATCGAATGCTGCGGCTGGTGTTGGAGCCTGAGCGCGCGCGCCAAACGCAGCGCGAGGCGCGCATCATCGACAGCGAAGCCCCGGCGGCATCAGGCGCGCAGATCGCCATCGGCCCGGAGGGTGGGTTCACACCGGATGAACTCGAAGCATTTGACTTATCGGCCTTCTCCCGCGTGAGGCTGGGTCCGCGCGTGCTGCGCACCGAGACGGCGGCAATCGCGGCAATCGCGGTTTTACAGGCGCGATTTGGCGATATGTCGGCCGTTTCCGACGATTCGTCGCGAACGGCAGGCTCTTGATGGCGCTATAGAAGCTCCTAGCGTGGCAGCTCCGAATGGACTTCGAATGCCACCAGCGTCAGGAAGCAAACGAGCCCCAAGTACTCGGCCGCGTACCGGACTTTGAGGGTCCGGGTTGCGAGCAGCGATGCCGGCGGCACCGGTAACTTGTTGCGAAATGCAGCCCACGCACGCGGCACCGCCAAGATCGCCACGACGATGAGCAGCGGACTCGGCCGCCAGAAAAACAGCGCGGCCAGCAGCGGAATCCCGATGATCCAGATCTTGGGCGAGATGACGGCAACCACGTGACCGCCGTCCAAGGGCACGACGGGTATGAGATTGAACAGATTCAAGACGAAACCGGCATAGGCGATCGCGAGCAGCCAGGCGAGTTGGTATTGCAATGCGGCCAGATACACGACGAACGCGCCGGTACTGCCCAGCAACGGTCCCGCCATTCCCACAAACGCCGCCGTTTCCGCATCCAGCTTTTGGTCTTTCAGCTCGATCCAGGCACCCACGAACGGGATGAACGTGGGAAGACCGACGTTGAGGCCGCGTTGCCGGGCGGCGATGTAGTGACCCATTTCATGTACCAACAGCAGCAGCACAAAGCCGACGGCGTACTTCCAACCGAACAGCTGTGCATAGATGGCGACGGAAAGCAGCATCGACCCTGCCGAGAACAGGACCTTGCCCAACTTGCCGGCCATCATGAGCGCCAGCAACGCCTTCACGGGTCGACACCTCGCGAACGCATGGCCTCGCGGTAGGCGGCTGTGATTTCTTGAGTCTTGTGCTCGGCCAAATCTTTTAGCTCCTGACCGAGAGTGTCGACTTTGTCCGGGTGGTACTTCGAAATGAGGTGCTTGTATGCCTCGCGGATCTCATCGGCCGTTGACTCTGCGGACACGCCGAGGATTTCCTGCCAGCCGGGTTCAGCGCCCGCGGCGGCTGCCGTGCCCGCGGCCTTGGGCGCATCCTTTGCGGGCGGCGAACCGAAGAACAGCTTGCTCACGACCCAATAGCCCGCAAACAAACCGAACAAAATGACGGCGCCTTCGCTTAAGGTCATGTGCCTCCGTCCAGCTCGAGCAGGCGCTGCCTCTGCGCCTTGAGCGACTTCTCCTCATCCGATTCTGCGGCGACCGATTGCAGGGCATCCTCGATCCGCGCGACGCACAGAGCTCGCAGCTCGATCCAACCCGCCGCATCGAGCAGCCGCGCGGCGGCCAGCGGCAGCGGCTCTGCTATTCCAAGCCCTAGCATGGTGCGGCGTACCATGTTGACCCCGAAGGGCGGACAAGCCATGCATTCAAAAGCCAGCGATAGGAACCGCATGCCGCCGGGTGTAATCAGGATTTTCCGGCGGCGTACCAGGAACAGGGAAACGATGATCGAGCCGTAGAGCAGGACGAGTGCGGGAATGACCGCGTACGCTCCCAACGCTGTGAACATGCCGAGCGGCAGCAGAACATACAGCGCAAATCCTGCGGACAAGGTCGTCGGTGCCAACACCTTCAATTCGTGGGCGCGGTCCATCCATTCAGATTGCGGGGCTTGCCCCAGTGAATTGAAATCCCATCTCAAACGAAAGGAAGGCCGATGCGGCGTGAACGGATTGAGCACGCAAAGTGTGCGGCCCGCCAATAGAAAACCCGCCGTTCCCGTTGCGGCGCTCCAGTGCCGCCGGCCATCGCAGGCAAGCACCGCTTCATTCGAATACAGCAGCACGGTCGAATCGTACAGGTAGAAGAAGACGGCCAGCCCAAACAATCCGATTTCGTACGACAATTAAACGGTCTTGCGCTTGAATCGCCTGAAAAGGCCTCCGAAAATTGCCACCGCGGCCGCGGCGATGAATTTCCAACCGGCAATCAGGCCGCCCAGAATGACCTTCCAAAGACCGGTCTTGACGGCAATTGCCGCCGCGCCTCCGGTGATCAACGCGGCCAATCCGTACTTGGCGATCTTGTCGCCCGGTTTATATTCCGCGTAACGCTGCCCCGGCGAGTATTCAAATCCGATCAGCGTCGACTTGAAGCTGGCAATGGCTCCGTCAAGATTGTCGGGCGAGCTCACCAGCACCGCGGACATGACGCCGCCGCGCCCGAGGATTCGGGTGTTGAAATTGACGACTACATCGTTGGTGCGCAGGTTTTTGCCGTCGATCGCCCACTCGAGCCGGTTGGTTTGTGCGTCGTAGTGCGGCGCCGTCTGCCAGCCCACCACCTGCATTTCATCCCAGCCGCGATCGCGCCGCGCCTTGTTTCCCGCGACCGTGTTTTCCTCTATGTTCTTGAGCAGCGCCGCCGCGTCGATTTTTTCATCGTCCTTGACGTAGCCATCGCCGCTATAGTTGAAAAACACTTCCCAACGGCCGTCCTTCGGCGCAAAGAAATACTCTTTGCCGTCGCTCAGGTTGTGCTGCAACGCCTGCAGCTTGGCCGTTTCGGCCTGATCGAGAAAGACGTAATCCGCCGGCACCTGCAGCGAGGAGTTGCCGAACAGCTGTACCTTCTGCGGCCCGTTGACCCAATGCAGCGCATGTAGTTTCTGGCGCGCATCCGCTTGGCTCGCGTCGTCGGAGGCCGGCGGCGACTCGTCCGCAAGACACTGATGCCCCATCGCAATGAACGCGGCGCAGAGCAGAAAAGCAGCTGTGGTTGGTTTCATCCTATTCTCCCTGATTAGAATGTTTGACGGTCCGTCGAATCTCACTGCATCACCGAGGTTTCCTCGGAAATCATTTGCTCCAGGCGCGCAAGGTCAGGTATCAGCGGCGTCTCGTTGACCATGCGGACCTGGCAAATCACCGGCGAGCGCTCGGGAAAGGTGCGTGATGGATCGGGCCGCACCACATCCGCATTGACGCGCACCAGCTGCGGAAAACCCTGGGTCAGCATCCCGAAATAGCCGGCTTTCACCGCGCCGCCCGCGGCGTGGAAAATCACGATCCGGGTTCGCGTCGAAATGCTCGGCAGCGGCTGGCCGAATGCGCCTTCGAAGGACACGACCGGGACATTGCGCCCGTTCCAGCTGACCACGCCCACATACCACGGCGGCGCGTTGGTCATTTCCGCCGGCGCCTGATAGCCGATGACTTCTGCGACACAGGCGCGCGGCACGATCAATCGCTCTCCTGCCAGCGGCACCAGCAAGCTGTACAGCTCGTCGCGCAATTCGGACATGGATCCTGGAGCCTCTCTTAAGGTATTGCGCTACCGAGCGACGGCGCTGCGGCGATTGACGAGCGGCTCGATCGCGTCGAGCAGCTGGCTTTCTTGATATGGCTTGCCCAGATAATCATCGACGCCAAGCTCGATGGCTCGCGCGCGGTGCTTCTCGCTCACTCTCGAAGTGATCATCACGATCGGAATCTGCTTGAGGCGCGGATCGTTGCGCACGTGCGCGGCCACTTCGTAGCCGTCCATGCGCGGCATTTCGATATCCAGCAGAATGATGTCCGGCAGATTTTCCTGCAGCAGCGACACCGCGTCGACGCCGTCCTTCGCCGTCAACACCCGCATGCCGTTGCGTTCGAGCAGGCGCTGCGTGACCCGGCGCACCGTGATCGAATCGTCCACGACGAGCGCGAAAGTGCGCCGATCGCGCTGATCGAGCACGACCGTTTCGGTGGGGCGTGCGCGCCATTCCGACCGCACCAGCGAACCCATGTCGAGAATGAGAACGATGCGTCCGTCGCCCAGGATCGTGGCGCCCGCGATGCCGCGGATCGCCGATATCTGCGGCCCCAGGGACTTCACGACGATTTCGCGGCTGCCGACCAATTCATCGGTCACCAGGGCCGTCGAGTGCTCGCCTGCGCGGATCAGGACCACGGACATGGAAACGTCCGATTCGGGCAGGCGCGTGGCGCCCAAGCCGACGAATGATCCCAAGTGCTGGAAACGGTATTTCTGGCCGCCGTATTCGAACAGCGGCGCATCCTTGCCCAAGTGCCGTGCGACGATATTCCTCGGCAGGCGCACCACGCCCTCGACCGTCGCCAGCGGCAATGCATAGGTCTCCTCCCCGACGCGAACGATCAACGCTTGGCTGATTGCCAGGGTGAAGGGCAGACGAATCGTAAATCGCGATCCCTTGCCGTAAGTCGAGTCGATGAACAAGCCGCCGCCCAGCTTCTTGACTTCGGTCGCCACCACATCCATGCCGACGCCGCGGCCCGCGGCCTGCGTAACGTGGCCGGCGGTGCTGAAGCCCGGCTCCAAAATGAGCTGCACGGCCTCCTCGTCGGTGAGTTTCGCATGCGCATCGATCAACCCGAGCGCAAGCGCCTTTTCGCGGATCAGCTTGACGTTGATGCCGGCGCCGTCATCCGCCACGACGATGACGATTTCCGCGCCATCGCGCTCCAGACTGATGGAAATACGGCCCACATCCGGCTTGCCGAGCAAGGCGCGCCGATCCGGCGGTTCAATGCCGTGCACGACGGAGTTTCGCAGCATGTGCTCCAGCGGCGCCACCATCCGTTCCAACATCTGTCGATCCAGTTCCGCGGCGGCGCCCTGCACGGCAAGTTCCGCGCGCTTGCCGGTATCGTTCGCCGCCTGTCGCACCAATCGCGTCAAGCGCTGGACGTGCCGCTGGAAGGGCACCATGCGCGTGCGCATCAAACTGTTCTGCAGCTCGGTAATGACCCGCGCCTGCTGAGTCAGGAGACTTTGCGCCTCGCGCGTCAAGGTCTCGAGCAGCCCTTGAATGCTGGCAACGTCGCTGGAGGTTTCCGCGAGTGCGCGCGAGAACTGCTGCAAGGCCGAATACCGGTCCAATTCCAGCGGATCGAAGTCGTCGCGCCGCGGCTCGATATCTTGGTGCCGATGCAATACTTGCGCTTCGGTCTCGATTTCCAGCCCGCGCAATTGTTCCTTGAGGCGAATCACGGTGCGCGCCAGTTCGGCGAGGTTGAAATCGATCGAATTGACTTGCTGATCGAGGCGGGCGCGAAAGATGCTCACCTCGCCGGCATTGTTGAGCATGGTGTCGAGCAGGTCCGCGTCCACGCGCGCCATTTCCACGCGCTCCACCGGCGCCGCCTCGCGGCCCGGCAATATGGGTGCACTGCTCAATTCCAAGCTCGACACGTCCTCATTTGTTGCCGCCGTTTCCGGCGTGCTTTCCGGCACCGCTGCGCGCACCGGCGCTGCAGCCGGCGCGCGGGCCGCGATAGCAGGCGCCGCGGGACTGGCTGCGGCGGGACGGGGGGGTGCGGCGGGAGCCGCTGGCGCCGGAGCCCGTGCCGCGGCGGGAGCCGCCGGTGGCGCCGCCGCGCGGGCAGGTGCCGCCCCGCGGGCAGGTGCAGCTGCGGGTTGCGGCGTGGCTTGACCCGCAAGGCCGCGAATCTGCGCAATCAAGTCGCGCGCGGCGCCGGGCAACGTTCCGGCGCTGACCAGATCGCGCATGCGCGAGAGTTCATCCAGGCTGGACTGCATGACCGCGTGCGCGTGGTCATCGCCCGCGACCGCGCCGCTGTCGATCTGCAGCACCAGGGTCTCGAGCTCGTGGCTCAAGTCGCCCATGGCAGTGACGCCCGCCATTCGTGCTCCGCCTTTCAGCGTGTGCAGCTGGCGTTGCAGCTCCGCGACCGGCTGCTTGTCCTTGCGATCCTGATTCCAGCCGCTCAGCGATCCCTGCGCGGCTTCCAACAGCTCGGTCGCCTCCTCGCTGTAGATGTTCGCAATTTCGTGATCGAATTCTTCGGCAGGCGGCGGCTCGGCCTGCGGCGGCTCGACAGGCGGCGGCTCGGCCTGCGGCGGCGGACTCACCACGAGCGCGGGTACCAAGGCCGAGGCACTCGTATCGCGCGCGGCGCGCGCGATCATCGCATCGACTTCGATTTCGAGATCGCGGAATCGCGCCAGCAGTGCCGGCTGATCCGAAAAGAATCCCGTCGACTCATTGATGTGCGACAAGACATTATCGATCGCACGGACTGACTGCTCCAGCGTGGCGAGCCCTAAGTCCGACAAGCCCAGGCCGCTGTCGAAGACCTTGCGCATGATCTGGTTCAACGGTTCGGTGATGCGAACGCCGTGGCGCGCCTCCGCCATCTTCGAGCTGCCGCTCAAGGTGTGGATGGCCCGGTACACCGATTCCGGTAGCTCGTGAGGCGCCGGCGACCCTAAGCGCTTGCGCAAGTATTCGCGGATTTCGGTCAGGTGACTCGACGTTTCCTTGGCGTAGATATCGTGCAGCGTGGGGTCCATGCTCGGCTTTGGGACCGCGGTCGCGCCGGCCCAGCTCGCCGTCGCGCTGTTCGCATCGGATCCGGCACGGTCCTCGGGCGCGACATGAACCTTCGCCTGCTCCGGATCGCGGCCGTCGGCATACGCGAAAGCGCGCTTCATCAGCGCCTCGGTGGGTGCGGCGCTGGGGCGCCCCGTCTCGAGTTGTTCCACCAGTTGGGGCAGGGCGGCCACCGAGTTGCGCAGCAAGGCCATCATTCCCGGCGTGCGAGACAATGTCTTGTCGATGATTCGGTTCAGTAAATTCTCAATCGACCACGCGAATTCCGCGATTGCGCGTGCTCCGACCATGCGTCCGCTGCCCTTCAAGGTGTGGAAACTGCGGCGCATGGAAGACAACGCTTCGAAGTCCATGGGATTTTCATCCCACAATGGAAAGGTCTTTTTCACCGACGCGATTTCTTCCTTGGCTTCCTCGATGAATAGCTCGACGAATTGCGGGTCGACCGCCTCGGGCTCCGGCACGGCGATCAGCGGATTGGTCGCGGCATGCGCGCGTTTGGTGCGCTCCATGGCAATGGTGTCCGCGGGGTCCAGCTTCATGGTCCTGGCAGCGTCGCTGCTTGTGAGGTTCAAGTTCGGCACGCGCGCCAGCGCTTCGTCATCCGCCAGCGTCTTGAGGCACATCTCGGCGTTGTCCAGCATGTACCAGGGATCGGTGCGCCCGTTCTGCAGAGTCTCCATGTAGTACTCGATGCTGACGATGGCGTCGGCCACTCGTTCCAAGCGGATCGGATCCGGCGGCGCGGCGCCCGGCTCGATGAGCTTGCGAACCTGTTTGCCGATGGCGTCCATCAGCTCGACCGCCCGGCCCTTGCCCAGCATGAGCAGCCCCGCGGTAATACCCCGCAATAGCTGCGGGACATTGTCGAGACCCTGTACCGTGAATTCGTTGGGTTTCTGCACCGCGGTCGAAACCGCTTCCTTGATGCGGGCCAGATTGACGATGCACTCGCGCAGCACCGCCTCGCTGACCTGCCTGAATTCGTGGTCTTCGAGCGGAGCATCCGCGGCGGCCTCCTGGCTTTGCGCGGGCAGAATGAGCCGCACCAGCTGATCGTCAAGGCTGTCCTCGACCGAGAGCAGTACACCGGCGACTCTCAGCAGCGAATCTTCGGATGGCGGTTTGCCGTCCTGGACGATTTGCGACAGCGCCTGGATTTCTTCCTGCACACGCTGACGCAGCTCTCCTAAGCCCAATACGCCCAGCGTGTCGCTGATCTTCTTCAGCAGTTCGAGTTGCGGCAGAAGCTCCGAGCTTTGACCGCCGCCGCGGCGCACGAAGATATCGAGGACATCTTTGACCTTCGACAGATCTTCCTTGATCGCCGCCGCGACCGTGCGCATCAATTTGACGCTCGGCGCCGAAAGGCTTTCGCGCTCCTGCTCGATGGAGTCATCCACCGGCAGAAGTTCGGCGAGCTTGAACGAAGCGCGCACGGCGGAGATCCGCCCGCCGCTTGTGGTTGCGCGTGCCACGTAGTACAGCAGATTGTTCAGCAGGTCGATCGGCGGGTCTTCGCAGTAGCGCGCCTCGCCCAGTTCGTACAGCGCCTTGATTTGTCGATCCGCCTGGCCGAGCAAGCGCTTCAGCGTCGCGCTGCCCTCCAATCCGTTCGCCCGCACCGCCTCGAGGACGGCGCCGGTGACCCACCACAGCTGGAACACGGGCTGCGTGGTCGCCACTTGCTCCAGCTTTTCGGTGACCTTCGCGAGTATTTCAAGATTCTGTACGGTGCGCTCGCCGCGAATGTATCCCAACAAGCCGATTTGGAACCGGGGCCTCAAACGGCGCGCCCATTGCGCCACCGTTATCGATTGCTCGCCCTGGGTCAGGAACTGCGGTGCGGCGTTCTGATCGGACTTCAAGTTGAGCAGCAGCAGGGTGCCTTCGGACAGCAACGGGCTGCCGCGCACGGAGCGCAGGTCGTTGAGCAGCGGCAGCAGCACCAGCGCCAGATCCCGGCCGCCCGACAAGACGCGTTCGAGATACGTGGGCAGCTGCACCATCGCGCGCATCAGGGCGTCGAGGCCGTCGACCTGGCGTTTCTGGTCGCTTCCGGAACTCAGCAAATAGCGCGTGACGTGTTCCATCTCCTCGGCGAGCAGCGCCGCGCCGTACACCTCGACCAGGCGCAGCACCCCATGGGCGGAGTGCAGCTGATCCGCGCATTTGTCGAGCAGCTCGCGCTGATCGGGCCGTTCCGCGTAGCCCTCGAGCGAGGCACGCGCATCGTTCAATGTCGCCGCGAGTTCCTTGGCGACTATGTGCAGGGTTTGGGAGCTGATATCGGTCATGCCGGAACCGTCGGGAGCCTAAGCTCCGAAG
>Ga0210400_10002447_pt1 | contig 17216 bp, 20 predicted proteins | sample IncBWH26MmetaG_FD_155456 | JGI IMG/M metagenome (GOLD analysis project Ga0210400, IMG submission 155456) | Forest soil microbial communities from Barre Woods Harvard Forest LTER site, Petersham, Massachusetts, United States - Inc-BW-H-26-M | ecosystem: Environmental > Terrestrial > Soil >... | reverse complement strand
TACAATCACCACTTCTACGTTCTTAGCCACTCGGAGCCAAATATTACTGTCCTTGACGACAAAGATGGATCGATTCTCGGCACGATCGACATCGGCGGCGCGCCCGAGCAGGCTGCCGCCGACGGGAAGGGAAAGATTTATGTGGACATCGAAGACAAGGCCGCCATCGCGGTCATCGACGCGAACACGATGAAGATGGTTGGCAAGTACGACGTTTCGAGCAAAGGCGGGGGCTGCGCTGGACTTGCCTTGGACGCGAAGAACAATATCCTGTTTGCCTCCTGTCGCGACAATAAGAACATGATCATCCTGTCGGCAACGGACGGGCATATCATTACCGACCTGCCCATCGGCAACGGGTCGGATGGCGCCACCTTTAACCCGGCGACGATGGAGGCTTTCAGCTCGCAAGGCGATGGTACGCTTACGGTGGTGAAGGAGGATTCGCCCACCAGCTTTTCTGTTGAGCAGACGGTTGCTACCCCACAGCGGGCCAAGGTATTGACCCTGGATACAAAGACCAACCGCATCCTGACAATTACGGCCGAATATGGCCCCGTGCCGCCAGCCCCGACTCCCACACCAGGCACACCCCCGGCTGCCGGACCGCCCTCGGGTGCTCCAGCCTGGATGCGCGGACCCCGTCCTCCGATGATCCCGAACTCGTTCCAGATCCTTGTGATCGGAAAGTAGCAGTAAGAATTGAAACCAATATTGGGCGTTCCGGCAACGGGAAGGTTCCGCGCCAAAGCTCGGGTTGTTGAGACGTTATCGGCAGTTTGATCTCAGTTCAAAGGTCTCTCTGATTTTCAGTTCGACCGGTTAGAATTGCAGGCATGCCGGATTCGCTGATACCTAGAGTCCGACCAGGAAACACACCGTTCTCTGAACAAACATCACATCGGCTTCTAACTCAAGTCGCTGGCGACGCCGCTAGTTGGGTTTGTTGGCTTGTTCGATTTGCTACCCTGCGGCTTGACTCTTTTCCGTAATTGCCGCATATTATTTCGCTCCTCTCTCTGCTCAGTCACTGGTAGCGGTGCAGTTTTGCCTGCACCGCTGCCCAGTCACTGTGCTGCTGTCCTGTAGCTCTCTCTTTCACCTACTGTCCCGCGCCAAACACACATAGCCTTGCCGCTCCTAACGCTTGTTGCTCATCTCCCTTAGCAGTTCCCCCGATGTCTAACATAAGCGTTGAGCAGTATGGTTGCGAGTGAGCGATAGAATCTGATGCCAAAGCCAGGAAACGTGGTTATCAGTTGACGCAGGTCGTCAGCCCAGAAGCCCTCAACCTGAACTTCGTCCTCGGCAACCCATGCCGCCGTCGCCGTGCTGTTTCCAAGAAACGCCATGTCGCCGCAGGCAGCGCCGGCGCTGAGGGTTGCAATCACCGCGGAAGAAGTCGTTCCTTCTAGCTCTACCGATGCCGTCCCGTGCCGTGAGACGTACAGACGGTCGACGCGCGCGCCTTCCTTGATGATTTCCTGGCCTAGCTTAAAATCTATCGGTTTGGTTTTCGACCCAATTAGAGTCCCATCGACGAGTCAAATCTTGCAGGACTCTCTGAGGCATTGTGAGAATTCTATCCCTGCGATGAGTGCCTTTCCCTAATACATCAAGATTAAGGAAGATTGTCCTTCGGTCTAATAGGCACCGTTGGCGAGTCTGCCGGTTAGTGCGCTTTTTCACTGTGCCGCCTTTGTCGGGTTACACGAGAGGCGCGGATTTCGTGCTCGGTGCCGGCCTGCGAGGAAAGCCGGGACTTACAACAAGCGAACCAACGCATCTTCACTACGGAGAACACCGGATGGCGGCGTAAAACGAGATGGAAATAGTTTCAGTAGCCGCTGTAGATGCGCGAGTTTACAGCGGATACGGCAGAATGAAAGTCCGAATAGAGTGGCGCTTTCGCGCTTGTGTCAACGCTGACCAGCACCCCTCTGGCGAGTTTTGGCGGAAAGGAATTCGACGCGGTTCCTTCCCTTCTTCTTGGCAGCATACATGCACAAATCGGCTTCGCGCAGAAGGTCTGACACCGAGCATTCACGGTTGAATGCCGCGGTAACTCCCAGACTGACGGTGGCGGCAGTTGTACCAAAGGGAGTGAAAATCGGATCTTTCGCGACCAGGTTACGGAGTTCGTCAGCCCGGCGAGCACCTGTGGTCAAATCGCAACCAGGTAAAATGATGAGGAACTCCTCCCCCCCGTATCGTCCTACGACATCGTAGGGGCGCAAGTCTGACTTCAACCTGCGGCCCACTTCTTTCAAAACCTCGTCGCCTGCCCCGTGACCAAGGGAATCGTTGATGCGCTTGAAGTGATCGATGTCGGCCATAATGATCGTGGTGGGTTTCCCCTCCCGTCCGCCGCGCGAACGCTCTTTGTCAATCGCAGCCAGTATTTCGGAGCGGTTCAACAGGTTCGTCAGGAAGTCGTGAGTGGCAGCGAAACGTAGCGACTGCTGCAGTTCCAGAATTCTCTTGCCCGCCATAATTCGAGCCCGCAATTCCGAAGGATCTATAGGCTTGGCCAGGTAGTCGTCGGCACCGGCTGCCATGGCAATTAACAGATCCTGCTTGAGGCTCTTCGCCGTCAGCATTACGATGTAGACGTAGGGTCCACTCGCTCCGTTCGTTCTGATGCTGCGGCAGACATCGATACCGTCGAGATCAGGTAGCATCCAATCGAGCAAAACCATGTTAGGAGGTTCGGAACCTTCCAGCATGGTGAGGGCATCTGTCCCGCTTTCGACTGCAACAAAATCGAGTCGCCAGTCGGTTAAGCAACGGCTAATCTTGTGTCGTTCAAGACGGGAATCTTCAACCAATAGGATCTTCATAACATCACACCCTGGATGTTCGCAGCCCTTCGTCGGCTATGCAAGATGACGACACGAGAACGAAGGACCGTACACCTCTGGGCCGGTGGGGTCTCAATCATAGCGTAGTTCAGACGGGATGGGCAGCGCGCGTTGGTTTGTGCGCAGGATTCGCGCAGATACAGCTCTGAAGAGTCCAAGCGGAAGGGGAGCATTTTGCCGTTTTATGCACCGCCCCCCTCCAACCGTTTGACGGGAGAAAAAGGGAGGGTCTCAGAGCGCTCCCTTTTCTCTGTGAGTGTAGATGTGTGACTTTTGAGTTCGATTTGGGGAGTGCGCGTAGGTGCGGGGCACGGGGGTTTTTGAGCGCTCTGGCAATGTAAGAAGTTAGACAAGAGTGTCACTATGTAGCCGGTGCGGATAGCCGTTCCACTGACTCTTTTGCCGGAGCCAACAGGATCAGGGCTATGCCGATAATAACCAGCACAGCGGAGCCGATGAGTTCTTCGCGAGCGATCACCCTAGCGAAAGCCGGTCCCGCCATAAGCATTGCATAGACGAGGCTCGACCATGCAGTGAAGGCGATCAGGCTCCGATTCGCTGATGGGTTACGGGACGCAAAGAGCAAGAAGATGCCGAGGGTGACGTACACGCTGAAACTCATCGCCAGGGCAGGCGCTTGCTGCACAAACATAATCAAGGGATAAGCTAGACTGCAAAAGATCAACCCCACCACGACCAACAAAACCTTCAGCACCCGTTCTCGCCACATGGTGCCCTCCCTGGCTTTATGGTGACAAATGATGCGGTGATCTTCCGACACAAAATCGTCAATTTTGCTCTTTTCCGCTCACACCGGCGAACACGAGGCGCCTAGGATGGCAAATCAGGCTCGTCAACAACGTCTGTTAACTGATATTTTTCCCAGGGTTTGCAAACCCAAACCGCTTCTCGCCCGTGATCTCCGCAAAGGCCTGCTTTAACGACGGAGGCATTCCTTCGATCGAGGCTAGAAGCATGAACTAGCCGTCGAGGACATCTGTTGAAACCAAGTGTAGGACCAATTCCGTTGGCGGTAAATGGCCCGGCGGAGGTACCGGGCTCGTTTTATCGTGTGAAGGAAGGAGGCCTCCGTTTTTCGTCGTTAGCACGAAGGTTGACAGGTTTCTCCTCAGACTCGACAGGAACGGGCGGGAGAAAAAGCGGACGGTAGTGATGGCGCATACATGAATGGCACCTCACGACTTGCAGAAAGAAGAACAAACACACTTCGTCGTGCCACGTTTGCGGTCGGGAAGTGCGTAGTTCTTCAGTCTTGCCGCAATAGGGACATTTGTTCAGTAATCCAATTCTGCGCATGACGAACGTCAAGCTGATTTTTTCTTTCCTGTGGAGTCTTTCTGGCGCAGTTCAGGGAACATCACTTCCAGAAGGTCCTTCGCTCCTTGGTCGCCCGTGCTTGCATGGCCGAGGAGTTTGAGTTTGGCTTGTTCGGCCGTAAGTTTTGTGGCAGTGGGTTTAACGTAAGGCTCCTTAGTTTTTGCTGCTTCTTTCGACGTCTTCCCTTCCATGCGTCTCCTTCTTCATCTAGAGTATTTCCCCTCAAAAACAGCCTCACACAGAATCCAGTTTGTCCGCCTCGCCATCCTTCTTGTGTTACGAAAACCGAACATCTTCAACTTTCCTGGAATCGGTAGTGTCCTAAACAGGTATATGGAGAACTCTCGGGGTTTGAGGGGTGCGGCCTAGAGTTCGGTGGTAAGTTTCCCTTCTCGATCAGGAACCAATAAGCGTTTGTTTAAGATTCCTGAAATGGCGTTCTCCAGTTTCTCGTGAGTCATACTGCCCTTTTCAAAGTATCCTGCCGCCCCCGCTTCGATGAGTTTTTTGGCATTCTTTTCGGACAAACTGCTGATTGCCAAAACCGGAATATTGGATGTAGCCGGTGTTCGCTTCAACGTTCGCAACACCTCTGCGCCGTCCATATCGGGCATGAGCATGTCGAGAAGGACTAGGCTCGGTTTGCAACTCTCAGCAGCAAAAATCCCGGTTTTACCGTCGCAAGCAATCAGAACTCGATAACCCAACCCCATCAGTACTTTGGAATATGCTTGAGCAATAAATTTGCTGTCATCCACAATCAGAATCACATCGGTATTCACAAGGCCCCCCGCACAGAATCCAGTTTGTCCTCCACGCCATCCTTGTCGTGTTACGAAAAACGAACAACTACAGCCTTCCTGTCATTGGTAGTGTCCTAATATCTTTGCGGTCCAGCTATACTTCGGAGGGTTCGCGAGGCTTCCGTCCAGGCGGACAGTGTCTCCCACGCTCTCTCGGGAGGTCATCTCGCGAAAATAGCACCCGGCGAGGACCGCATCTATTGTGCGTCGGTACAAATGGCTTTACGTTAGTAGGGGATAGCTTTACGAAGGTGAAGGGCGATTTGGCACGCCGCGGCTGCTGAGGGCGTCAGCGTTCGTGGCCGTCGGCTCGAGTTCCGAAACTACCCTGCGGACATTGGCTCGCAGCAATATGTTGAGCTACAGATCTAAGCCTGCAGGCCGAGATCTCCCTTATCCTGCACTTCCACTGAAAAATGTTCATGCTTCCCGAAAATGTGTCACCCTGTTCCTAGCTGCCACAAAACTCTAGCAATCAGCGAAGGTTCGGCCGGTAGAGCCATCTCTGGCGGCGTACGATTCGGGGCCGATGGCCAAACGGCGTCCTCCAGCCCCGAACGCGGAAATCGCAATCGGAGGGCATCCCATTCGGTTGGTCCCGATGTCGCTACAGAATTCGAATTGCGTCGCAGTTCCAGGCTCAGCAGCATAGTGCGCCGACGCTGGTGTCTATTGTTCTGGCAAAATCGATTGTCCAGCGGCTCTCGCCATCGTATTGAGTTTCCCATCTATCTGCGTCATATCGAGCCAGGTCGGCCCAAGCTACGGCCACTGTACCGGTGTGGTAGCATTAGCTCAAAAACGTGGCAAAGTCGACTGTTCCGCCACCAATACGGTCTGATTGCCGGACACCCAATAGCCACAAATCCAGAAGTTCATCCTTGGTAGAGCCATGGATCAGGTTCAACCACCCCGCAGCGAACCATTTGCTAAATGCGTGCCACGGCGTGTCTGGCAGATCGCTTCGATCACCCTGATGGTCCTCTCCCTTGCTCTCTTCGTTGCCGTGTTGGTCTCCAACCTTCAAAGGCCAAAGGTCTCAGTCGTGCTGTTGGGCGGCATGACTGCTGCTTTTTGTATTTTCAGTCTTCTTTCGGCCAAGGTGCTGCTTCAACTGCGCCGTGACCAACGCAACGCGGCCAGCGTCCTCCAAACGGCAGAACATGAATTCCAGCAGATGGCGGGCAATATCCAGGAAATCTTCTGGATGATCGATGCCGACAGTAAGAAGGCTCTTTACGTTAACCAGGCATATGAGGCCATCACGGGACGCTCGGGCCAGTCCTTAATTGAGAATCCGTCGTCTCATGAAGACATCGTCCACCCCGATGACCGTGTCCACGTGCTCGGGAAGCTCGAAGACGCCGCCCAGAACGGGCAGGTTAATGAGCGCTTCCGGATCGTAAGGCCAGGCGGAGAAGTGCGCTGGGTCTGGGCGCGCGGTTTCCCGGTGCGCGATTCTGAAGGCAAGATTCGCCGTCTCGTCGGTACTGTCGTCGAGATTACTGCCCAAAAGGCAGCAGAAGAACAAGTCGCAACCAATCTTGCCATGGCCCAATCCTCATGGGTTGAAGCCGAAGCGCTGCGCAAAGCGACCTTGGGGCTGACGCAGGATCTCCGGATGGACTTCGTTCTCGAGGCCCTTCTCCAATCGCTGGTGGACCTAATACCGTACACCTGCGCTCGGGTCCTAATCGCGGAGGGCGGTCCCCACGTGCTCTCGCTGGGCGAGAAGGTCTGCCCCAAGACTCCGAAGCCGCCTTCAGCGTTCCCTCTCACTCTGAATGCCGACGACTCGCCGTTCCTGCAGCGGCTTTTAGCTGGACAGAAGAGTGTCTTGATCTCCGATACCGGAGAAGAGCAATCGTGGCGCACGTTCGAAGCACATCAACATCTGCGATCCTGGCTGAGCGTTCCTCTGGTCGCGTCCGGACAGTACCTCGGATTTCTCTCGGTTGGTCATTCGGAACCGAACCGCTTCACGGAACACCATCTCCGGCGGGCAGAATTGTTGGCAATCCCCGCCGCGGCGGCAATCCAGAATTCGCGTCTTTACGAACGCGCTGCGATTTATGGGGAGGAACTTGAAAAGCGGATAGAAGATCTCCGACGGGCGCAAGCCGCGCTGGTGCAGTCGGAGGAGGTGCGCCGACTCTCGGAGGACAGGTTCCAGAAAGTCTTTCGTTCGAGTCCGGTCCCATTCTCCATCACAACGGTTGCAGATGGTCGGTTCGTGGATGTAAACGGCGCATTCGAATGTCGATATGGCTATTCCCGGGCAGAAGTACTCGGCCGGACGGTCCATGAGCTGAGAATCTGGGAAAATCCGTCAGACCGCGCGCTGATGATCGCGCAGCTCCAACGCGGCCCGATTCGCGATGTCATCACCCGGCTTCGGACAAAATCCGGCCAAATCAAGACGACAACTTATTCGGCGGACAAAATCCAGTTCGACGGCCAATCCTGCATCTTGGCGGTCTCGGAAGAACTGCCCGACTCGGCTCAAAGGTCGAGCAACTGAACGTTGTTGGGCGCGATTCTGAAACATGCAAGCGCAGTCGGCTTCCCCCGATTCGCACCCGAGTAGCCGACTCCGCACCTGACCTTTCCTTCTCTTTGCGTTTCTGCTGTCCGGAATTCCGACCGTGGAAAAGAAAAATAACCACTCGCGGACGGATGTGCGCCACGATAGTTCTCACCTCTAGGCCTCAGATGATGATTTGGGAAACAATAAGAGTGCGCCGTCGCGATGGCCCCAATTGAAGGCAATGACTTGCATCGTTGGCAAGCCTTTACAAATGCACCATTTTATTTGAAGGCAAACACTGTATTGGGCTGGGAGCTTCGCGATGTTTGGACTATTGAGTCGCAGCACGACAGATTGCAGACTGTGCTGCGGGTTCCGCGTAATGGTTGTTGGCGCGCAGAGAAATCCTCAAATTGTGTTGAAGAACTTCGCTTTGTCCGGTTTCCCGACCGCTTTGGAACCGACTCTTCGGACATTAGGACCCGGGTCAAACGCTAGCACTGTACCGGCAAATCGGCGCGCGAGCCAACCGCCTCTGCCGCGCGATGATCTCCCGCCACCGCCTTTCTGTTGTCGTCGTGCTCGGAGTTTACCGCCTCCGCCTGGCCCGGACTATGTGGCTCCTTCACCTTCGTCTTCACTCAAGGGTGCTGTATGGGAAAGCCGGAGAGAATTGTTTTTTGGTGGGATCGGGAAGTCGATCGTAAGGGAAGGCAAATTCGGGCGGATGTGCGATCTGCAGCACACGAGGTCTGGGAAGAAGCCTGCCGTCGGACGCAATCAGTTCTTGTCGACCCGGCACAAGCCGCCGATGTGATGGAAGACTCCGTTGCACAAGTTTCTCGCTACTTGGACCGGATGGGCGCCCCGTCGTCGTCACCGAAAAAGGGACTGCTCTGGTTGGCTTGCTCGCGGGCGCTTCGGCGACTCGCAGCCAAATCTCGTCGCCTGGAACCCGCGGGCGGAGCGGTTGAACTGTCGACTTCGGTCGTAGACCATCGCTGGAGCCGCCAAGCCGACGCGCGACTGGACTTGGAGAACATCGTTCGAAAACTCAGCGAGAGAAACAGCGTGGTTTTGGCTCTCAGAGGGGCCGGCTACGACTGGGAGGAAGTCGCCCAGACACTCGGAACATCAGTCGCGACGGTTCGCAACAGCTTCTGGCGCGAAATCAGAAATGTAAGACAGAAGCTCCAAGTTGATGAGAAACAGAGATATCGGATTGACCGGCGTCTTTCCCCGAAACGTTCGAAACCAGCCCAGTCAGACGCGGCTTGACGCCGCTGCAAGAGCATCAGTATCGACTCTCCATATCAGGCTGTGATGCCCAAGTCGTCTTCCGGCTCAAACTCGCGCGCCGCAGAACTGTTTTCCTTTTTCATCTGTGCTTCGTACTCCGCTTGTTCTTTCTTAGCTTCTCGCACGGGTAGCAGTTCCATGTGACTGGGAGGAAATACAAACGTCTGGACAAAGTTCAGGCGGTCCGAGTTCAACCTTCGTCCAACGATCTCGGCGCGATGGTGCTTGCAGAACTCACAGAAATCAGACGCGTCAACGATTTCCTTCTTGAGTCTCCCGGTCTGGACGATCCGGCATTTGAGCCATCCCCGGTCAATCCACTTTTGTACCTCTTCGGCGCGGATATGAAGTGCCTCCGCCAACGTGTACTTCGTGAACCAATCCTGTCCCATGCGGCCGTTCGCGCCCAGCCGCCGCAGCATGGAGTGTATTGACGCTGGTGAGCGACGGAGCAGGAGTGCCACTTCATGCACGGGATGAGACACGATCAAGTCGAGCAGCTTCTGTTGCTCCTTGTTGGTCCACTGCCGATAAGATTGCCTCTCTCGAACACCGACCTGCCTCGCGAACCTTCGACAGGCGTCCCTGGGGTTTCCAGAGACTTCAACCAATCTTGCAATGAGGGTCTTCAAATCGGTTGGAATGCCTTGTCGGGACTCTTCCGAGCGCTTTCTGGCATTCAGGTAGGCTCTGGCGATCTCTCTCGCTGCCCCCGACCAACGGAAGACCCGGCGCGCCCTCGACTGGCTACCGTCCCACATATCGGGTCACCATCTGGAACCCAGGCTCACAGTCCCTTCTATCTATACATGGCAGCGAAACGGAAATGTATCTCATCTGTGAGGCGGAATTCTTGTGCCGAACTTGCGGAGCGTGAGCGCCCATCTCAACCTGCCTCCGGAGGAGTGCCCGTGGGGGCCCAACGAGAACTTTCCAAGTCGGTCTTACCCAAATTTATTTTCTGGATCAGAGAAACGGCCTCAGCTTTGCCCAGAAGAGTTGTAGGACAGCATCGCCCGGGGAGCACCACCTAATAATTGTGAACCTAGTCAATTCAGAGAAGATAGCTGGAATCAAATGAATCTGGAGAACGATCTATTCCATGCCTTCGACATGGTTGTGCATCAAGACTATCCCAACCCAGAGCGAATCGACTGCCCCGGGTACTCCATCCTCAAGAGACTAGGAGCCGAACCTGAGTCCGCCGATTCTGCCCCTACATTGGCGCACATCAGGCAGTGTGCTCCCTGTTTCGACGAACTGAAAGAGCTTCGTAGCAGGCACACACATCGGCGTCTATCGGGTCATCCGAAATAAATGGAAGATTGCCGGCAAATTCTGAATGGGACTGATATCCGTCGCACTACGTTATCGAGCATCCACTCGCTAGAAACAACGAAATCGCCGCGCTGACGGCAATCTGAGGTGTCCCGAAGGTCACGGTAATGCGAAAGCAGACTACGCCATTATCAAATGCACAAAAATCCAACAACTTTTCCTTGCATTATTCCTCATCTGCCCCCCTCGGAAGTTCTTCTGTCCAGGCAGGCACTCCTCGCGTAACTGAGTGTTTCCCGTGGCCGGCTTGTCATCTGGCTGACGGTAGCGACTTCTGTAGCTTTGCCGCACTGAACACCGCTTCGCCATAAGAGTACGCAGCGGGAACAGTATTTTCCCGCTCCCTCAAGTCGCGAAAGCACAACAAGCTCCCTTTCTCATTGATTCCTCGTTCGAGATTCGCACGCAGAATTTGCGGCCAGCGACAGTCTCGGTCAAGATCGGCCTGATCTTCAGACTTTGACGGAAAAAGCAGTTTCGCCTACAAGAAAAACGAAAAGACTCTCTATGCTCCAGCATACCTCCGGCGGAAAGGCAGGCGGCATGGTGGTGGCGACCCGCAAAGGATTTGGATCAGAACTGGCTGGATGTTCATCATAGAGCACCTTGTAACTGCGAAATGAGAAAAGACAAAGGAGTTGTGTATGTGCGCAATCCCAGCAGCCGATTTCGATCGTTCTTCTACTCAACATCGAGAAGTACCAACTTCAACATGGCTGACCGCGAGGGAAGCCGCACAATATCTGAAATTGGGAGTGCGAACCGTTCTGCTGTGGGCTCGACAGGGTAAAGTGAAGGCCTATGCGCTCACAGGGACGCAACGCCGCGTGTGGCGCTTTCTTCAGGTGGACCTCGACGCAGCTGTCATACACAAGAAACCTGTGGTAAGCTCGGCTCAGCCGTCCGTGCTCGCGAAAGAAAGGAGAATATGAAACGGGCACGGCACAAGCAAGGATCTGTTGTTTGCGATAAACGTCGCAGGGTCTGGAATTACCTATTCTGCGAAAACGGGGTCCGACGGACCAAGTTGATTGGTTCGTTGCGAGACTTTCCTACTAAGGCAGCCGCATGGCAAGCGGCAGAATCTTTTCGTCAGATGGCTGTCAATGAAACAATCACCCAAGCGCACACGACGCATACGATAAGAGAGATGGCTCAGCGCTACCAATCCGAAAGAATGCCTTCGCGTTCGGAGACCTCTCGTGTGTGCCGCTCATGGCTGTGTAACCACATTTTGCCTCAATGGGGCGACAAGTCAATCACTGACATACAGCCAAGAGCCGTTGAACTCTGGCTTTGCCAGCTTGATCTGTCACCAAAGAGCCGGTCTCACGTTCGCAACCTGCTTCGGGCCTTGATCGAGTTCGCGATGTGGTGCGGCGTCCTGGACATCGCACGTAACCCGATCGACCTTGTAGTCGTGAAGGGTGTTACAAAGCGTATTCGAAAACCCCGAAGTCTCACCGTCGAACAGTTCCGGAGACTGTCTGCATTCCTCAAGACACCATTCAGCACAATGGCCCTGGTGTCAGTCTGTTTGGGATTGCGGGTCTCAGAGCTACTCGCCCTGAAGTGGAACGATATCGATTGGCTGGAAAGCAGGGTCAAAATTGAGCGGGGCATCGTTAAGCAAATTGTGGATGATGTAAAAACCGATTCCTCTCGTCGGTCGTTGGCGATCGACCCGGACCTGCTGGAGATATTGCGTGTCTGGAGGCGGACTACCCAATTCTCAGCCGAGGAAGATTGGATTTTCGCTAGCCCTCTAAAGCTGGGTCGCCTTCCCTATTCGTATACAGGGTTTTGGCGCGAACTGGAGCGGGCATCCAAGAAATCGGGAATCGGGCATCTGGGCACCCACGCCTTTCGGCACACGTACCGAAGCTGGCTGGATGCAGTGGGAACGCCGATCGCTGTTCAACAGAAGCTGATGCGGCACAGCGACATCAGAACGACGATGAACATCTATGGCGACGTTGTGACGAATGAGATGGGACTGGCCCACTCGAAGGTTGTTGGGCTGGCCCTTAACCGCCCCGGTTAACTGATTGCGCTACTGATTGCAAGCTTCGGTAAGCCATTGAAAGAATGGCTCCTCAGGTAGGATTCGAACCTACAACCCTCCGGTTAACAGCCGGATGCTCTGCCATTGAGCTACTGAGGAGTGTGAAAGATCGCGCCTTGGGGGGCCGTGATCTTCGCGGTCGTCTTTATCATAGCATTCCATCTGCGGTCTGAAAACAGTTGCGCGCGGGTCGCGTTCCATCGCCGGCCCATCCACGAACAGCCCTCAGTCTATTCTGATACCCTAGCCCCTTGGTCGCCTTCCCGGCCGCTGGTCCTCGCTAGTCGAACCTGGCTCGCCGATCATCGATTCGTCGACCATCGGATTGGCTTCTTCAGAGGTGCGTATGACTGGAGGTTTTCGTTTGTTCAGGTCTTTCTCTTCCCTGTTTCTTTTGGCCGCCGCGGCATATGCGGGCGACGATTCCAAGTCTCAATCGGCCCCGCCGTCCGTGCCTCCCGTTGCCGAGGTGAAGCCGATCATCGACATGTTTCACGGCACTAAAGTCCTCGACAACTACCACTGGCTCGAAGACGGCAACAGCCCCGAGACCAAAAAATGGGTGGAAGAGGAAATGGCTTACACCCGCGGGATGCTGGACCACCTTGCCGGGCGCGCCGCGATCCATAAACGTTTGACCGACTTGCTCTCGATCGGCAGCGTCACGCCGCCCATGATCGCCGGCCACCATTATTTCTATACCAAGCGCGAAGGCATGCAGAACCAGCCCATTCTCTATGTACGGGACAATGTGCGCGAGGGTCTCACCGGGCCCGACCGCGTTCTGGTCGATGCCAACCAACTCGCCGCCGACGGCACCATCGCCCTCGACTGGTTTCAGCCCAGCGAAAACGGAAAATACGTCGCCTACGGAACTTCGCCCAGTGGCTCTGAGATGAGCACGCTGCACATCATCGAAACCAAGACCGGCATCGTGCTGCCCGATATCATCGAACGCACCCGCGCCGCATCGGTCGCGTGGCTGCCCGACAACACCGGTTTCTATTACACCCGCTATCCGCAAAAAGGCGAAGTCCCCGCCGGCCAGGAGATGTACAACCGCCACGTTTTCTACCACCAACTGGGGGACGATCCCATCAACGACGACAAGCCCATCTTCGGCGAAGGTCGCGACCCCGAAGACTGGCCAAGCGTTTCGCTTTCCAACGACGGCCGCTGGCTGCTGATCAACGTCTCGGAAGGCTGGACCAAGTCTGAACTCTATCTGATGGACCTGAAGAAAGGCACTCCGCCCACCGCCATTACGACCGGGAAAAACTTTCTCTACGGCGCCGACCTTTACAACGACAAACTCTACATCACCACCAACGAAGACGCCCCGCGTTATCGCGTCTTTGTCGCCGACGCCGGCAACTACGATCGCGAGTCCTGGAAGGAACTGATCCCGCAGACCGACGCCGTGCTGCAGGGCGCAGGAGTGTACGGCGGCAAACTCTTCGCGCAATACGAGCAGAATGCAACGTCACAACTCAAGCTTTTCGATCTCGAGGGCAAGAAACTCAACGACGTTGCGCTCCCCGCCATCGGCGCCGTCTTCGGCACCGGCGGCCGCTGGAATCGCGACGAAATGTTCTACGGCTTCCAGTCGTTTACTTTTGCCCCGTCGATTTATCGCTACGATCTGAAAGACGGTTCCACGTCGCTCTGGACCAAAGTCGACGCCCCCTCCATCGATCCCTCCGCCTACGAAGTCGCGCAGGAATGGTTCAATTCGAAAGACGGCACGCGCGTACCCATGTTCATCGTGCACAAGAAAGGTATCCCGAAAAACGGCAAGAATCCCACTCTGCTCACCGCCTACGGAGGCTTCAACGTGAGCCTCACGCCCACCTTCAGCCGCACTGCTTATCTCTGGATGGAACACGGCGGCATCTATGCCGTCGCGAACCTGCGCGGCGGGGCAGAATTCGGGGAGGATTGGCACCGCGCCGGCATGCTCGATAAGAAACAAAATGTCTTCGACGATATGATCGCCGCCGCCGAGCACCTCATCTCCGAAAAATATACTGACAAGAATCACCTCGCCATCCAGGGCGGCTCCAACGGAGGCCTGCTCATGGGCGCCATGATCACTCAGCGCCCCGACCTGTTCCGCGCCGTGGTCTGCCAGGTCCCCCTGTTAGACATGCTCCACTACCAGGATTTCCAGATCGCAAAATTGTGGATCCCCGAATACGGCACGTCCGAAAGCCCGGAGCAATTCAAATGGCTCTACGCCTACTCCCCCTATCACCACGTGAAGCCGGGCGCGGAGTATCCCGCAATCCTATTCATGACCGCCGACACGGACACCCGAGTCGACCCCATGCACGCGAAGAAGATGACCGCGTTGATGCAAGCGGAAGCAAGAAACGGAACAAGTAGGACGCGCCCGATCTTACTCAGAATCGAAAGCAAAGCCGGACACGGCGCAGGCAAGCCAGTCACTAAGCAGATCGAAGAATTTACGGATGTTTATTCGTTCTTGTTCTGGCAGTTGGGGATCAAGCCGTAGCGCGATCCCGTATTCCCGATCCGGGACTCAGCTCCGAAATACTTTTCCCTTGAGCGATCCTGTTTCCTTCACCAGCGATAGAATTCCTGTGCAGCAGGATGACGTCTAGAGGGCGTTGCCAGTGGGTACTGGACGTCGCTTGCCAAGCGGTCGAGTGGCTTAGCCAGCCACTAGGGTTCGACTCCCTCGCCCTCTGCACTCCACTCGACCAACGCAAAGTTACTTGACAACGTGCTGTCGCGCGTTATGATGGAAGTGGCAAGCGACGTTCAGTACCAAGTTCCGAAACAGCCCCGATTGGCTATCGGGGCTGTTTTGCGTTCGGAAGTCTCTACCTTGCACCTGGTCTACATGCTTTGCAGATGCGAGAAGCCGCCCTTTCGCACAAAACGCGAACGGATGCGGCACCCGATTCCAACATCGTCTACATCGGCCTACCTATCGGTGAGAACGACGACCGATTGGGTCGGCATCCAGCCTAAGTACGACCGGAACAGGTAACTCACCGAGATTCGCCTGCCCGGACTGCTCTGAGCGAGAAAACTCGCCAGGTCATCAGTCGAATGAATGTGACGCCCGCCTACTACCGTAATGACACAACCAACACGCAGGCCACCCGCCTCTGCGGCACTGTCCGGCGCCACGTCCAAGACTTCGACGCCGCTCACGCCGCCTTCCGTCCAATTCGCACCCGAAACACCGAGTACTCCGGCCCTATGCGTTGTCGCCGTGGACTCCGTTTCTTCCTCCGCAGGATCATTCTGCACAGGCGCGGACGTCACCGTCCCGATGGTTGGCAACTCCGGAGCAGAGGACGGAGTCGGCGTCGATGTCGAAGGGGGCAGTGGAAATTGATAGGCCCTCTCGCCGAATGTGATTCGCGCCACGCCGGAGCCGAACGACTTATCACGGCTGAAACACAATTTGCCCGCGAACCTTGACCCGGGAAAGAGAGTGGTAGCTCGGAGATATTCATGACCAATGACACCTGCAACGGCCTGCCCGCGGGCGGCGATATTGTCGGCATGAGCTAACCATCGCGCCTGTGCTTCGTAGTCAGGAGTGTGCGTCGCTTTGGCAGAAGCATAAAAGGTAAGCCCTGCACCGATATTGGCGATGACCTGGCCCCATAAAACACCCCGACCTACCGCGCGCTGTAATTCACGCTCTGTTTTGAGTCGGAGATCCTCATCCTTGGGCGAGCTCTGATGAAGTGTGATTGCGGTGGGAACAACGTTGACGGGATCACCGGAGTCGTTCACCACGTAGACCGTGAGCCAGTTAACTTTACCGGTGTCCTTGAGACTGACTGTGACGGTTACGTCGTGATCTGTTATCTGTTCCAACGACTGGCCGTCGACGTAATACACCCGAAGAGACTCCTGGGAGGCGGCCATTCGCGTTATTAACAGCAGAAAGAAAACGCAGACGAAGGGCTTTGAGCGCATATAAAATTCCTCAACAAGGAAATAAAAAAACAAACGAGCAATGATGTCATACGCTCTTCAACGAGCGAACGCGAGCATTGTGAAGCGGCCTTACCATACGACCGCGCTGTTCGAACCTGGAATAGCCCAAGCGTGCGTTCTCATGCACGCCGGTGGGGGCTGGCCCATCCTTTCCGAATCAAGACTCACTAGGTTGCCCCACCCTTCCCGCGCTTTTTGCGGGAGGGTGGGCTCTGGCGAGGAGCACGACACCCATTTGTTCTCGCCCGCGCGCGGTCCATTGCGATTCGATCTCGACAATCCCTTCCCGCCCAGTCGCATAGTGAACAAAACTACTCCATTTCCAGTCCTCTAGCCTCTCCACCAGTCCTCGCTCTACCGGATTGCGATGAATGTACCGCAGCTTCTCGATGCGTTTCGCTTCGCTCCACACGGGGAAATCGTAATAGCGAACCTGCCAAAAGCGCGGGAGATGTTTTACATGCGCTTTTGTGACGTGATCTGCTTGAGCATCTGGATGGCTACGGACAACTTCGGGCGTTCTGGTTCGCCAATCAGCAGGTGCAAGTGCTCGGGCATCACCACGTAGCCGGTGATGTAGCAGGCGTACCAGACGCGGACTCACTCAAGGGTTTGCTCGAAAATCTCTTTCGCCGTCGAGCTATCGAGCAGGGGCATTCGGTGATAACAACTGAACGTGATGAAATGCAGGCAGCGCTGGTTTTGATAGCGGACTGGTTTGACATGCATTCACGGGGATTGTAGTCGGCGCAGAGGGCCCACCCTCCCGCAAAAAGCGCGGGAAGGGTGGGGCAACCCCAAATTGGGAATTTGATGCGAAAGGTTGGGCCAGCCCCGTCCCTCAAGTCCAGCGCCAATCCATTTCTGATCACCGCCAAGGTGACAAACTCCGCCTCCCGCCGGATAATGTGCCTGTTCCCCAGGAGTCTCCCATGGGTAAACCCGTTGAGCGTCTCCCCTGGCAAGGCGAATCAGCGTCCGACCGGCTCGCCTACGAGAAG
>Ga0210400_10002446_pt1 | contig 17216 bp, 16 predicted proteins | sample IncBWH26MmetaG_FD_155456 | JGI IMG/M metagenome (GOLD analysis project Ga0210400, IMG submission 155456) | Forest soil microbial communities from Barre Woods Harvard Forest LTER site, Petersham, Massachusetts, United States - Inc-BW-H-26-M | ecosystem: Environmental > Terrestrial > Soil >... | reverse complement strand
ATACCGCCGAAATACTGGGCCAATTGCACGGCCTGAGCAGGGAAGAGATCGGCCAGAGGACAACGGAGAATTTCTACACCCTGTTTCCAGGGTCAAAAACCGCTACTCCTTAGGTCCTACCGTTCACTTAAGGAACTCGAGGTTGCGTGCAGAACGATAAATCCAAGCCCCAGCGGGGCGAAACTATTGAGCCCAGCACGTAAGTGCTGGGAAGCGTGACAGATAATGACAAGTCCCGTGAGGGACGACATATGATTTTCTTCGGACCAATCTCTTAACTCGGGAATATAGTATTGAGCTTCAACCGAGTCAAATCCAAAACACACAAAATGCGCAAAGTAAGTGACATTAGGCTTCAGCCCTTGCAGGTCCGAGGCGAGCACGAAAAATACTTTTTTCGCAAGCTGTTTTCCGGCTTTAGCCGCTGAGGTACCGTTCTTCCGTTGCAAGGGACTTTTTCCGCTTCCGCAAACTCTTTAAGCCCTGCCCTATCCACGATCACCCGGTTCGCAACCCATCTTCGCTCAAGTATCCTGACCGGAATCTACCCCCAAATGTTGCAGCCCCGGCGAAGGTCGGCTACGCTACCTCTGCGTCGCCATGTGTAGGACGCCAGCGTACGCTCTTTGACAAAAGAATAAGTGTTCTCCCAAGTGACCCAGTGCAAAAGCAGGGGGGGCCAGAGTGTCCTGATTCGCGTTTACTTCGCGTGAATTCATGACTAAAAACGGATTTTGCTGGAAAGGCAGGTCGACAAAAACGGATTTCGGGTCGCCCCCCAGGTAAACCGGCTGAATGCTTCTCAGGTCGTCATCAGCAAGAGTCAGGGCGTCAGGAACAACGCTCAAGGCGTCAGAAATATCTCGCAGGGCGTCAGGAACAATGCTCAGGGCGTCAGAAATCGGCCTCAAGGCGTCAGAAACAACGATAAGCCCAATGTTTTCAACAAACCGTTCAAAATGTGCTGGGCTTGGAATGCAGAAATTAAAATGTAGCGGCTTGTAGCGGGTCGTAGCGGCAAAATCGCTGGCTTTTTCTGAAACTGATTTACCAGCGTAAGTAACTGTATACAAATAACTTCCCGGAAAAACGAGGAAGAAATGTAGCGGCGTAGCGGGTGTAGCGGCAATCTTTAGGATTATCGAAGCCGGTATTGTACAGCCGGGCCGTTTGTGCGGAGACTTTATATCAGGCTTGTATCATTGACCCTATGGTGACTTCTGCGGATCAGGCGGCTGATGTTGGGCTTGTTATCTTTGATTGCGATGGCGTGCTCGTGGACAGCGAGATTTTGGGCAATAGCGTACTCGTACAAGTCATCACCGAACTGGGTCTGGAGATCTCGCTGGAGGAGTCCCTGACTCAATTTCGTGGTGGCAAGATGGCCGATGTGGTCACTGAAATTGAGCGACGCCTTGGGCGTCCGGTACCTCCAGGCTTTGTAGCGGACTTTCGCGCCCGCAGCGCCGCCGCCTTCCGCCGGGAACTACGGGCGGTGCCAGACATTGAAGATGCTCTGGACCAGATTCCCGTGCCCATGTGTGTGGCCTCCAGCGGCCCGCCGGAGAAGATCCAACTCACCTTGGAGTTGACCGGTCTGCTGCCCCGATTCACAGGCCGGATCTTCAGCGCCTATGAAGTTGGGATATGGAAGCCGGATCCCGGGCTTTTTCTTCATGCCGCGTCCGCTATGGGCGTGCCGCCCCACAATTGCACTGTGGTCGAAGATAGCGTGCTGGGCGTACGGGCCGGCGTGGCCGCTGGAATGCGCGTCCTGGGCTTTGCAGCAATTGAGCAGGAGGTTGTACCGCTAGCCGAAGCGGGCGCCACTCCATTCCGGTCCATGCGTGACTTGCCGCGCTTGCTCGCTGTGAGCTGCTGACCTCGGTGCGCTTCTGGGGCCTGGCTCGCGGTTGGCGCCAAAAGAAAAGGCCGCCGGTTACCGGGCGGCCCTTTCACTCTTTGCTGATTACAGCGTGGATTCGATCTCAAAACCCCAGGCTTCCAGGAGGGGCTCAGGAATGTACTTCGAGTTCTTGTTGCGCCGTGCCCACTCGCGCAAGCGCGTTGAGCGAATGTACTGGTCAGGCGTCAACTTGAATTCTTTCACCGCCTGTTCGAACGACGTGACGATGGGTACTACCGGGCCAATTGGCTCCGGCTTGCCCCAGTTAGGATTTCCGCGTCTTTTTGCCATAGTAGGATCGTCCTGCCTTTTATTTTGATGGAAGAGTGCTGACAACTTATTGGTATTAAGTACTTTGATTCCGTCCGGAGGCTGCTGGATTCACGAAAGATCCCTAGGGGATTTGCTCCTGGAAGAAACCCAAAATGTGCCTGAAAGACCGTACATTATAAGGGATTTTCCTGTATTTTCAACCATCCGGGCGAAAATATTTTCACATTAAAGGACTGTTAAAAACAATTTCTCTCTGACTTCACAAATGCATGTTGCACAGTAGTTCTTATGAAGAATTTAGATGCATCGCTGCCAGTTTCGTTAGCGCCAGTCTCGCTTTTAATAAAGATTTCCTAATAACCGGACAGCTCTCTTGGTGGTACGTATCACTCTCTTTGACAAGAACGAGCAAGTTTTTCGATCTTGCGAGCGTTTTTCGCATGTCTCCCGGGGGAAATTTACGGGTGAGATACTTGTTGGACTCGTCATTTTTCACGATCTTCGCAGTCGTAGCATAAAATGAAATAAAAAGGCCGGGATGGCGGAACTGGCAGACGCAGCGGACTTAAAATCCGCAGCCTTGAAAAGGGCGTGGGGGTTCGAGTCCCCCTCTCGGCACCAAAACTTGCCAATTTGCTTTCAACGGTTTGGTAATACTTTTTTCCTGCGTGCTCAATACGTGCCCAACTCATTTCCGCTTCTAAACATCGTATCCAAATAACGATAGAAGTTCCGCCCTTCGTCCACACCTGGGGCAAGGAGTACGCTCGACGCGTTCGGCCGCAAATTTAGTTTATAGCCCTCGTGAGGTAAGGCCACGTAGCAGGAGGACATCAAAGATTGCGGTTGGACGGAGAAAAACTGACACGACGGCAATTCTTGGCGGGCCTGGCGGCGGGACTCTTGACGCCATCCTCGCTCAGGAGTCAATCGCAACTGCAAACCATTGACCAGGGCCTACCCATCCCCGCGGAATCTGGAATCGACCACGTCGTCCTCGTCATGATGGAGAACCGGTCGTTCGATCATTTTCTGGGCTGGTTACCGGGTGCTCACGGACGCCAGGCGGGACTTCGTTATCCTGATTTCACCGGACAGTTTCAGCCGACTCGGCTGGCCTTGGATTTCCATTGCCATAACTGATTGCTATAACTGGAGGAAAATGTGTACAAGAGTCTCGGCTTACTTCTGATCATACTTCTGCTGGGGGCTATCCCGGCGGCTGCTCAACAGCCGCCGATCCAGCACGTATTCATCATTATTCTGGAAAACAAGAGCTTCGATGAAACATTCGGGCCGAACTCACCCGCGCCGTATTTGTCAACACAGCTTACCGGCCAAGGCGAGTTGCTCACCAATTACTACGGGATCGGACATAACAGTCTTCCGAACTACATCGCGCTGGTCAGCGGGCAGGCTCCCAATGTGGTCACTCAGGGCGATTGCCAGATTTACCAGGACTTCGTCCCGGGCGCTGTCCAAGTTCAAGTGAATGGCCAGACCGCGGGACAGGGGTGCGTGTTCCCGGCTGAAACGCAGAACATAGCTGATCAACTGACAGCGCATCAACTCACCTGGCGTGGATACATGGAGGACATGCCGGCGACTTGCACGCATCCGGCGCTTAACACGCAGGACCAAACGCAAACCGCGAAACCTGGTAACCAATACGCCGCCCGGCACAACCCGTTTGTGTATTTCCATTCCATTATCGATGGGCCTTCCTGCGCCGCAAACGATGTGCCCCTGACGCCGAATTACGTGTTTATCACTCCCAACCTGTGCCACGATGGCCATGATTCTCCTTGCGTGGATGGAGAGCCGGGCGGACTGGTGTCGGCCGATGGTTTCTTACGCCAGTGGGTCCCGCAAATCCTGGCTTCGCCCGCTTACCAACAGGGCGGATTGCTCCTGATTCTGTTCGATGAAGCCGAGTTCAGCGGCCCCAATGCGGATACAACAGCGTGCTGCAATGAACTCCCGGGACCCAACTCCCCAATGCCCGGAATTACAGGGCCGGGTGGTGGCCGTGTCGGCGCCGTAGTTCTGTCGAAGTTCGTGCGCCCAGGAACCGTGGTCACAACGCCATACAATCACTACTCCCTCTTGCGTACCATCGAAGACCTTTTCGGGCTCAATCATCTGGGATTCGCGGGACAGGCGGATGCAAACTCGTTCGGCCTCGACGTATTTGTCGCTGGTCCGTAGTGAGAGTTTCTGGTTCTCGCAACCAGTCCCGCAGCTCTGGGAGGAAATGACCGAGTGCACAAAGAAAAACCGTGTCATCCTGAGCGGCAGCGAAGGAACTGCTCCGCTGGATTCAGGGAAGACGAGGGTGTTTCGGTTTTTTGGGTTGATGTCTTCACACAGGCGGAGTGATTTGCTCGACGTTTGAGAAGCGAACGTGAATGCTACTGAACGTGATCTTCTCGCGACTGCTGTGCATCGGACTTGTGTACCTTAAGTGCAGCGGAGCAGTTTCCTTCCAGGACAGGCTCTTCGCTGCCGCTCAGGATGACACAGTTTTTCGTTGGTCGCGCCCACTTCACATGACAAAATGAACGATCGAACGCTCGACGAACTTATTTGCTGCTGCGCTAGAAACCATGCCACCATCTCTACCTACCTACCGACCTCACCCAGTCCATTGAGCAGGTGGTGAGAGATTTTCTGCGAGATGAATAAACACGGCAGTTGGCGAAGACCTCGCTTGCTGCCAAAATGAACCATGTAAACTATAAAGCTGCCGCTCGGGCCTTGCACACATGATTATTGAACAGGTGATCGTGGTGGTGATGGGAGTCGCCGGATCGGGCAAGAGTATTGTAGGATCCCTGCTCTCGGCAGCACTGGGCTGCCAGTTCCAGGAAGGCGACGATCTGCACCCACAGGAGAATGTAGAAAAGATGAGCCGCGGCGTGCCCCTGACGGATTCAGACCGGCTGCCCTGGCTAGAGAGGATCGCCGGGAAGATTGATGAATGGCGCAAGGTGGGGGAATGTGGCGTGCTAACCTGCTCGGCCCTCAAGCGATCCTATCGGTGCTTCATCCTCGGCAAACGTCCAGAGGTGACGTTGGTCTACCTCAAAGGATCGCCCGATCTTGTCCGCCGGAGGATGCTCGCAAGACAAGGCCATTTCATGCCAGTCACTTTGCTCGACAGCCAATTTGTCGCCCTGGAGGAACCAACTCCTGAGGAGCACCCAATTACAGTGGACATAGCTGGAAGCCCAGCAGAGATCGTCACTGAGATCTTGCGTGAACTTGAGGAACGTGCGAAAGCAGCCAAGATCAACGTGCTGGGCCCGAGTCACAACTAGCAATCATGCCCCGCGCCCACGTTCCGAAAATGCGCTGGAGCATCGGCATCCTTCTCGGCGCGGGCGTGCTGATCAACTATTTCGATCGCATCAATCTCTCGGTCGCGGCGCCGCAACTGCAGCAGAAGTTCGGTCTCAGCAATCATCAAATGGGCTGGCTTTTCAGCAGTTTCTTCTGGTCCTATGCACTGCTGCAAATCCCGATCGGAATGGTACTCGACCGCTTCGGCGTCACGCGCGTCAACCGCGTAAGCACCTTCCTCTGGTCGGTCGCGTCAACTGCCTCCGCCTTTGCCGGCGGGTTCGGCGGCATCCTTGGCAGCCGCATTCTGCTGGGCATCGCAGAAGCGCCAGGCTTCCCAGCAAGCTCAAAAGCCACCGGCTACTGGTTTCCCCGCCGCGAACGGGCACTTGCCACAGCCATCTTCGATGCCGCGGCAAAGCTCTCCAATGTGATCGGCGTGCCGCTGGTGGCGCTGGCAGTGGTGCATTTCGGCTGGCGCTGGGGCTTTGGCATCACCGCTCTCTTGAGCCTGCTTTACTTCCTGGTGTTCACGATGTTCTATCGAGATCCAAGTCAACACCGCTCGTTGACGCTTGAAGAGCACGAATATATTCTCTCCGGCGGGGCCACGACCGAAGGTCCGGCGCAGAGCGGTGAAGTCGCCATGCTTGGCTATCTGCTGCTCAATCGTAAGGTGTGGGGCCTGACCATCGGTTTTGCAGCGTACGGATATTCTTTCTACCTGTTCCTGACCTGGCTCCCGAGCTACCTTGTGCAGACAATGCACATGGACATTCTGAGGTCTGCTAAATTTTCGGCAATCCCCTGGATCTTCGCCACGATTGCGGATCTCGTCGTGGGTGGATGGCTGGTCGATCGTCTTATAACCCGGGGACATGACGAGACGGTGGTACGCAAGACTGTCCTGGTCGTGGGCATGTTGTTTGGGCTGGCAGTGTTTGGCGCCACACTCACCACCAATCCAGTTTGGGCCGTCTTCTGGATCTCCATCGCATTGAGCGGTTTGGCGGCAGCGGCGCCAGTGGGCTGGTCCATTCCATCGCTGATTGCGCCACGCGGCGGCGCCGGTACGATCGGTGGAATCATGAATTTTTTGAACAACATGATGGGTGCGGTAGCGCCGGTGGTGACTGGTTACATCGTTGGGGCAACGCATTCCTTTACTGGCGCATTCCTCGTTGCCGGAATCATCCTGGCCGTGGGCATCATTTTCTACGTCTTTGTCCTGGGCCCGGTGGAACCAATCGCAGAGCTTTAGGCCGTTATGCTGCTTGTAAACGAGAATTCCATTCTCGTTCCGGTAGATGCAGAGGGGCCTCGGCTGAGAATTTGGTAATTGGGTAATTGAGAATTTGGTAATTGGGTAATTTGGTAACTGCGTAATTGAAAATCAAAGGCGAAATCTTCCAATCGCTGAGATGGTCTGTGGCACAATCTGGTGCTTCGCAAACTGCGATTCGCAGGAAATGGACATCGTCGCGCTCCTGGCAACAACTTTGATGTACCATGCCTTGGTGCTTTGATTTTTCAATGGGAACTCCGTTTTTGCAGGGCTGGTTGATCACGTAGGAGGAACTGGGAAGATGCGTCGTGTTATTTGCGCCTTGGCTATAGCGGCATGTGTAGCGCTCACGCCGTCAACTCTGGCAGGCACGTCTAAGCCGCTCGAAATCTATTTCATTGATGTGGAAGGCGGGCAGGCCACATTGATCGTTGATCCGCGCGGCCCGTCACTTCTGGTGGATACCGGTTGGGACGGCTTCGACGGCAGAGATGCCGGACGCATCCTGTCCGCGGCCAAGGCGGTGGGTCTGAAACGGATCGATTATGTCCTGATTACCCATTACCATCGCGACCATGTTGGCGGAGTCCCGGAACTTGCCAGGCAAATCAAGATCGGCACATTTGTGGACCATGGCCCTAACATGGAGGATTCTGATGACTCGCGAAAACTATATGCCGACTACGAGAAAGCAATAGGCCAAAGCAAGCATCTGGTTGTGAAACCGGGGGACCAGTTGCCATTCAAGGGCATCAAGGTGCAGATCTTGACCGCAGCCGGAGAGCACATCAGCTCTCCTCTGCCTGGAGCAAACCAGCCCAATCCGGTTTGTTCTTCGGAGCCGGAGGCCAAGGCCGACGTCACCGAAAATTCACGCTCGCTTGGAATCCTAATCAGCTACGGACAATTCCGGTTCATTGACCTGGGCGATCTCACAAAGAAAAAGGAGCAGGAGCTGGCCTGTCCGAATAACCTGGTCGGGACTGTTGATCTCTATCTCACAACACACCACGGGCTCTTTCAATCCAATGCAAAGGCTCTCGTGGATGCGCTCCATCCCCGCGTGGCAATCATGAATAACGGTCCGCACAAAGGCGGCAGCAAAGAGGCCTGGGAGACAGTTCATAATTCGCCCGGGCTGGAAGATCTGTGGCAGTTGCATTCCGCTCTGGATTCCGACCAAGAGCACAATGCTCCGGAGATCTTCATCGCTAATCCCGTTGAAAACTGCGAAGGCAAATACATTAAGGTCACAGCGGAGCAGGACGGAAGCTTTACGGTATCTAATTCCAGAAACGATTATAAAAAGACATATCCAAAGCCGATGCGTGCATCTGCACGTTGATGGCAATCTAATTCTGGCTAAAGGCGAAAAACCGATTTAGCCACGAATTCACGCGAATGAACACGAATAGGAATGCCGTAGCGAGAGTCTCTGGTTCTCGGCAACCATCCCACCAGGGATGGTCTCCTATATGCGCCGTCTGAAGCTCGCGACTTCCTACGAATTGCAAAATGTAAGCTGCTTCTACTGAATTACTTTTCTTTGTGGCTCCTTCAGCTCCTCGCAGATCTTAAAATGTTCCAACTATGATGGTCTTGTTCTTCGCTAGAGATCGCCCTAGGTTACCTCTGTACCGTTGTGTAGGTAGCCATTCCAATTTAATCTCCGGAATGTATAACCGACGCGTAAGACTTAGCTGAGCACATTTCTTGATGTGCTCTTTTTTTTGCCGTCGCTCTTTCCTTAAAATCCAGCCCCTTACTCCAAATAGATTCGCATTTATTACTTCTGTAACCTTTGCCCCTGTTGGAATTTAGATTAACGTTCACTCATCTGAAGTGCCCAGGGAAGTGCCATGAAGTCAAAAATCAAATACTGCGGCGTGCTGTTTCTGCTGATCGTAGGCTGGATTCCGTGCGCAGCCAAGAACATGGCAGTGGTGGTGGATAAAGCCAACGCCACCGCCAATGTTACGGCTGCGGATTTGGTAAAAATCCTGCAATCCGCGACCAAGAAGTGGCCGGATGGAAAAAGCATCACGGTGGTAATGCGCGACGTCTCCTCTCCGGAAATGCAACAGGTTCTGCAACGTCTTTACAAGATGTCCCCGGACGAATTGAAGGCTTTCATGGCGACGCACAAGAGCAGCTTCGTTGTCGCGCCATCAGACGAGGCGGTGCTGAAGCTGGTGGAGACAACGCCCGGCGCTGTGGGCCTGGTCGATGTTTATTCCATCACCAGCCACATCAACGTGATTAAGGTCGATGGCAAGCTGCCCCTGGAGCAGGGCTACGTGCTTCGTTAAGCAAACGGGCGAGAAGGGATACTGTCTATATGGCACGCGCATCTTCGAATACTTTCAAAGGCCTTCTTCTCCTGTTGTGCCTTGGACTCTCGCAGCTCTGTCTCTCCGAAATCGGATCACCGGGGCAGCAGGGCAACGTTCCCGTTACCACGAAATCGGAAGAGGCCCGCCGTCTGTTTGTTGGGGCGGTCGTCAAGCTGGAAAACATGCATGGTCCGAATGCCATGCAGGACTTTCGCAAAGCTGTCCAGCTGGATCCTGATTTCGCTTTTGCCAACATCATGATCTCGTTTGTCACCGTTGACCAGAACGTTGATCCGGCGGAGCAAATGGTGGCACGCGACAAAGCCAGGGCAGCCCGGTCCAAGGTGAGCCATGGCGAGCAACTCATCATCGATTGGCTGTCCAACAGCAGTGACGGCAAGATGGTTCCCGCTATCCAGGCCATGAACCAGGCCGTGGAAGAGTATCCCAACGACAAACTATTGCTTTGGATGGCCGGAATCTGGGTAGAGAACCAGCAGCAGATTACCCGCGCCATACCTATGTTTGAGCGCGTTCTCAAGCTGGATCCGAACTTTGCCCCTCCGTTGAATGAAGTGGCCTATTGTTATGCCCGGACCCGCAATTTCGGTAAAGCGTTTTCGGCCATGCAGCGATACATCAGGCTGCTTCCCAATGAATCCAACCCGCAGGATTCTTATGCTGAGATCTTGCGAATGGCAGGCAGGTTTGACGATGCTTTGATCCACTACCGGGCCTCCCTGAAAAACGATCCGAATTTCGTTGTGTCGCAGGTAGGTCTTGCCGACACCTACGCCTTGATGGGAGATGAAGCGCGGGCCCGAGCGGAATACGCCATCGCCGTGCAGCACGCATTCTCGAAATCCGAAGCGGCAACCTGGAGCTTGAATTCGGCCATCACCTACCTTCGCGAAAACAATCGCTCCGGCGCCGATAGCGCTTTTCACGCAGTCGCCAAGATGGCCCACGAGAACGACCTGGGAGTGCTGGAAGCGGAAGCTTACCGGATGATGTCCACCTACCAGCTACACAATACGTCCGCGATGGAACTGCTGAAGAAAGCAGAGGCTGCGCTTCAGGAGGAGCACAAGATATCGGCGGCGGCGCGCCAGGACGAAATTGCGTTGATCCTGCGGGAACGAGCCTCGCGCGCGGCTCAGGACGGGAATGGCAGCCTGGCCTCCTCCACGCTGAAACAGCTTCAGCAAATCTCGGAGTCCAGCCAGGATCCGCTTATCCAATTAGCGTATGAAGGAGCTGCGGGCGCGGTTCTGGTTTCCCAGGGGAAGTATGAAGATGCACTGGGGCACCTCCGGGAAGATGAGCGCAATCCGGTTTCGATGAAATTGATGGTTATGGCCTATCGAAAGATGGGCGCTCAAGAGGTGGCCGAGCAGTTGGCGAAGACCCTGGCGGAGTGGAACGAACCTACGCTGGAACAGGCTTTGGTAGTCCCTGAGTTCCGTGTCAAAGAACCGGCAAGCGCATCGTCATTTACCAGGATGTAATAAGAATTTTCAAAGTCAACGCAGAGGACAAGTCAACGCAGCAAGAAACTTCTGAGCACATCTCCTAAAAAATCTCATTCCCTGTCCCGGTGTTCCTCTCCATTGCTTGGCCCATCCGCTTTCATGAATCCCACAAACTTTATGAACCGTATAGTTCATAACGTACATCTGTGAGGAATGTATCTAGCCTAGACCGCAGCTTCATCCAAGCGGGTCACAGGGAGCCCCGAAGAAGGGGTTCATTGGGTTCATTCACCACACCGTCAACTTGAAAAAGGAGTTTTGAAGTGGCAAACAACTGGCTGATCACGGGAACGAGCAGCGGCTTTGGCCGTACTTTGACGGAACTCGCGCTTGAACGGGGAGACAATGTCGTGGCTACGGTGCGAAAGCCTTCGGCATTGGACGATCTCAAAGAGAGGTATGGAAATCGCCTTCGTGTCTCGATCCTCGATGTCACAAACCCGAAGGAGATCGTATCGGTTGTCGAGGAGGCATTTGACGCGTTTGGCAAGATCGATTTCGCTGTCAGCAACGCAGGATACATCATGGTCGGCGCAGCGGAAGAAGCAGAGCTGCCAAGGATTGAGCGCCTGATTGATACCAATCTCCTGGGAAGCATCGTATTCGCGAAAGCCGTTATTCCTCACATGCGCAAGCAGGGCGGTGGCCGAATCCTGCAAATCTCGAGCGAGCAGAGTCAGATGGCCTATCCTGGCATGAGTGTCTATGCGACCACGAAGTGGGGTATTGAAGGATTCTTTGAAGGGGTCATTCCGGAAATCGCGAAGTTTGGTATCGAAGTCACGCTGGTCGAACCCGGCACCGCCAGAACCAACATCGCAAGTTCGTCCGACGACACCACCCCCATGGAAATCTATGAGGACACGCCTGTAGGCGATTTTCGTCGCGCGATTGCGCTGCATGGCGAAAAGATTCTCATTGGTGATCCGGTCAAGATGGCGCAAGCAATGATTGCTTCCTGCGAACTCAAGCCGGCTCCGCGGAGACTGGTACTGGGAAGCGATGCGTATCAGCATATTGAGGCTTCGCTGGTCGAACGTCTTGCACTTTTACGTTCGCAAAAGGAGCTCGCTTTCTCGACGGATCCGAGTTCGTAAGGCGATGATATCTGTCCACCAGCACGCGGAATGGGCCAGTCGCCGCTCTGATTGATCTGAGATTCATTGGCCCATGGGTCAGTGGGGTCACCGTCGCGTCGTCGGCACGCTTAAGAGGAGTAGAAAATGGAGAACTCTATCCAGGACAGAACAAAGCGATCGTGCTCGAAGCTTTCGAAACGCTTTTCAATCGTCGAGACTACCGGGCGGCCGAACGGTATTGGCCGCCGCAATACATACAGCACAGTGCTCACATCGAGCCAGGACGAGCGGGACTGTTCAATTTTTCAAATAATTTTGGCAATCCTGGCAATTTTGGCAATCTCCCGCCTTCCGCGTATGTTTGTAATGAAATCAAGTTGGCCCTCTGGTAATGGTGTCTTCCGCATGCAGTTTCGTGTACCATACCAAGTTTTCAAGAAAATTTTACAAATGAGGGTTTATGAGGATTGCAGTCCCACTGGAGAAACAGCCAGGAGAGGCACGGGTAGCGCTGGCGCCCGAGTCGGTAAAGAAGCTGACCGGCGGAGGGGTGGAGGTGTGTGTAGAGGCTGGAGCAGGCGATAAGGCCGGATTCCGCGACAGCGACTACACGGCTGCGGGAGCCAAGATGATGGACCGCTCGGCCCTGCTTCAAGGGGCCGATATTCTTACCTGCGTGAATCGTCCCGAGTCCGAGGATTATTCCCGTCTAAAGCCCCATTCCGTAGTGATTGGATTCCTCAAGCCCCTGGATGATCCGGCAGGGCTCGCGCCGGTCGTGCAGAGGCAACTGACCGCCTTTGCCCTGGAGTTGGTTCCCCGGATTACGAGAGCGCAATCCATGGATGCACTCTCGTCCATGGCTACTGTTGCTGGATATAAGGCCGTCATTATGGCCGCGGACCGGTTGCCCCGGCTCTTCCCATTGCTCATGACGGCTGCTGGAACCATTCCTCCGGCCAAGGTGCTGGTTTTGGGCGCGGGCGTGGCCGGACTCCAGGCCATTGCCACTGGACGCCGTCTAGGTGCCGTAGTGGAGGCCTATGACGTTCGGGCAGCCGCTGGGGAGCAGGTCAAGTCTCTGGGAGCAAGGTTCCTGGAAGTCGATCTGGGAGGCATCCAGACAGAAGATAAAGGCGGATACGCTACAGAGCTGAGCGAAGAAGCCTTGCAGCGAGGCCGCGATATGGTGGCCAAGCAAGCTGCCACCTCAGACGTGGTCATCACCACCGCGCAGGTTCCGGGGCGGCGAGCGCCCCTCATGCTCACCGAGCAGGCAGTTACGAGCATGAAGCCGGGCGCGGTCGTGGTTGATCTGGCCGCGAGTACAGGTGGAAACTGCGCTCTCACCAAACCGGGTGAGGTGATCGTACATAACGGCGTCACCATCCTGGGGCCGTTGAATGTCCCGGCCACCGTTCCTTACCATTCCAGCCAGCTTTACTCCAGAAATCTCACCAGTTTCCTTGCGCTCATTGTGGACAAGGGCGCATTGAAGATCGACATGCAAGATGAAATCCTTAAGGGCGCCTGCGTTGCCTTTCAGGGTGGGGATGTTCATCCCAAGGTCGCCGCCGTGTTAGGACAAACGGTCGCCTCAATACGTTAAGGAGAGCTGAATGAATCCTGCAATATTAATCGCTGTGGTTTTTGCGGTTCAGGGCACTGAGGCCGAGCCCGGCAATCTTCCGATTCCGGTATTGATCGCCTCGCTTTATGTATTCGTGCTGGCGGCCTTTCTGGGATATCAGGTGATCTCCCGCGTGCCGCCCTTGCTGCATACGCCGCTGATGTCGGCAACCAATGCCATCTCTGGAATCTCGCTGATCGGTTCCATCGTAATTGCCGGGGAACACGCGAACACGCTGAGCACAGTCCTGGGAACCATAGCTGTAACTTCAGCCATGATTAACGTGACCGGCGGCTTCCTGATCACTGACCGCATGCTCAAGATGTTCCGCAAGAAAGACACCGTTAAGGCGGAGGAGAAAAAGTGAACGCCTCCTCCTATCTTCTTGAAGCCACATATCTGGTAGCGTCGGTTTTCTTCGTCCTTGGCCTGAAAGGGCTAAGCCATCCCGATTCGGCCCGCCGGGGAATGATCATGGCAGCGGCGGGCATGGCGGCTGCGGTTTTTGGCACTCTGTTCCATGCCGGCATTGTCAGTTATACGTGGATACTTGTCGGCCTGGTTGTAGGGTCGTCCATCGGTATTCCAATGGCCATGGTTCCCATGACCGCCATGCCCCAGCGGACGGCGCTCTCCCACGCCTTTGGCGCTCTGGCGGCTTCTCTGGTGGGCGTGGCTGAGTACGCGATCCACGGGACAAGCATGGGTCCGGTCAAGATGGGCGCCCTCGGCTTTGAAGTCATGCTTGGCTCGCTCACCACCACGGGCAGTCTCATTGCCGCCGCAAAATTGCAGGAGCTCATGCGCGGCACTCCCATCCAGTTCAAAGGACAGCACATTGTGAACCTGCTGCTGGCCCTGACCATGGTGGGCTGCTATTTGGGGTGGCTTACGCACCCCGGCGCAGCGGTCTTCTTTTACTCCATGATCGGCTGTGCCTTGCTCTTTGGCATCATGCTGGTGATACCTATTGGCGCGGCGGACATGCCGGTGGTCATGTCGTTGCTCAACTCCTATGCAGGTCTGTCTTCAGCGGCTACGGGATTCGTCCTTTCCAACAACGTGCTCATCATTGCGGGCACCCTTGATGGTTTCTCCGGATTCATACTCTCCATCCTGATGTGCAAGGCTATGAACCGCTCCATCACCAACGTGCTCTTTGGCGGATTTGGCGCTGTCACCGGCACCGATACCGGCGGGGCGGCGGGCACGATGCGCGAGGTCAGCCTGGATGATGTTGCCGTGCAGTTGGCTTACGCCAACCAGGTCGTCTTCGTCCCTGGTTATGGCATGGCCACGGCCCAGGCCCAACATGCGGTGCGCGAGCTCGGCAACATTCTGGAAGAGCGTGGAGTGTCGGTGAAATACGGCATCCATCCAGTTGCCGGACGAATGCCGGGACACATGAACGTCCTGCTGGCCGAAGCCAATGTCCCCTATTCATCGCTCTACGAAATGGACCAGGTCAACCCTGAGCTGCCCTCCACGGATGTTGCAGTAGTGATTGGCGCCAATGACGTGGTCAACCCCGATGCCCGAGACAATCCCCAGAGCCCGATTGCGGGTATGCCGATCATTGAGGTGGACCGCGCCCGCTCCGTGATTGTCTTAAAGCGCGGAAAAGGGAAGGGCTTCTCCGGTTTGGAAAACCCTCTCTTCTTTAAGTCAAATACCGGAATGCTTTACGGAGATGCAAAAACTAGTCTGAGCGGGCTGGTTCAGGCCGTGCAAAAAGTGTAGGCCGTCGAGAACGGCCCTTTAGAGCTTGTCCTGAGCCATGTTTGGAGTACAAATATATAAAGGGGTGTTACAGGCTGCGACTCTCATGCTTCTCTCGATCATTTGTGTCGAAGGGACTTTTTATTTATGCAGCCGTCTAATATTTATGCAGCCGTCCAATAGCCTGGTACAAAGAGGCTGGCGTGCGACACTAACTTTGGAGCCCTTCTCATTCGGCGGCTAGAACGGATTCAGAGTTGGTGTACCTCGTTTGTTTAAAGCGGTCCGCTCCAAAACCGGGAGCTGCGCGCAAGCCCCTTCGGCTACACTCAGGGCAGGCTTTCGGCAGAGAGGAAGTGGTTCTTTTTCAATCTCTTATGACCCGAGTGAAACTCGTGTCCGGCACGACTAGAAGTTCCTTCGGCTCGCAGGCTCACCTCTAGGACGGGCTGTGCCCTCTCCAGAAACTCCAGGGTAAGCTACAGGAATAGGCGGATGGACTCCGAACGTATGGGAAGACGCAATCACAACACAAGGTCCCTCACGCTTACTACGCGCGCTGAAGAGAACGCGCGCTCCGTTGACGGCGTTCGGGGATTCGTTTTTAGGGAGAGAGTTTCTGGTTCACGCAACCATTCCGGCAGGGATAGTTGGGGCTGATACACGTCTCCAGTGGGATACATCATTTGAAAGAGGGCTCTAAATTGATTTTCGCCCCAAAGCGGCAACAATAACCTCAAGGATTACTTGAGACACCTCACCAGCAGCAACCAACCATGTTCTCGAATCGAACAGCCTGGAACCGCACTACCAATCGCTTGAGCGAGGCCCTCACGCGCCATCGAGCCAGCCAGAAGCTATTGTTCGATCTAAGCGCTTCCAATCCCACGGAGTGCGGTTTCCGCTATGACGTGCGTTCGATCATGCGCGCGCTGTGCAGCCCCGGGACTCTCCGATACAACCCGGATCCCAGAGGTCTGCCACACGCCCGGCGGGCGGTTGCCGAATATTATGCTGAACGAGATCAGCGCGTGGCTGTGGACGATATCATTCTCACCACCAGCACCAGCGAAGCCTATTCATTTGTATTTCGGCTCATATGCAATCCGGGAGATGAGGTGCTGGTCCCGACACCGAGCTACCCGTTGCTCGATTTTCTGGCGGAGATTCAAGATGTAAAGATCACGCCCTACCCGCTGATCTACGATCACGGCTGGCAGATTGACATGCACGGCCTCAAGCAGGCAGTCACTCCGCGGACTCGCGGGGTTATCGTGGTCCATCCAAATAATCCCACCGGAAGTTTCGTCACGGCCTCTGAACTGGCAGCCCTTAATCAGCTTTGCTCAGAAAAACAGATGGCGTTGATTGTCGATGAGGTGTTCCTGGATTTCTCGTTGCGGCACGACCGCCATGCCAGTCTTAGCGCCAACACGGAAGCGCTCACCTTCACCATGAGCGGTCTCTCAAAAATTGCCGGCCTGCCCCAAATGAAGCTGGCATGGCTGATCGCCAGCGGTCCGGAACGGGAGAAGCGAGAAGCTCTGGCCCGTCTGGAGATCATCGCCGACACCTATCTCTCCATGAACGCTCCCGTCCAGCTTGCTGCGCGGGCCTTGCTGTGCCAGCGGCAAGATTTTCAACAACAGCTAATGGAGAGAACGCGAACCAACCTGGCAGAGCTTGACCGCCAGATCACAGGGCAGAAACACTGCGGACGCCTGGACGTGGAAGGCGGATGGTACGCCGTGCTCCGCATCCCAGCCACGCGCTCGGATGAGGAGCTTGCCCTTGAGCTGCTGGACGGGCAGGGAGTCTATGTGCACCCCGGACATTTCTACGATTTCCCCCAGGACGGCTATCTCGTGCTCAGCCTGATCACTCCCGAGCAGGAGTTCGCCGAAGGCACCAGACGTTTGCTGTCATCCTTTGACTAAATCCAGGCGCGTTCGCAAGATCGGCGGGCCGCTGATTGCGCAGATGGGCGCCAGATAAATCAGGCAGCAGAAAACAAAATTTAGCCACGAATCTCGCGAATCAACACGAATAAAAAATCAGGGCCCAAATGCTCTACCAATCGTTTTCAAATTCGTGTTCATTCGCGTGTATTCGCGGCT
>Ga0210400_10002444_pt1 | contig 17219 bp, 15 predicted proteins | sample IncBWH26MmetaG_FD_155456 | JGI IMG/M metagenome (GOLD analysis project Ga0210400, IMG submission 155456) | Forest soil microbial communities from Barre Woods Harvard Forest LTER site, Petersham, Massachusetts, United States - Inc-BW-H-26-M | ecosystem: Environmental > Terrestrial > Soil >... | reverse complement strand
GAGTCGCCGGCTCGGCTCGTAATTAAACGCGTCACCGTTCGTAGTGCGCTCTGCCGAGTAGCGGGCCCCCACGTTGATGGATTTGATGAGGCCGTCGAAAAGATCGTAAGTTGCGTCTATTCGTGCGGATCGAATCACGTTCTCGCGGCGTAACGTTTCGCCGCCGACCAGGTTGATGAAATAATTATTTGGATCCGCAGTATTGAGCCTCGGATCGATCACGAATGAGGCGATCGGATCGCCGGGGTGTATTTGATAGCCACCGCTATACGGCGGGCCCACCCCAGCTGCGCCCCACTCCAGTGCATCGATGACGAAGTAAGTGTTGGTCGCAAGCGACCTGCTGTAGTCGAGGGCGCTGTCAATGGAAAGGTTGCCGGCACGCCATTCCGTCTTGAGGGTGAAGTTGTCAAGTTCAGTGGTGTCCAAATGATCGTAGGTCGCCGTCTCGTAGTAGATGCCGTTGCCCACTTGCGATGTCAATACATTATTGGCGTCCGCAACCTGGCTGGAAAAGCTCGACCCGTATTGCGGCCTGACGCCGAAGGAGGAAAACTCCGCGGCATCGGTAGTCTTGGTGTGGAGCGCAATCAAGCTGAAGGTCAAGTCACTTTTCGGGCGATACTGCAGAGCACCGTAGGCGGTCTTCGTATCAAAGTCGTCTCGCGTGTTGAAAATGAAGTTGCCATCCAAACCCAAGAAGTTCTGTCCGTTCACGGCCTGCGGATCGAACTGAAAGTCGGTTACAGAGGTGCCGACGTACTTGCGCTTATTCCAGGCGTATCCAGCGGTGAGACCGAGCTGCCCGTCGGCAAAAATATCGCTGTAGATCCCAGAAAGCTTGGGCAGGATGTCATTGGCTCTGGAACTCGACTGCCCTTCGAGGGAGGCTTTGAACATCCGCTTGCCGATATCGAACGGCAACACGGTTTTCACGTTAATTGTCGCAGCCACACCGCCCTCGGTCAGGTTGGCACTCGGCGACTTGTAAACTTCCAGGGAAGAAATGAAATCAGGAGCCAACACGCTGAAATTGAAGTCGCGAGCCGATGTGTAAGCAACCAGATTATTGCTGGCGCTTGCTACGCCCTCGCCGTTGAGTCCGACATAATTGAAATCGCTGGGAAGCCCACGGACGCTGACATGCTGGCCCTCATTGGCGGACACCCCGTCAGGACTTTGGCGAGTGATCTGTACACCTGTGATGCGTTGCAGGGCCTCGGCTAGGTTGGCGTCGGGGAATTGGCCGACATCATCCGCGGAAATCACATCGCTGACGATCTCCAGGTCGCGTTTGATCTTGATGGAATCCTCGATGCTCTTGCGGATGCCAGTGACGACGATCTCATCGAGGACCGATTTGTCCTCAGGAGCCGCCTCAGCCATCGACGCAGGAGGCACCATCATTCCAATGAGTGCCAGGCTTAAGAGTAGCTTTTTCACGATGTGATTCCCCGTACCGAACACTCACGACCCTTTGAGAATCAGCCGTTGAGCTTATTTATAATAATTCATTAGTGAGAGTATACTTCATAGGTAAATTAACGAACTACTGCCGCAGTGTCAAGGAATGTTGATTCGGGTCGGTTGCGAGGCCGCAGGAGTGGCGCGTGCATCAGGTGCTCAGCCCTCGCGCACCCGGTCCTCTCGCCAAACCTGCCCGCCCGGAAACGTGAAGGCGCGAATCGAGGCGTCGAGCATTTCGGCGGAGAAGCCGGGGCCCAGTGGTGCTAGATAGCGCCCCTTCACCACCCGGACCGGATCTTTGAAGTGCTCGTGGAGATGGTCGACATATTCAATCGCGCGATCCTCCATCGTGCCGCTGATCGCGACGTAATCGGCCATCGCGAGATGCTGAACCAGTTCGCAGAGTCCGACGCCTCCGGCGTGGGGAAATACGGGTATGCCGGCTTTCTTCGCCATGAGGAGCACGGCTAGGTTCTCGTTCACGCCGCCGACGCGCGCTGCATCGATTTGGATCAGGTCCACGGCGTTCGCCTGAAGGAACTGCTTGAAGATGATGCGATTCTGCGTGTGCTCGCCGGTCGAGATGGGGATCGGCGCCACGGCGCGCCGGATCGACGCATGACCCAGGATGTCATCGGGGCTCGTTGGCTCTTCGGCCCACGCGATTTTGAATTCCGACAGCGCTTTCAGCCACTCGATGGCGGTGCCTACGTCCCAGCGCTGGTTCGCGTCCACGGCCATCGCCACCTCGTCGCCGATCGCGGCGCGCGCAATTCGGCAGCGGCGAATATCGTCGTCCAGGCAGAGTCCCACCTTGAGCTTGATGGTTCTGAAACCGTCCTTGACGGCTGCGCGCGCCAGATGGGCGAGCCTTTCATCGCTGTAGCCGAGCCAGCCGGGTGAGGTCGTATAGGCAGGATAGCCCCGGTCGAGAAGCGCTTGGATGCGCTCGGCCTTCGTCTCGGACGCCTCCTCGAGAATACGCAGGGCCTCGTCGCGCGACAAGGCATCGCTGATGTAGCGAAAGTCGATCTGCGCGACAATTTCTGGCGGGCTCATGTCCGCGATCAGCCGCCACACGGGCTTCTTGGCACGGCGAGCCGCCATGTCCCACGCCGCGTTGATCACTGCGCCGATGGCCATGTGTATAACCCCTTTCTCCGGGCCGAGCCAGCGCAATTGGGAGTCGTTTGTCAGGCGACGCGCGAAGGCACCGAGATCGGACACGACATCGTCGACGCGCCGTCCGACGACCAGATGCGCGAGCGCGGAACAGGCGCTGGTCTGCACGTCGTTGCCCCGACCGATTGTGAATACGAAGCCATGGCCGCACAGGCCGTCCGCCGCGTTGGTGCGCAACACGACGTAGGCCGCGGAGTAGTCGGGATCGACGTTCATGGCGTCGGACCCGTCCAGATGCCGCGATGTCGGGAAGCGAACGTCGTGAGTTTCTAGCGCGGTGATGACGATCATGACGGAAGCAGTTTCAAGCTGGTTCATCCTCAGTTGTCGTGAGTTCCAGTCCGTAGAGCAGTTGCGCATTGCGCGAGAACACCGCCTCGCTCGCGCCTGGGGCATGCCGCTGCACCAGCTCGATCGCCATTTCGAGCCAGTCGCGGTACGACATCCGGAGGTTCAGCACCGGCCAGTCGCTTCCCCAGATGATTCGGTCCGGGCCAAAATACTCAAAGAGACGCGACGCATAGGGGTCGAGCGCATCGAGGGTCGCCGTTGGGTTGCACTGAGTGACCAATCCAGACAGTTTGCAAAAGGCCGAGGAGCCACTTGCGATTCTCTTCATGTGGGCCGCCCAGGTATCGAGCGGGGCGGTGCCGATGGACGGCTTGCCGCCGTGATCGACCACGCATTTGAGATCCGGATGACGCTCCAGACGCTGCTCGAGCACCCCAAGATGGAGCGGCGTCACAAGGGCATCGAATACCAGTCCCTCCTCAATAATCGCCTCGAACGCCGCGTCGAGCGATTCGCGCGCGAGCCAAGCTGCATCCTCGATGTCCTGAACCATTGGCCGCAGACCTTTGAGCAGTCCGTCCCCACGGGTCTTGAGCGCGGCTATTCGCTTCCCCGCGGCGCGCGACTCGAAATCCACCCAGCCGACGACGCCTAGAATCGAGCGTTGCCGCGTGGCGAGATCGAGCATGAAGCAGGTCTCGTCCTCGGAAGGCGCGGCCTGCACGAGCACGGTCCCCGCGATCGAGCAGTCCGACAGCGCGCTGTCTAGATCCGCAGGCAGATAGTCTCGATACAGCGCTGCGGCCTCGGGCTTCAGCCACCCGTAGTCGCCCCGCGCGAGCTTCCAGTAGTGTTGATGGGCGTCAATCCGTGTCACATTATAGGCCCTATGATTGGGCGGCCCGCTGAGGGCCCACTCGCATCCATTGTTCGCCGCAGCGGCGCGCTCGAACGGCAGTGTACTTCATTAGTAAAATTTACGCGCATATATAAAATATTGAGATCATGCGACTGTGTCAAGGCACTTGGCGTAGCCGCAGCCAAGGAGTCTCTCGAATGTGCTGGGTTGCCGCGTCACAGCGAGTGGGGCGCCGCGCCGCATGGGGGTGGTTTTGCCTATTTCTGCAGCACAATGATCCGGTCCCACTCGCCTGTCTGGGGAAGCGTCAGCTCGATGCCCGCCGCAGTACGGCGCAACCCGACGGAGCCGCCGCCCAATCGCCTTGCGCTTCGGACCGAATCGTGCAATGGCAGCGACAGGATCGGGTCATGCCAATCGAGGACATGCACATAGATATGCCCCGAAGATTGTGTGGTTACGCCCCACGGACGCGGCGTCACCGGTCCCGCGCGAGTGCCATAGATGCTTTCGCCATTGGCACGCAGCCAGTTTCCTATCTCCGCCAAGGTCTTGAGGTTCTCGCCCTGAATCTCGCCGTTCGGCATCGGGCCGGTATTCAGCAGGAAGTTCGCGCCCCGACCGGCCGCCGCCACCAGCGTCGTCACCAGCGTCCGCGCCGACTTGTAATTGGTATCGATGAGGCTGAATCCCCAGGTTCCATTCATGGTCTCGGACATCTCAAGCGGAAGTCGCGCGACCTGCGCGCCGTTGAACCCCATGGCGTTCTCACCCGGGAGATCCCGCTCGAAGGTCTGGTAATCCTCGCCCGGAAATGGATTCTGATGATGATTATTGACGATAAGCGCGGCGGGCTGCGCATCGTGAATAATCTTGTAGGTGCGCTCGAGGTCCCAAGCATTTTGCAGCGCCGTTCCCTTCTGGTCCCACCATCCATCGAACCAGATTCCGCCGATTGCGCCGTACTGCGTCACCAGCTCGCGTATCTGCGCGTTCTGATACTCCACATAGCGGGCGAAGTCGCCAGCGGGCGCTCGTCCGGCGAATTGTCCCGTTGCGCCGCGCGGAAAGTAATCCGGGTGGTGCCAGTCGAGCTGCGAGTAGTAGAAGAACAGCTTGATCCCCTGACGCTGGCAGGCTGCTGCTAGCTCCGCCAGCGGGTCCCGCTTGAAGGGGGTGGCGTCCACCACGTTGTAGGAGGAGACCGTGGTCTTGAACATTGCAAAGCCATCGTGATGTTTCGAGGTGATGACGATGTAGCGTGCGCCCGCCGCCTTGAATTGCCGCACCCAGGCGTCGGAGTCGAAATGTACTGGATTGAAGAACGAGGCGAGACGCTCATACTTCGCCGCCGAGATGCGCGCATCGTTCATGATCCACTCGGACAACCCTGGGGTGCCGACGCCGCCGAGCTCACTGTACAGTCCCCAGTGTAGAAAAATGCCGAATCGCGCGTCTTGAAACCATTCTCGGGCTTCGAGGTTGCTCGCGCTCGGCGTGTACGAGGACGCGGCGTTACCGGGCGCCGCGACTGCGATTGCTCCAGCCCTCGGTGCGCCGAGCGCCAACGCCGTAACGGCCGATGTGACGAGGGCTACCGAAAGCAGCGCGGCGGCGAGCGAGACCGCACGAACCGGTCGCAGGTGGCGCAGGTCAACGTCCATAAGTGGCCTCGCGAAAGTGAATTTGCCCTAAACTCTTATTGCAATGCCAACACGACGACCGAGGCGGATTGATCCCGCCAGATCTCGAGACGAATGCTCCCCTGCCAGCGGTGACCGGTGAGCGCAGTCACGAGCGCGGGCACATTCGGCACAGGCTCCGGCGGACTCACGTCATCGCCCGCGACCTGCAGAATCACATCGCCTATCCGCAGGCCGGCGCGAGCGGCCGGAGTTTCCGGCGACACCTCGAGCAGCAGCACGCCGGTGGCGCGTTCCAGCCCTGCGGCGGACTGCTCGTCCAAGCTGTCGACGGACTTGACCTTCATGCCGAGCACGTCGTGCATGGTTGTTCTGGCGGCCGAGGGGTCATCGATCAGAAGCGCGGGAATCTCGACGTGCGCCGCACGGGCCCTGAGCCGTGCGCTGACCACGCCGAAGTCATTCATCGCGAAATTCTCGAAGCCGACGCGGCGCGCCACGGACTTCGTGTCCACACTGAAATCGCCGGCCCTGGCATCCCGGAAATCGAAGTCTCCGGCAGCGGAGTGCGAATCCGTTCCGCCATTGCGGGCGGTGCGCAAGGCATCCTCGGTCGGAAAGGCGTTGAAGTCGACCGAGTTGCCCCAGTCGTGCATCAGAATCGGGCGATACGCGGCGGTCACGATGTTGTGTTCGAACACGTCGTCGCTCGAGACGAACCAAACGTGCGGGTGAAAAGTATTGTTGATGAGGATATTGTTGCGCGCGATGCGCCCGAAGCCCTCCCGAAACTTGAGCCCGCCGGACAGAAGAAGGTTGTCCTCGATGAGATAACGGGTCGAGCCGTCGTCGAGATCGATGTCCCAGCCGTGATCACAGCGCATGCGGTTGTGGCGGATCGTTATGGTTTCGAGCGCATCGAGAAAGGCTAGGGTGGGCTCCGCCGCGACGCGCCGATTCATCTCCTCGCGGTCGGGATCCCAGAACCGGTCCCGGCCCCAGCTGTTGAAGGCGCCGTTGTCGCCGGTCTCGCGCACCGTGTCGAATACATCGTTGTCCGCGATGACATGACCGCCCCAGGTCCCGTCGCCCACATTGATTCCTGCGCGCGGCGTGCGGTAGATGGTGTTGTGACTCACGAAGATTCGCCGTGCCATGGATATGGCGATGCCCGCGGACTCCTTTTCCAGCGCGCCCACATCGTGAATGAGATTGTCTTCCGCCAGGCTATCCGCGGGGAACGCATCGCCCTTGGGTCCCGGCGTGCGATCGATCGAGGCGAGTGGCTGACTCTGGCGGTATTCGAATAGCGGCGATCGGACGGATTCTGGCCGACCCACGAACGCGATGGCGGAGCCGCCGATGCGCTCGATCTCATTGCCTTGGATACGCAGTTGCCGGTTGCGCCCGTTCACGACGATCCCATTGCCCCCGAGTTGGCCGAGATCGTTGTCCGTGATCTCGATCCTCTCCGCATTCTCGCTCACGACGGCGCCGCGCCGGTAGAAATTCCAGTCGCTCCGAAGCAGCGGCTCCGCAGCCTTCAGGAGGCTCGTCCGCGTGTAGCGCATGCCGAACCCGGAGAGTCGAATATCGTGGACCGGCGCGTCCGGTCGGCCCTTGAATTCCACGAGCGTCTCGAGTTGACTGGCCACGAATCCGCGCGCCGGGGGAGGGGCATCGGTCGGCGGCATGTAATACAGCCAATGCTCGCGCGAATCGAGAAACCACTCGAGGGGCGCATCGAGCTCCTCGAGAATGTTGTCGACGAAGCGCTCCGTAATGCTCGCGACGGACTCGCGGTTGATCCCTACCGCTGGCCCGAGCTGCAGACGCCCGTCGCTCTGCTTGCCGAGAATGGGAATCACCATGGATCCCCAGCGGTTGGCGGTCAATGCGTGAATCACTCCGCCGGCAGGATTGGTCCAGCGCCGCACGCGTTCCGGGGCCGTGGCATCCGCTGCGATCCCGCCGAAGGGTACCGTCGCCGCATCGAAATTCGGATAGCGCGCACGAGGGAGAGGGCGGCCCTCGAGCCACAACGCATCGAAACCATCTCCCATCACCCGCGTGCGCCAGATCCGCCCGCGCCACCGATGCCACGCGAGGTGAGCCAGCGAGCGGCCGCCGCTCAAAATCGCCTTTCCCAACTTCGCGGATCGAATCTCGAGAGGAACGCCGCTGCTTCCTGAGTCGGCAGCAGTGAGAATGAGCGCGGCCGCCAGCTCGTAAGTCCCGGGAGCGAAAGACACGGCGACTGGTGCGCGAGGATCTTTGCGATGCAGAGCGCGCGCCTGCTCGAGCGCGGCGGCGACATTGTCGCCGGGCGCAACGTGGATGACGGTTTCGCTCTCTGGCGCCGGCGTAACCGCGGACGTGGCCGCCGCTCCACCGATCAGGCACACTGCCACCGCCATCGCCAATGCCAAGCGCGTCGACATAGACTCCTCGCACCGGTCAGGCGTCCTATTTGTGTTAGTAAAAAGACATTTTATAGGTATAATAATATTAGACGCAAGGACGGGAGCTTTGCGCGCTGCCAAGTCAGTTCCCAGCACAAGGCCATCCATCGATGACTCGCGTCGTGCAAGCATGTTGAACCACGCGCCGCCGGACGAGGGCCGCGATCGCATCGTCGAACACAAATACCGGCGTCCTTTCATCTTGGTGACCAGTCTGTTCTTCGCCTGGGCATTCGCGGCCTCACTCAACGACGTGCTGATCCGTCAATTTCAAAAGGCGCTGTCCGTCTCGCGCGCCGAGTCGAGCTTCATTCAGCTCGCCTTTTACGTCGGCTATTTTTGCGCCGCCATTCCGGCGGGCCTCCTCATCCGGCGGGCCGGCTACAAACCCGCGATCATTCTCGGCTTGAGCCTGTACGCCGCCGGCGCATTCCTGTTCTATCCCGCAGCCAGTGTGCAACGCTTCGGCTGGTTCCTGGCTGCGCTGTACATTATCGCCTTCGGACTCGCGTTTCTCGAGACCGCGGCCAATCCGTATGTCTCGATCCTGGGAAAACCGCGCACTGCCTCCGCACGCCTCAATCTGGCCCAATCGTTCTATGGTCTCGGCGCGATCTTCGGGCCCATCATCGGCGGCATGTTCATCTTTTCAGGAATCGAGCATAGCGCGGCCGAACTCGGCGCCATGAAGCCCGCCCAGCTCTCCGCCTACCATGCCTCGGAGTCTGCCGCAGTCCAGCTCCCGTATCTCATCATCGGGCTCGGTATCACGCTCCTCGCGGTCGTCGTCGCGTACACGCCCTTCCCTAAACTGGCGATGGAGGACACCTCAACAGCGCGCGGCGAGTCGACTCTGCGCTCCATGCTCGGCGTTCTCGAGGTGCGAACCCTGCGCTGGGCGGTGGTCGCGCAATTTTTCTATGTGGGGGCGCAGGTGACGGTGTGGAGTTTTTTCATCGATTTCAGCAAGGCGCTGCTGCCGGCGTTGCCCGAACGGTGGACCGCCTTTATGCTGTCCGGGAGCCTCGCCCTGCTCATGCTGGGCCGCTTCAGCGGCGCCTTCATTCAAGCGAAAGTGCGGCCCGACCGCATGCTCGCGTGCTACGGCGCGGTGAATGTGAGTCTTTGCTTGCTGGCCGCGGCAGGCACAGGATGGCTCGCCGTGGCCTCGCTGTGGATGACAAGCTTCTTCATGTCGATCATGTTTCCGACCATATTTGCGCTCGGCGTGCGCGGCCTCGGAGAACGCACCGAGCTCGGGGCCTCATTCCTGATCATGTCGATCATCGGTGGCGCGATCATACCGCCGCTGACGGGAGTCCTATCGGAACGCATGGGCGGAATCCACCTCGCGATGGTGATCCCGGCGGCGTGCTTCCTGGTGTGTACGCTGTTCGCACTGATCCTCCCCCGCATCGCTTCCCGCGAGAACCATGTCTAGGCGCCATTGTTTCGCGCTCGACCTCGTGGATGATGACGCGCTGATCCAGGAGTATCAGCGCATGCACGGGCCCGGCTGCGTTTGGCCCGAGGTCATCGATTACATCCGTCGGCGAGGCATATTGGACATGCAGATCTGGCACCGCGACGATCGTCTGTTCATGATTATTGAGACCAGCGACGACTATCCCCGAGCCGTGACTGACGCAGTCGCGCGCGACGCCAACGAGCGCTGGGAAAAGCTCATGTCCACTTTTCAGCGCCGTCTCGCCCGCGCCGACAACGAGAAGTGGGCCTCGATGCGCCGTATCTTCGAGCTCGGTGAACATTCAGGCAAAGCTTCATGAGTCAGAGCTTTCCCGCCCGCGCGCTCGCGAGAGGCGACCTTTGCCTGTCGGAGATCGGTTTCGGCGCGGCGCCGCTCGGCAATCTTTACCGCGCGGTCGACGATACGGAGGCGCTTGCGACTTGCCGCGCCGCACTCGATGCCGGAATCAGCTATTTCGACACGGCGCCTTATTATGGATTCGGCTTGAGCGAGCGGCGCCTGGGCGACGCCTTGCGCGATAGCCGCTCTGTTCAGATCTCGACCAAGGTCGGCCGCCTGCTCGAGCCGGACGCCGCGATCGAGCCGCATGTGCTGCGCCAAGGATTCAAATCAAGCTTGCAGTTTAAGCCGGTGTTCGATTATCGCTACGACGCCATCTTTGCGTCCTGGCAAGCCAGCATCCAGCGGCTCGGCCTGCCTTTCATCGACATGCTCTATGTGCACGACATCGGCCGGCGCACTCACGGCGAAGCGCATGCACACTATTTTGTACAGCTCACGGAGGGCCGCGGGTTTCGTGCGCTCGAGGAACTTCGATCGAGCGGGGCCATCAGGGCGTTTGGACTTGGCGTAAACGAGATCGACGTGTGCCTCGAAGCCATAGATCACACTGATCTTGACATAATCTTGCTCGCCGGCCGCTACACGCTGCTCGAGCAGGGCGCGCTCGACCGACTCCTGCCCGCGTGCGAGCAAAGAGGAATCTCCGTGGTGATCGGGGGTCCGTACAATTCGGGAATCCTGGTCACCGGAACACGACACGGCGGCCCACTGTATTACGACTATGCGCCCGCGTCCGCGGACATTGTCGAGCGCGTGCGACGGCTGGAATCCTGCTGCGAGCGGTTTGCAGTGCCACTGGCCGCGGCCGCTCTGCAGTTTCCGTTGAGCCATCGCAGCGTGGTCAGCGTCATTCCGGGGATCGGCAGTCCCCAGCAAATGGAAAACACGCGCGCGCTCTACGAAACGGTCATTCCGGCCGAGCTCTGGAGCACGCTGAGGACGGAGGGGCTGTTGCGCGCGGACGCGCCGGTCCCAGCGGTTGCGCGCGGCGCCGCCGCTCCGGCGCGAGCTTGAAGGTCGAACAGGAAGCTTATATGCAAATGAATCGGTTGGCGGGGAAGAGCGCGCTCATCACCGCAGCGGGTCAAGGCATCGGTCGAGCGGCAGCCGAGTTGTTCGCGGCCGAGGGCGCATCGGTGTGGGCCACCGACATTCGCGCCGATCTGCTCTGCGGCCTCGAGCGTTGCCAGACGTTGGCACTCGACGTGCGCGACAAGGACGCCATCGCGAAGGTGGTTACCCGCGCCGGCGACATTGACGTGCTTTTCAATTGTGCCGGATACGTGCACGCGGGTTCGATCGTGGAGTGCGACGAGCAGGCGTGGGCGTTCTCCTTCGACCTCAACGTCACCTCCATGTACCGGCTGGCATCCGCCTGCTTGCCAGGTATGCTCGCCCGCGGCAAGGGATCGATTATCAACATGTCCTCGGTCGCCAGCTCGATCAAAGGCGTGCCGAATCGCTTCGTATACAGTGCGACCAAGGCGGCGGTGATCGGACTCACCAAGTCGATTGCCGCCGATTTCGCGTCCAAGGGCATCCGCTGCAATGCGATCTGTCCCGGCACTGTGGACACTCCCTCCCTACACGATCGCTTGCGCGCCGCCGGCGATTACGACGCCGCGTGGAAAGCCTTCACGGCGCGCCAGCCGATGGGGCGGCTCGGAAAAACCACCGAGATTGCCGCACTCGCGCTCTATCTGGCATCCGACGAGTCGGCGTTCGTCACGGGTCAGTGCCACGTGATCGACGGAGGCTGGTCTAACTGACATGGGAACGACATGAAGCTATTGAGATACGGAGAGCGGGGCGCGGAACGCCCGGGCATCCTGGACCGAGACGGCCGCATCCGCGCACTCGGCAGCCACGCGTCCGACATCGATGCCGCCGCGCTCTCCCCGGCGGGGATCGAGCGGCTGAAGGAGCTCGACGTGAACGCCTTGCCCACGGTTCCTGAAGGCATCCGCCTCGGCTCCTGACGGCGCACGGTCACGTTAGCTGACAAATTATTTTTCGTTGCCCGCATTTCCCCGCAGCCCGAAGTTCGTCAAAATCGACCCATGACACCCAAAGATAGGAATAATAAAAAGGCGCCAGTCGCCGACCCCCAACGCTACCGAGCGCCCGCCCTCGAGAAGGGGCTGGATATCCTGGAATTGCTCGTCGCCGAGCACTCCGATCTATCCCTGTCCAACATTGCGCAAAAACTCGGGCGCTCCACCGGCGAACTCTTCCGGATGATTCAGGTGCTCGAGCGCCGCGGATTCGTGGAGCAATCGCACGAATCCGGCGCCTACCGGCTTTCAGGACGACTGCTGTCGCTCGGGATGGATCAGCCCATGGTCAAAACCTTGGTCGAGATCGCCCTGCCGCACATGCGTCAGCTCGCGCTCGAGATTGGCCAATCCTGCCACCTTGCCATGCATTCCGAAGGCCAGATCGTGGTCGTCGCCCGCATGGAATCCGCGGAGATGATCGGCTTTTCGGTGCGCACAGGCTATCGTCGGCCGCTGATGCACACCTTGTCCGGCGCGATTCTCTATGCGTTCCAACCCCAGGTAACCCGCCAGCGGTGGGAAGAATACTGGCGTCCTCGCCCCAGTACGGAGCAGTTGAATGTTTTCCGGGCGAAGGCTGATCGCATCCGGAAGAGAGGGCACGCCCAGCAAAACAGCGAGTTCGTCCAAGGTGTCATCGACATATCCGCCCCGATCGTGCGCGACGACATCGCCGCCGCCGCTTTGACCGTGCCCTTCCTATCCTCGACGTCTCCTGCGCGCTCCCTCGAAGAGTCTATTCCCGATCTTGTCGCTGCCGCTCGGGCGATTTCGAGCGGGCTGATGTTGAGCGATCAGCGGGTGTAGTCCGGCGGGGGGAGGGCGGCTCAATTGTCCACTCAGCAGGATGTTTGTAGGGACCCCGTCAAGGAAGCCGCGTCGCGGCCAAGGCTTCGATGGCCGACCAGTTGCCCGAAGCGATCATGTGCGCGGGCGCTACCCATGAACCGCCGACGCTGATTACGTTTGGTAGCTCCAAGTACTCGGCTGCGCTGGCGCGCGTGATGCCGGCAGTTGGACAGAATTGCACATTGGGAAACAGCGCACCCAACGCCTGCAGCATTCCAATGCCGCCTGCCTGCCTGCGGCCAAGTTGTCGAACCCGACTTTTCTTAGTGTCGGGGGTTCGACCAACCTGCTGTTAGGCGCCAAATTGTTTTCAAACAATTTTTTGAAAATGATGCCGGCTGAGGGATTCGAACCCCAGGCCCATGATTGATTTATAAGAATATTTTCTTGAAAACTGGCAGGAACCTGGCCTATTTTAGCACACTACTTAGCATCCCCATCAAGGCCCTCACCGAGCTCGCGGCCCTCTGCGATCGCACGCCGAAGCTTCGATCCGTGCGCTTCGCTGTTCTTCGGGATGTGGCGCGCGTAGACCTTCATCACCTCTTCGACTGTTTTGTGCCCCAGGTTTTTTGCCACCCACAGTGGCGACTCGCTTGCCTCAAGTGCCCACGAAGCAAACGAGTGGCGTAGAAATCTCGGGTGTTTATATTTTACGCCGAGCTTCAAGCAGTCGCGTATGAACAGCATGCGCAGCGGCCGGTCGCCGCTGAACGCTTTGCCGGTGTTCGGGTTCACAATAACATTCGGATGCCCGACGTTTTGCCGCAGCAACTCGTTGAGTGCCTCGGTCGCGTCGGGAGGAAACTCGGAGAGGTCGAGGACCCTAGTGCTCGAGAACGTCTTCGTCTTCTTGACGCGACCTAGCCGCATCGCGCGACTAATATGAATCTTGCCATCACGCACATCAGCCTGGAGTAGGGCGGACAACTCCTGCCCGCGCATACCTGTATTCCCCCACAGCTTCCAGATTGCGCCGGAGCGCGGCGCGGTGGCGAGTAGGTCTACCTCGGAACGCAGGAACGGATCCGCTCGCGCGTCGGCCTCATCATAAGGCGCATCAGCATCGTCATCGAGGATGGTGATTTTGAGGCTGTCCAATGGGTTGATGTCGCCGGGCAGTTTGTGTTCGTCTTGGGCGTAGTCGAACGCCTTTCGTAGGGGAATGAGGAGATTGACCGAACGCTTGTTGCCAATTTCCCGCTTGATCATGATCTCCTTGACGGCATTCTTCGTGATGGTGGCGATGTCGGTGTCCTCACCGAGCTTACGTTTCCAAAAGCGTCCCTCGCGTACGTAGGTGGCGAGGGTCTCGCGCGATACTTTCTTCAGACAGAGGCCGATGCCTTTGTCGATGGCAACCCCCAGCGTGAGCCCGCCCTTAATGACGGGTGCAACTTCTTCGCGGGCCTGCTTGCTCTCGGGGAAATAATGCTTCCACGTGAAGGTGCCGTCTTTGATGGCGGTCTCGACCGCCCCTAGATGGGTGGAAGCGGCCTTGAGATTCTTTTTGGTTGGCTCCTGCGGAATCCGCGCGCGCTGGCGCTCGCCATTGAGCCGGAAAGTCAGCTCAATCGTGCCGTGGCCGGTGTCCGCGACCCCTCGATAGTCTCGGTGGTGCTTCTCAACCTTTACTGCACCGGAGTCAGCTTTCCTCCGTTGGTCTTGCCCTTGTTCGTCACCCATTGCTCATACCCTCTCATTGACATGTGTATTCGGTTGGCAGCTTTCTGCCAGTGAAGGTTCTCCTGCCAAATGCCGTCCTTGATTTTGCAGCGCACCGCATCCTCGGTGTAGCCCGTCAACTCGCAAAACTTAACGATCAATACCCAGTTCATGTTCGCACTCGCTTTGTAGGCTCGATGCGATGAATAGGGACGCGACTTAAACATCAGCCACTTCCTAGCCCCCGTGCGATGCCACCAGCCCTGACGACGAAGGGATCGCTTTCTACGACGATCAATTGAGGGCGAGGGTAGCTCATCACACGGTTGTCAATGGGCTAGTGACGCTGTTCGAAAAAAAACATGGTTTCCCTTTCGAAAACCTATTCGGTTTTGCCTTACCGGGATGACGCAGCCTCGAGGTCCTAGGTGGCATGATTCAGGGTGTCAACGACGTAAAGGGACGGCGGAGCCCCTCGCGTCTGAACGGAATTGTTTCTCTCTGAACCAGCGCTCTACAGCGCTGCATAGTGTCTTCCCAGAAATCGCCTGAGGATTCCGGTGAATGGGGATCAGCGCTAGGCTAGCGCTCAGATAAACCGCGAAAATCCGGGCTCTTGCGGTACTAAGCAATGTCGTCGCCGGGCGACGTCGCGTTGAGCGCTCAAGGCGCCGGTTGTTATTTGCTGTGACATCATTATACCGAGGTTTAGCGCCGCTGTTTTCTAGCTGAAGCAAAGTGTGCGGCGCTTCACCTTTGACCCTTTATGCACGCGGGCACGCTTCGCGAGTTTCCGCCAGGTGGTACCGCTGCGATAGGTTAGGCACCGGCATCGCGTTCCCGGGAGCGCAGGATCTCCTTAACGATGGCCACAACGTAGGCCGGCATCTCATGAGCACGGTTGATAGCGATTTCGTCGTATCCGCGTCCGGCCACCCTCACCGATAACATGCGGCCGGCCACCTGCCATTGCGCCTCGTGCCGCCGGCCACCGTGTTCTACGACGATAGTGTGCGGTCCCTGGGCATCCAAAGCGCCATAGTCTATCGTCTCGACATCCCAGTTTCTCGTAGCGGCGTTCTGCCGAAGCGTCAGTTCGGTACCGCGTCCGATGAAGCCCGGCGCGTACGGATGGGCCGGTGATGCATGGGGCATCAAGCAAAAGTCATCGCCGAGCGGGCCTCGAAAGCCGGCTCCGAACGATGATCCGAGCACCCCCGCTATGCCCTCATGTTTCGCACTAAGGAGCGGCGCGACTTCGTACATGGGGCCGGGTTTATCCCCTTCGCGCTGCGCTCCTTGCAGAATCCCGCGATATTCACGCCCCTCCACCGCCGCACTGCCATCCGGATTGAAGGACACGTATTGATTGCCTACACCATACAGCGCGCGGAACCAATGCGATTGTGCATCCGCCCATGCATGGGGAATGTCGCGTGAATTGATGGCGATGATGCAGGTCGCATCCTGCGGAATCTTGCCTGCTTCGCGGTAGCCTTTGTATTTATCCGCCTTCGTTTTGAAGGCTCTTGAAAGCCGCATCGTGATTTGGTTCGTTGGGACCAACGCGGCCAATGCCCTGCCGTCCGCGTCCGTGTAAATCGGATCGAGTACACGGTCCGGGTTGTCCGCGTAGCCTTGCGTGGGCGTGATGGCCTCGACGTAGAACCGCCGTCCACCGTGATCCACCCTAAAGTCTGGGCCGCCTTTGCCTTTCGGTGAAGGCGACACAACAAGCCCAACATTTCGTAACGTAGCGCCCAAGTACATCTCGAACCACCGCTGCTCAAATCGAAATGGAAATTCTTCGGTGAACTGATTGTCTGCCAGACTGTGGAAGTCCCGCCACAATCCCTCGCACTGCTCGCGTGCGAACTTGCTGCCGTTAGTCTTGGCCTCGAAGAGGTTCTTGTAGGACAAGTCACAACCGTCGGGCAGGCTTTTGAACAGTGATTTCACGCTAGCCGCCCAAGTTATGTTTGGCCTTTCGACGATGAATACCCGGATTAAATGTCACGCTATCTTGCGCAGCTCGGTATTCGGTCACCGCATGTTTATACAACATTGCGTAAATCTCGCGCGCTAGACTTTGCTCCTCATTGAGGAACCATTGCTGAGTGTCTTTGCCGGTCAGTAGCGCATCATGGAGATATGCGGTGCTTGCGCGTGCCGGCCGCAATCGTGGCAGCTTCATCATTGCGTCTTCATCAAGGTGAGCTATGAATTTATCGCGGGGACGCTTCATGGTTTCGACATAGTCGGCAAACTGCGCTTCCGTCATCCTCAATCGAGAATACAAGCCCGAAGTAAAACCATTTTTGTCAGTCACTGTCTTCGACCAATGATGCTTGCCTTTCCAATCCGCAAACAGCTTGCACCATTCGAGCAGCGCCAAGTCCATGGCACTGCCGTTGGCGCTAATCCAAAATTGGCGCGTGATACGGGGCTTATAGTTGCGCCATCCGGCACGATAGAAGGCGATGTTGCGAAGGCAATGACCGCAAAGAATCACGGTGCGCCGCGTTCGTTCTCTGACCGACAACGCCATTTAATTACCAACTCCGTTTAAGCCCGACTGCCATTCGGTTGTCATTCCTTGAATCACCCATTAGTCGCTCTCCCTGAGAATCTCCGACCGCCGACCGAGATCGACTCGATGTTGACGGTCACGAGTGTCTGCTGTCTGGCGGGCCGACTACAGCGCCGCATAAAAATGCAAATGCGAGGCGCGGCCATCAGATTAGCCGCCCCTCTGCGCAGTACTGTCAGTGTCCTGATCACTGCCCCAGTCAAGGTCATCTGGTGGTCCGCGCATAAAGTCTTTGAAACTTTGGATGTCTTCATCTTTCGGAAGAGGAAGGTCCGGAATGATGCGCAGTTCGTCCGCGATGTCGCGACGGCTGATAGTCCCCA
>Ga0210400_10002443_pt1 | contig 17221 bp, 17 predicted proteins | sample IncBWH26MmetaG_FD_155456 | JGI IMG/M metagenome (GOLD analysis project Ga0210400, IMG submission 155456) | Forest soil microbial communities from Barre Woods Harvard Forest LTER site, Petersham, Massachusetts, United States - Inc-BW-H-26-M | ecosystem: Environmental > Terrestrial > Soil >... | reverse complement strand
ATCATCATGAGCATGCTGCCCGCCGGGAATCCGGACCAGCAGAAGCTGTGTTTCACGGTTCCCGCCGCTCCGCTCGGCGCCGAAGGCAGCCTCACCTATCACGAAGCGACCGTGAGGCAGATCCTTGCCGAGATCGGCTATCAATCGGCGAGCATCAATGAAGGGCTCGCGGTGGTGTATGGCGAGCTCGAAGCTTCCAACTATACCGGGATCGGCATCAGCCTGGGCGGCGGACTGTGCAACGTTTGCCTCGCCTACCTGTCGGTGCCGGTACTGAGCTTCAGTATTCCCAAAGCGGGCGATTTCATCGATTCGAACGCCGCGGCGATGACCGGCGAGCTTGCCAATCAGATCCGAATCGTGAAAGAGGATTCTTTCCATTTCAACGGATTCTTCGCGGACAAGACCCAACAGGTGATCGGAGTCTATTACGACGACATGATCCGGTCGCTGGTCACCGCGCTGAAAGAGGCTTTCGCCCGGACCAAGAACGTTCCGAAGTTCAGCCGTCCGGTACCGATGGTGTTGAGCGGCGGAACGGCTCTGCCTCCAGGATTTCGGGATCGTTTTGAAAAGCTGCTGTGGGAGCAGGATTTCCCCATCGGCGTATCGGAAATCCGGATGGCGCAGAATCCGCTCCACACTACCGCGAAGGGCGCGCTGGTCCATGCGCTCAGCGAGCTTTGAAAACCTTCCAGGAAATCCCGGTTCAGACCTAGCAAGCGCCAACTGACTGATATACTGACCTCGAGGTTTGTTGTATGCGGTCTGTTGTACTCCTCCTTTGTTTTTCTTCCTCCCTGCTTTTGGCCGCTGAATCCGATGCCGTTGCCATCTCGGCGAACATCCAGGCGCGACACACTCCGTTTGGGACGATGCTCGATCCGATCTTCTCCGCTCCCGACAGCGATCAAGTCACTGGCTACACGCGCTGCGGCGATTCCGCGATCTGGACCGGTCACTATCTTGCGGCCGAAGCATTTCGCTACAAGGTGACGCGGTCGGCCGATGCGCTCGCCAATGCGAAGCGCGCACTGGACGGACTGACGCTGCTCACCGACGTCACTGGCACGAATCTTCTGGCCCGTTGCGCTGTGCCCGTCGAGTCCGATTTCGCCCCTGGAATCGCGCAGGAAGAAGCCGCCAACGGCGTGTGGTTCGGCTCGGCGGGCGGCCAGGCTTACCTGTGGATCGGAAACACGTCGCGCGACCAATATTCCGGCGTCCTCTTCGGTCTCGGCGTCGCCTACGACATGATCGACGACGCCGGCGTCCGCACTCAGGCGTCCGGTCTGGCTACCCGGCTGTTGCAATTCCTGATCGACAGGCTGTGGAACATCGTGCTTCCCGACGGATCCATCAGCACGACGTTCCTCATCCGTCCCGACGAGCAGTTGGCGCTGCTTCAAATCGGGCGGCATTTGAACTCCGGGCAGTTTGGATCGGTCTACAACAAGCTCGCGGGCGAGGCTGCGTTGGTTCCGGTGCCGGTGAGCGTGGATGTAGCGGACCCATCGGGATCGTACTACAAATTCAACCTGGACGCGATCAACTTCGATCATCTGCTCCCGCTGGAGAGCAATTTCTTCCGGCGGCTGTTCTACGGCGTCGCCTACGACACATTTCGCGCGACGGTGGCCGGTCATCAAAACGCGCATTTCAACATGATCGATCGCGTGGTCCACGGTGCGGATCGCAGGCGTGATTCCGATACGGCGGCGTTTCTAGATCAATGGCTCGAGCGGCCCAGGCGTGACGTTTTCGTGGATCTGCACGGGACCGTCCCGGTGTGTGGCGACCAGGCTTGCGACCCGATTCCGGTCGCCCTGCGCGTCCCCACCGATTTTCTGTGGCAGAGGAGCCCCTTCCAGCTTTCCGGCGGCGGCAGCGGGCAAATTGAGAGTGCGGGAATCGACTACATTCTGCCGTACTGGATGGCCCGCTACTACAGAGTCGTGAATCAGTAAAAAAATCTTGCGGATGGCCGCTGGCATAGGTCATATTAGAAGACTGGGCACACGTCCATATATGGGCTCGGACTACTTGGATTGTTTGGAATGGCGGACCAGCAGCTCCTGTTCCTCACCGAACTCGTCGGCCTCAAGGTGTACGACCTTAAGGGGCGCAGGATCGGTGTGGTCAAAGACGCCGCACTGGTCCCCCTGATTGATCCGGTCCGTATCGACCGCTTCCTGATCGGGGGCGGGGCGGCTTGGCTTACGATTCGTCACGATCAGATCCGCTCGATTTCCCTGGCCGGCATTCACCTCCGCGACGAGAATTTAACTCCTTACCATTCCGACGAATACATGCTGCGGATGGTGCGCGATCTGCTGGATCAGCAGATAATCGATGCACAGGGCCGCAAGGTGGTCCGCGTGAACGATGTCACTTTCGATCTGCGCAACGAGCCCGGTGGCGATCAGTTGTGGATTCTGGAAGTCGATATTGGGATCCGCAGTATTTTCCGGCGGCTGGTGCAAGGCGGGTTGCCGTCGAGCTGGGTCCGTAAGCTTCAACGAAAGATTCCGATCCACTCGATCCGTTGGGAGTTCGTGAACATTCTCGAGCCCGACCCCCAGCGGCGGCTGCGTCTCAACATTTCGAACAAACTGCTGGAGGATATGCATCCGGCGGACCTGGCCGATATCGTCGAAGATTTGAGCCCCGACGATCGCGAGGCGATCTTTGAAAACATCGACAGCGAGGTGGCTGCGGATACGCTGACCGAGGTGGATCCGGATATTCAGGCGAGAATTCTCGAGTCGCTGGAAACCGAAACGGCGGCCGACATCGTCGAGGAGATGGCGCCCGATCACGCTGCCGACGTTCTTGCGGACCTGGAGCAGGAAACCAGCGAAGAGATCCTGGAGGAGATGGAGCACGATCCCAAATCCGAGGTTCAGGAGCTGCTCGAATACGAAGAGGACACGGCCGGCGGCTTGATGAACACCGAATACGTCGCGCTGAAGGAAGAAGCCACGGTGGCTGACGCGCTGGCTGCTCTCAAGGGGAACGAGGAATTGCTCGAGAATCTGAATACTTTGTTCCTGGTGGATGCGGAAGATCGTCTGAAAGGCACCGTTCCGCTGGCGCGGTTATTCCTGCATGAAGGCGCGACGCCGCTTGCCACGCTTGCGTCGGAGACCATGATCGACGTCCCCGTGAACGAGCGGCAGGATCGGGTGACGGAGCTGTTCGACAAGTACAATTTGCTGGCATTGCCCGTGGTCGACGAACACCGTAAGCTCACCGGGGTGATTACCGCCGACGATATTATTTCCGTGTTGAGGCAAAAATGACGACCACAAAGGATCCCGATGCTGAAACGGTTCCGCTACCACATAGCGATTTTTTTTGCCGTCATCGGCCCGGGTTTCATTACCGCGATGGTGGACAACGACGCCGGCGGTATTCTCACCTATTCGCAGGCCGGCGCTAAATACGGCTACCTTCCGCTCTGGACCCTGCTTCCGATTACGATTCTGCTGATCGTCACGCAGGAGATGTGCTCGCGTATGGGTGCGGTCACTGGGAAAGGTCTTTCGGATCTGATTCGTGAAGAGTTTGGGTTGCGAACTACGTTCATCATGATGGCGATCCTGGTAGTAGCGAACCAACTCAACCTGATGGCCGATTTTGCAGGCATTGCGGGATCGCTCGAGATCTTTCACGTCTCGCGTTATATTTCCGTGCCACTGGGAGCGGCCGCCGTGTGGTTGCTGGTCGTCAAGGGAACCTATCGCGGAGTGGAAAAAATCTTCCTATGGGCGTGTGTGGTGTATATCGCGTACATCATTTCCGGAGTTCTGGTGCGGCCCGACTGGAAGCTCGCCATGATCGACAGCGTGCGGCCGGTGCTGATTTTCGATAGCGGCTACCTCAATATGCTGATCGGGATGGTGGGAACGTCGATCGCACCGTGGATGCAGTTCTATCTTCAAGCCGCAATTGTCGAGAAAGGCGTGACCGCGCGCGAATACGTCGAGTCGCGGCTGGAAGTGATCGTCGGATGTATTGCGATGACAGTGGTCGCCTTCTTTATCGTAGTCGCGTGTGCGGGCGCGATCTACTCCGTTAAACCGCGTGACATTCAAGACGCCGCCGAAGCCGCGCTTGGATTGCGGCCGTTCGGTCAATACGCGTCACTGCTTTTCGCGGCGGGGTTGTTCAATGCCTCCCTATTTGCCGCGTGCATTCTCCCCATTTCCACTGCGTATTCCGTGTGCGAAGGACTGGGATTCGAGTCCGGAGTCAACAAGCGGTTCCGCGAGGCGCCGATCTTCTACTGGCTCTTCACGCTGCTCATCGTGGTGGGAGCCGGCGTGATTCTGACACCGCATTTTCCGCTGGTGAAGATGATCCTGTTTTCGCAGGTGGTCAACGGCGCCCTGTTACCCTTCGTGTTGATCTTTATGACCATTCTGATCAACAAACATAAGTTGATGAAGGAGTGGACCAATTCGCGGTTCTATAACATCGTCGCCTGGGCGTCGGTCGCGTTGATGATCGGGCTCACCTTGGCGTTGGTCGCGATCTCGATCCAGGACGTTCGGCGCGGAGCATAACATCAGGCAGAATAGCCAATGCGATATTTTGGGCGCTTGGGAGGCTGCATCAGTTTTTCGATTTCCTTCCAGATTCCGGCAATGTGCGCGCCATGTCTATGCTGGATGCGTTCAATTTCAGATAGCTTCTCGACAACATCTTTGTGCGTCGCCAGTACTTCGCGAATCTTGACGAAGGCGCGCATGATCAGAATATTCATCTGGATCGCATGGCTGCTCTTGAGGACGCTGGATAGCATAGCGATGCCCTGCTCGGTGAACACATGCGGCATGTATCGACTACCACCGCGTCCGTTTGAGGTTTCAAATTGAAACCTCAAAGATGCAGCCTCCTGCTTTGTGAGTTGGAACATGAAATCCTCGGGGAACCGGGCGAGATTGCGCCGCACTGCCAGGTTCAGTGATTTGGTCGCCACGCGGTAGAGCTTGGCCAAGTCAGCGTCAAGCATGATCTTCTGCCCCCTGACGAGATAAATCTGGGTCCCGATGGATCCCATAGGGACTGGGAGCGTCTTTTGGCGTTTGCGGACTGGAGTCTTTGCCATGTAGAGATAGTGTGCCGACGCCCCAACTAATCTCTAGTAGCGTTTCCAGACCCGATCCGCAGGAGCCGCGCGGCATTGCCTCCGAGGATGGCCGCTCGATCAGATTCCGAAATGTTGAGCGCACGGAGGCTCTCGAGCATCAGGCGTGGACTGCCGATCTGGTGTGCGTAGTCGCTGCCTGCCAGCAGATGATCCGCACCGGCGAACGCGATCGCGAGGTTCAGTGCTTCAGTATTGAAATTTACCGTGTCGTAGTAGAACTTTTTCAGATACTCACTCGGCGGACGCTGAATGTTGACGCGGCATTCCTTGAACGCGCGATGTCCGCGGTCCAGCCGCTCTGCCAAATATGGAATCGCTCCGCCCAAATGCGTCAGCACCCAGGTGATCTTCGGAAACCTTTCGGGAATCCCCGCAAACACCAGTTTGGATGCCGCCAGCGTCGTATCGAACAGAAACCCGACCAAAGGCATTAGCCAGTAATCCGTCATTGCCTCGACCCCGAGCGGATGCGTGGGATGGATGTACAGCACCGCTTCCAGATCGTTCGCCATTTCATACAACGGAAGAAATCGCGAATCGGCCAGTGGCACGTGGTTCACATTGCTGAACAGCATCGCGCCGCAAAGACCGAGTTGTCGGCAGGCGCGTTCCAGTTCCTTGACGGACGCCGCGGGATCGTTCAAGGGCAGCGTCGCGAGGGCGCTGAATCGTCCCGGATGCGCGGCGATCCCTGCCGCAAATTCATCATTCACCAATGACGCGAGCTTGACGGCGTTCGCTGGAGTCTCGACGTGCGTCCCCGGCGTGGTCATGGTGAGGACCTGCATGTCGATCCCGAGATCGTTCAGCATCTTCTCGCGAATCTTCAGGTCGCGCTGGCCGGGCACGGCGATGTTGTAGTCGCCGGGATAATGCAGGAGCGGATTTCCGTGATCGTCTATGGTGACTTCCACCGCGCTCTGGCCCGATTGCAAAACCTTCAAGTATCCAGGCGGGTAGTAGTGATTATGAAAGTCGATGATTGGCATTCTTGTTTCTCGTGAGGAAATAGTAAACCGGTAGTCCGGCGGCGACGAAGAGCAGACCGATGGCGGACTCCTTCCAATCGGCCGCGAGCTGATTTCCAACGACCACCACGCAGCCGATCAGAAAAACCAGCGACGCGAGGTTCCATCGCTTCTGAACGCGCGCGAAGCCGATGGTCATCAGTGCGAAAAATAGAAATTCGGTATAAACCACGCGCGTGAACAGCGTGCGATAAGTCCCCGTGGCGACCAGCGCGCTCGCCCAGATCGCCTGCGCCACGATGGCGACATGCGGCGTGAAGTAACGCGGATGCGCGGTGCCCATGGCTCGCCACGCTAAGCCATCCTGCGCGACCGCGTAATACACGCGCGGCCCGGCAAGCACGGTCCCGCTCAGTCCGCCGAATGCCGACACGATCACCAGGACCGCGACCAGGATCCCTCCCCGCGCTCCGCCCAGTACTCCCGCCGCATCCGCCGCGACGTGTTGCGAGTTTAGTACCGTTTTGAGCGGCAAAACGTACAAATAAGCCGCGTTTAGCGACAAATAAGCGACCGTAACGACGATCATCCCGATCATCAGCGCCCGCGGAACCGTCTTCTCAGGATTGTGCGTCTCGCCTGCCGCGTAGGTCACCTGATGCCATCCGCCGAACGCGAACAACCCCGCGCTGATCGCCAGAAGAAATTCGTGGATGCCGTGCGGTCCGTTCACCACGGCCTCCGATTGCGCCTGCGGCGGAGCGAGCGCCACCACCGCAATCAGAATCGCCGCGATCACGGCCAGTTTGGCGATAGTGAACGTCGTCTGCACGGTGCTGCCTGCGCGCACGCCGAAATAATTCACGGCAGACAGAACCAAAATGACCGCGATCGCCACCACCCGAATTCCCGCATCGCTCAGCGGCGTCAGAACCGAGACGTAGCGCGCGAACACCATGGAGATTGCGGCGATAATGCCGGAGTGCGCGATCCAGAACATCGCCCATCCCCACAGAAATCCCGCGACGGGCGAAATCGTCTCGCGCAAATAGACGTAGATTCCGCCGGTCTTCGGAAACGCCGCCGCCAGCGATGCCGACACCAGAGCGCCCGCAATCGACAAAACTCCCGCGGCTGACCAGACACCGAACATCGCGGGAATAGTCGATACGTGACGGCTCACTTCGGATGGCTGGACGAAAATCGACGCACCGATGATGATCCCCACCACCATCGCGGTGGTCCGCACCAGGCCCATCGATCGAAGAAGCAAGCCTACAGTCTACACTGCGGGTTTGGGTTTCGGCTGATACGTTCCCGGCGGCATTCGGAACGCGACCGCCAGCCGGTTCCAGCCGTTGATCGCGATGATCGCCAACGTCAAAGCGGCGATTTCCGCTTCGTTGAATTGCCCGCGCACGCGCTCATACACGTCGTCGGGAATATGCGCTTCCGCGATCTGGGTTACGGTTTCCGTCCACTCCAACGCGGCATGTTCGCGATCGGTGAAGAACGGAGTTTCGTGCCACACCGCGAGCGTGTAGAGCCGCTGTTCGGTTTCTCCCGCGGCTCGCGCGTCCTTGGTATGCATGTCGATGCAGTAGGCGCAGCCGTTGATCTGCGATGCGCGCAGCCGCACCAGTTCCAGCAGCGACGGTTCGAGTCCCAGCTCGCGCATCGACTTTTCGAGCGCATACATGGCGCGTCCCACTGCCGGGGCGTGTTTGGCGAGATCGATTCTAGCTTCCATAAATCAAGCGGGCGTGGTTAGCGTCTTCCCTTTTTCAGCGAGCAAAATCGCGAGCAGTTTCGCCGGCTTCACATCGCTGGCGTTGCGCGAAACCGCGTGAAGCTGGTTGGGATACTCGATAAACATTTCGCCCTTCACGTATGTTTTTTCCGGATCGTCGTCCACTTTGGAAGCGATCTCTCCTTCCACGACGTAGGCGATAGTGATTCCCGGATGGCGGTGCGGACTCGATTTTTCTCCGGGCGCGTAATCGACGTGCACGGCAGTAACGGCCCATCCGTGCAAGTTGACGTCGGGAAGATCGTGCTGAAAAATCGGTCCGCGGGAACGATTCGGGGTTTGTGCCTGCGCGAGAATCGCGCCAAAACTAGCGAGGAGTGTTCTTCGATCCATGCTTTAGTAGACTACGTGGAGCCGCCAAATGGTAGCTGCCCTTTATCAATTCTTCGATCTCTTCCCAATCGAGCTTCCCCTCGACGCGAATCGAAACCCACCCGTTGTGCCCCATGTAAGGAGTCTTGAAAAATCGCGGATCCTCCAGAAAAATTCCCAGTTCGGTCTTGGCGACTTTGAATGCGATCGCGGGTTCACCTTCGCGCCCATGATGCACGCAGAACGCCTTCTTCTTCACTCGAAACCATTCGTGGCCGAAATTGTTCGTCTCTTCGGTCTCCGGAAGCGCGAGGCAAATCTTACGCAATTTCTTGAGATAAGCCTGGGCCATCAGCTTTTCTTGACGAATCGTTCGATACCGCGCCGCGCGTCTTCGGTCAGCCGCGCGATTGCGTTGGCGTGAACACCGGCTTCGAGCGCGGCGTCGAATGTCATTCCGTCCATATGATAAAGCAGGTTTTTGCTGAGCGTCACCGCCGACGCCGATTTCGATGCCAGGGCCCTAACGTAGTCTTCAACGCCGTTGTCGAACTCGGCATCTCCATATACGCGATTGATCAGCCCCGCCGCGTGCGCTTGCGGCGCGCTGATAATTTCTCCGGTCACGATCAGCTCGAACGCCCGCTTTTCGCTGATCGAACGGCGTAGAATCGCCATCACCATCGCCGGGATGAATCCGATCTTCACTTCGGGATATCCGAACTGCGCGGATTCCGCGGCGAGAATCAAGTCGCACGCAGTCGCGAGCCCGCATCCGCCGGCGAGCGCGCGTCCCCGCACCGCGGCCACGATAGGACGTGGATGATGCCGCATGGCGAGAAACGCATCGGCCATGTGGCGCGCCGTATCCAGATGATCGAGGACGCCAGCTTCTGCGGCGCGATCGAGTCCCGTCAGATCGGCGCCGGAACAGAAATCCGATCCCGCTCCCGTGAGCAAGACTACCCGTACATCTTGATCCGCACGCGATTTTACCACTGCGTCTTTCAACGCAGCGATCAGCTCGGCGTTCAGCGCGTTGCGCTTTTCAGGGCGATTCAGCGTGATGCGCGCGATACCGGATTCGACGTCGTATTCAATCAACGTCGATCTCCATACGCAGCAGCGCGCTTGAATAAGTTTTCCCCTGCGGATCGGCCTTCAACGCCAATGTGCCGCCTCCATCCAGGCTTTCATGCAGCAGAAAATTCAGCGCGCTCAGGTTAGGAATCTCGAACCGCTCGACTTTCCCCAGACACACTCCCCTGAAGTGTTCCTTCACGCGATCCGCCGTGACTTCCTTCACCAGGATCGAATAAAACTCCGGTTTCCGCGCGATGATGCCGACGTTCGCTGTGTCTCCTTTGTCCCCGGATCGCGCGTGGGCCAGCTCGATCAGCTTTCGTTTCGCCATAGCGTCATTTCCGGAGCGACTTCGGTCTTGGGAATCAGAGCCGGCCAGTACGCCACGATTTCTTCCACCTTGGGCCGTCCGCTGCCGAACCCGGTCACCACCGGCGGACCGTTCAGCGCCAGCGGAGCGATCTCCTTCGTAAACCGGTCGACGGCGGCGCGATCGTTCGAGCGCACTCCGATCCGCATCAGAACTTCGGCGAGCTGCGGCTCCACTTCCGACGACGGCTCAGCCGATGGAATTCCCTGCGTCGCGTTCGCGCCAACGAACTCAGTGCGAATTTCATCGAACGTCAATCCCAGACGATCCAGACGGTCCCGGATGATCCGATCCGCCGCGCGAGCTTTCTTATACGCGTCGGGCCACGCGTAAACTAGGCTGCCGATCGCCTTGAACCCCGCCGCGTAGCTGACCGAAACTTTGTAGAACGGCGTTGCGGGACGGCCGCGGATTCCCGTGTACCGCACGCGATCCGGACCGCACTGTTCGAGCTGAATCGTCGTAAAATCGGCGACGCAATCCGGTGTGATGTATTCGCGCGGGTCGCCCATCTCATATAGAAGCTGTTCCTTGACCGACGCGACCGTCACGCGTCCGCCCGTGCCCGCGTGTTTGGTGATCACGAACGTACCATCCGGTTCGGCCTCGATGATCGGGTAGCCGATGTCGGCCATGTTGGGAATCGATTCCCAATCGATCTGGCAATTGCCGCCGGTACACTGCGCGCCGCATTCCACCGTGTGTCCCGCGATGGTACCCGCAGAGAGCCTATCCCAGTCGTCCACTTTCCAGCCGAATTCGTGAATCATCGGCGCGAGCGCCAGGCCTGTGTCGGTCACGCGTCCGGTGATGACGATCTGCGCTCCGTTCCCCAGCGCCTCCGCCACCGGAAACGCGCCGAAGTACACATTGGCGCTCTGTACACGATCGCGAATCGACGACAGCGGCTCGCCCGTCTCCATGTTTTTCAGAGCAACTCCACGTCCGATGAATTCGTCCAGCTTGCCCATGATGTCGTCGCCGGCGACCGTGGCCACCGCGACGTCGATTCCCTGCCGTTTCGCGACCGCGAGCACTGCATCGCGGCATGCCGCTGGATTCACGCCGCCGGCGTTGGCGATGACCCGTATGCGCCGTTCCACCAGATCCGGCAGCACGCGCGCGATCATGTCGACAAAATCACGCGCGTACCCGGCCTTGGGATCGCGCGACCGCTGCTTTTGCAGGATCGACATGGTGATCTCAGCCAGATAGTCCAGCGTCAGGTAATCGATCGGTCCACGGCGGACCTGTTCGACCGGAGCTTCCAGCGAATCGCCCCAGAAGCCCTGCCCATTCGCGATTCGAATCATAAATTAGATTTTGTAGTCCTTCGCGAGGATCTCTTTCATGATCTCCGAAGTCCCGGCGCCTATGGTGTGCAGCCTTACATCCCGCCAAAGACGTCCAATGGGATATTCCACCGTGTAGCCGAATCCGCCGAAAATCTGCATGCAGTCGTAGGCGACCTTCTGGCACAGCTCCGTTGTATACAGCTTCGCCATCGTAATTTCGCGAACGCATTTCTGTTTGCGATTCATCAGATCCAGTGCGCGATAACACATCCAACGGCCCGCCTCGATCGCGGTGAGATGTTCGGCGAAGCGATGTTTCCAGACCTGATTCTTGCGGATCGGATTTCCGAACGCGCTCCGCTCCAGGCCATAGCTCATCGCCATTTCGATCATTCGATCCATCCCGTACAGCGCGCCCAGCGCGGCTGCTAATCGCTCGCCTTGGAAATTCTCCATTACATAATAGAACCCACGATTCATCTCGCCCAGAAGGTAGCGGCGCGGAATGCGGCACTCGTCAAAAAACAACTCAGCCGTATCGGAGGACAGCATACCGATCTTATCGAGCTTCTTGCCGACCGAGAATCCCTTGGTCTTGGTGGGGAACAGCACGAAGGAGAGTCCTTTATAACGATCCTCCCCCGTGCGCACCGCGAGCACGATAAAATCCGCGCGCGTGCCATTCGTGATCCAAAGTTTTTGCCCGGAGATCACCAGATCGCCGCCGTCGATCCGCGCGCGCGTCTTGATCGCCGCAACGTCGGAACCTCCACCGGGCTCGCTGATCCCCAGCGACGCGATCAAATCTCCAGCCACGGCGGGCCGCAGAAATTCTTCCTTCTGCTCACGCGTTCCCAGCTCTTCGATCACTGGCCCGGTCAGATCGCTCTGCACCATGAACGCCATGTTCACGCCGCCGTTTTCCGAATACGACATGCCTTCGAAGTACGCCGCTGATGCCCACCAATCGTGTGCGCTGCCGCCGAACTCGGAATCGATCCGGATGCCGAACAATCCCAGGTCCGCGCCCTTCTTGAACAGCTCGCGTGGAAATTCTCCGGCTTCATCCCATTCGGCCGAATACGGCGCGATCTCAGCGCGCGAGAATTTCCGCACCGTCTCGCGGATCATATTGTGTTCTTCGGTGAAATACGGAAACTCTGTCGTGACTTGTTCGGCGATCATTTTGGCTCCCCCTTGGGCCGCACGTGAACCAACGTCTCGCCCGGCGCGACCAATTGCCCCGGCTTGACCAGTACCGCATCGACAACGCCCTCGGCATGCGCGCGCACGGTCTGCTCCATCTTCATTGCTTCCAGTATGACCAGCGGCTCGCCCGGATGCACTTCTCTGCCTGGCTCGACCAGAATACGAAGCACCTGGCCGGGCATCGGTGAGCTGGCGGATTCTTCCGAAGCGACACTCGCCGAAGTCGGGTAACGAGAAACACGCGGAAAACTGTAGTCCCCGATCCAATACATACTCGCGTCCTCGGAAACTTCCAGATCGAGTCGCAGCCCGTCGATTTCCGCGCAAATTCGCCCGGCCTCACAGGAAATCACTGCAACTCGATTTTCCCGTGGCTGGAACGGATTGTTCCGGTACCCGCGTTCGATCGACGGCAGGATCTTGCGCTCCATCCGGCGGCGCTCTTCCAGGTAGACCTCCAGCAGAGCTTTGGTATTCCCTTCACCGCTTCGATCGGGAATATAGTCGATCTTCCATTCAGTCGAGACGTTGCCTTGCCGAAAATCGGGGTGATCCAGGACCTGCACAAGGAACTCGCGATTGGTGATGACGCCTTGCACCGTGGTGCGCGCCAGTGCGCTTCGCAGGTTTCGGATCGCCTGCTCGCGGGTCTGCCCGGAGAACACGAACTTCGCGAGAAGCGGATCGTAGTGCGTCGTAATCTCGACTCCTTCCTCGATCCCACTGTCTACGCGAGCAAACGGAGATCTTTCCCGTAGCCAAGGCCGCCAACGCAGAATCTTCCCCGCGGACGGCAGGAATCCATTCGCGGGATCCTCGGCGTAGAGCCGCGCTTCGATCGAATGACCCATTTCCTGCCGCGAGCGCCAGTTCAGCGCCTCCCCACTCGCGATCCGAAGTTGCTCCGCCACCAGATCGATGTTGTAAATCTGTTCGGTCACCGCATGCTCCACCTGGATGCGCGTGTTCATCTCGAGGAAATAGAACTCGCCGCCCGGCGTCACCAGAAACTCGACCGTTCCGGCGCTTGAATACCCGACCGCGCGCCCGATCGTCACCGCTGTTTCTGCTAACCGCTCGCGTAGCGCGGAATCCAGATTCGGTGCGGGAGCCTCTTCAATAATCTTCTGGTGCCTCCGTTGAATCGAGCATTCGCGATCGCCCACAGAGACGATGTCTCCATGCAGATCGCCAAGAATCTGCACTTCGATGTGCCGGGCGCGCCCCAGATATCGTTCGATCAGCAGCGTCGCATCTCCAAACGCCGCCTCGGCCTCGCGAGCCGCCGCCGCCTTCGCCTCCTCCAAATCCTCCACCCGATCGACGCGCCGCATTCCCTTACCGCCGCCTCCCGCGGCAGCCTTCACCAACAGCGGAAATCCGTCCGATGGAATTACGGGTACTCCCGCGTGCTCCGCGATTTTCCGAGCCTCGATCTTCGAGCCCATCGCCCGAATCGTCTCCGGCCGCGGCCCGACGAAAATCATCCCCGCTTCTGCGCACTTCTGCGCGAACTCTGCGTTCTCTGCGAGAAATCCGTAGCCGGGATGAATCGCATCCGCGCCCGTTCGCTGCGCTGCCTCCAGAATTTTGTCGATCTGCAAATACGAATCACGACTGGGAGACGCTCCGATCCACACCGCGTCCCGAGCCTCTCGCACATGCGGCGCGTTGCGATCCGCGTCGGAATACACCGCGACCGTCGCGATCCCCAGTTCATCGCAGGTGCGATAAATCCGCCTCGCGATCTCGCCGCGATTCGCGACCAATAGCTTGCGGATTGGCTTCAATGACGAAATATGCCCCACTCCGTGGTTCCCTCAACCGGACGATTCAGCGCCGCCGAAAGCGAAATTGCCAGTACTGTCCGCGTATCGCGCGGATCGATGATCCCGTCATCCCACAACCGCGCCGTCGCGAAATACGGATCCGATTCGCGCGTGATCTGATCCTCCAGCGCTTTCTTCTGTGCGGCAAGCTGTGCTTCGTCCACAGGGATCCCCTGGCGAGCCGCAGCATCGCGCTTCACGATGTCCATCACCCCCGCGAGCTGCTGCGGCCCCATCACGGCAATTCTATGATTCGGCCACGTAAAAAGAAAACGGGGATCGTACGCGCGCCCGCACATCGCATAATTGCCCGCTCCATACGATCCGCCGATCATGATCGTGATCGCGGGCACCGTCGAATTCGACACCGCGTTGATCAGCTTCGCGCCGTTGCGAATGATCCCCTGCTCTTCGTATGCGCGGCCCACCATGAAGCCAGTGATGTTTTGCAAAAACACCAGTGGAATGTTCTGCTGATTCGCCAGTGCGATGAACTGCGCGCCCTTCGCCGCCGATTCGGACATCAGCACGCCGTTGTTCGCCAGAATCCCGACAGGAAATCCGTGAACGTGCGCGAATCCCGTAATCAGCGTGGTCCCGTACGACGCTTTGAACTCCGAAAATCGCGAGCCGTCCACAATCCGCGCGATAATTTCGCGTGCGTCAAACGGCAACCGCGGATCGGCCGACGCAATTCCTAATAACTCATCCGCGTCATATAAAGGCTCCTCCACCGGCGCCAGCTCAATCGCCGGCTTCGGCAAATTGAAATGCGATACGATCTCTCGCGCGATACGCAACCCGTCCAGTTCGCTCTCCGCGAGATAATCCGAAAGTCCCGAAACGCGCGAATGCATTTCCGCGCCACCTAGCGATTCTTCGTCCGCCGTCTCGCCCGTCGCCATTTTCACCAGCGGCGGACCCGCCAGATAAACGCTCGCACGCTTCCGAACCATGATCACGTAGTCCGACATGCCCGGCAGATAAGCGCCGCCCGCGGTCGACGGCCCGAACACCACCGAAATGGTCGGAATCCGCAGCTTGGAACGCCGCGTGATCTCGCGAAATCCCCGCCCCCCGGGCACGAAAACCTTGGCTTGTTGCGGAAGATCCGCGCCCGCGGCCTCCACCAGCAGAATCGTCGGCAGACGATTTTCACGCGCGATGTCGGCCAGTCGCGCGTTCTTTAGGCCGCCAGGCTCGCCCGTCGCCCCGCCCTTAGCCGTCGCTTCATTGGCGACGATCAGGCATTCGCGGCCTTCCACCAGCCCGATGCCGCCGATGATTCCCGCGCCCCGCACCTCGCCATCCATGCCGATCCCGGCCAGCGGCGCGATCTCCAAAAAGTACGATCCTTCGTCGAGCAGCGCCTCCACGCGTTCGCGCGGCAGCAGTTTTCCTTTCGCTCTGTGACGCTCGACGTACTTTGCCCCGCCGCCTTCCGTCGATCGCTTCAACTCCGCCCGCAGCCGCTCGATTTCGCGCGTCATCCAGGCGTAGTTCGAGCGATACGTCTCCGACTGCGTGTCGACAATGGACCGGATTTCCAAAACGACAGCTATTGTAGCTTGTCGAGAAACGCGATGAGCGTGCGATTGAACTCTTCGGGTTTCTCCAGCATCAAAAAATGATCCGTGCCCGCGATCTCGGTGTACTCAATCGACGGGAAAATCTTCGACAGCAGCTCGCGATTTCCGAGTCGTGACTTATCCGCATAAATCCCCAGCACCGGAATCGTGGTCGCGTCTTCTTTCCAGATCGCGGGATCGGCCATGGCCGTCATCGCCCCCGCAGCCGTTGCGTCTGGCGGAGCAGTCATCATCTTTTCGATCTTCGTGCGCAGCTCAGGCGAAGTCATCGGAGTAAACATCCCGTGGATAAACTCCACGCGAGCCTTAGCGGCATCGGGGCCTTTGAATCGATCGGCCACGCCTCCAAAACCAGCCGCGGTTTTTTCCGTGATCACTGTCCCATCCACCAGCACCAGCGCCGTCACGTGATTCGGAAACAGACGCGCGTACTGGCGAATCACCGGCGTCCCCATGCTATGGCCCACCAGAATCATCTTGTCCACCTTCGCGTCGCGCCGCACTGCTTCAATGGCCTTCGCGAACAGATCCATCGATAGTGCGCGCTTGGGAGCGCCGCTCTTCCCGTGTCCCGGAAGATCGAGTGTGATCACTTGATATTTCCGCGCCAATACGGGAACCTGCTTTGCCCACGTGGTGGAATCGCACGTCCAACCGTGGACCAGGACCACGGTCTTGTCGCCCTTGCCCGCCACGGCCCAATTGATCTTCGCGCCATCGATAGTCGCGGCGTTCAAGGTGAGCGCGGCGGCCAGTCCAGCCATCCATTTCATGCCACTACGATAACGCGAATGAACCCCTCTTCAACCGTTGGCGGTGTCAGGCGCCGCGCCATTTCGGCGATCGCTTCATCCGGCACGATTCGATGCCGCAAGCGATTCCGGCGCTGGCACTCTTCCAGCGGGACATCGAAGAACACGGCTTCGATATCGCAATCGTACAGCTCCGCAAGCTTGATATAGGGACGACGCTCGTACGGTGTGAGGTTGGTCGCATCGACGTACGTTAAAGGACGGCGCAGTTCCAGCCGCTGCTTCAGCAAGTCCCGCAACACGCCGAACGTTCTCGCGTGAATGTTCTGATTCGCAGCGTCATCGGAAAGCAGCCGCCGAATCTCATCGCTCGACAACGCAGTTCCGCCGGCCTTCTCGACGTACGTGGATTTTCCAGAACCAGGCAACCCCACCAACACCACAATGCGGGGTTTCATTCTGACTCCTGACTCCTGAATTCTGGCTCGTTTTTATACGACGTACCGCTCCGCTTGAATCAGCCGAGCCGCGATTGTTCGCCGCGTCCCGATCATATCAATCGGTTCGTATTTGGTGAACCGCTTCAGCACCGCGAGATTCGTCCGTAGCGCGTCGCCTTCGGAGCAAGCCGCCAGTACGGTGCGCGCGGCGCTATCGATCGTATCCATCGCTTCCCGCGAAAACACCGCGGTCATCTCCCGAGCATTCTCTGCGTTCTTGCCGCTCCGCGCGATCTTCTCCGCTCGCAGCGCCGCCGATTCCATGGCGAACGCGTTCATCAGAATGTCGGTGATGTTGGCGACCACTTCCTGCTGCTCCTCGATCGCCGCCATGTATTTCTGATAGGCC
>Ga0210400_10002442_pt1 | contig 17230 bp, 8 predicted proteins | sample IncBWH26MmetaG_FD_155456 | JGI IMG/M metagenome (GOLD analysis project Ga0210400, IMG submission 155456) | Forest soil microbial communities from Barre Woods Harvard Forest LTER site, Petersham, Massachusetts, United States - Inc-BW-H-26-M | ecosystem: Environmental > Terrestrial > Soil >... | reverse complement strand
CAGAAGGTCTGCGCGCTCTTTTAATTCTTCAGTGCGTTCCGCAACACGCTGCTCCAACTCCCGGTTCAGGCTTTCCAACTGCCGGGTCTTGCGATGCAATTCGGCAAACACGCTGACTTTGGCCCGTAACAGCTCCGGCACTACCGGAACTGAAATGTAGTCCACCGCTCCGCGCTGGTAGCCCTTGATGCGGTCCAGATCCGTCAAGTGGACCGCGGAGATAAAGATGATGGCCGTCTTTTGAAATCGTGGATGCTGGCGGATCATGTCGGCCATTTCGAATCCGTCGATCTCCGGCATGGATACGTCCATCAACACTACGGCCACATCGTTTTTCAAAAGCTGTTCCAGGGCCTCTCTTCCGGAGGTGGCCTTGATCAGGTTCTCACCCAGTTCACTCAGTATGACTTCATAACTGAGCAGCTTGGCAGGCTGATCATCCACCATCAGAATGTTGACCTTATCGCTTGCTGTCATTTGCATGCTCTTTTCTATACTGCTGCTCCTTAGCTATTGAAGGCTGCACTAATAATGTTCTATTGGCTGGTGAAAATTCAGCCGTCCCCTGCGGGGACTCTGCTCGTCTTCGTTATCGTTCCCGTCGTTGAAACGGCGGGCTACTATCAGTCGTCGCCTTTGGCGACTTTCGTTCCGCTCCTCGATCATTTGGACCAGAGGGGACTTAATTCATGCAGCCGTCAATAATCTGCGCAATCAGTGGCAATTAATCTCGCCTTTGGCTTTCCTCCGCGTCGGAGCCTGCCCTTGAGCGCAGCGAAGGGCGATAAAACTGGCTCTTAGTCTTCTCCGTGCCTCAGTGTCTCCGTGGTAGGTGCTAGCTATCTATGCAGCCACATCCGCAACGCCGAGAGCAACTGCTCGGTATTCACGGGTTTGGCCAGATACTCTGAGGCGCCAGCCTCCAGACATTTTTCCCGGTCGCCTTTCATGGCCTTGGCGGTCAAGGCAATGATGGGCAGGCGACGCAACGATGGATTCTGCCGGATGACCTGCATGGTTTCGTAACCGTCCATTTCCGGCATCATGATGTCCATCAGCACGATCGCGAGGTCCGGAGTTGACTCGATCTTGGCGATCGCTTCCCGTCCGGTCCCGGCGGTGAGCACCTCCATTCCTCGGCGTTCCAGCACGCTGCTCAGCGCGAAGATGTTGCGCACATCGTCGTCAACCACCAACACTTTTTTGCCGACGAGGGCGTCATCGGAGCGGTGCAGCCGGTCGAGCATGCGTTGCTTCTCGATGGGCAGGTCAGTCACCACCCGGTGGAGGAACAATGCCGTTTCGTCAAGCAACCGTTCCGGCGACTCAACATCTTTTACCACCACACTGCGGGCCAGCGTATGCAGCCGCGCGTCCTCTTCCGGCGACAACTCCTTTCCGGTAAAGACGACCACCGGCAGGTCTTGAAGGCTTGGTGTGTCGCGCAGGCGCTCCAGCACTTCAAAGCCCGTCATATCCGGCAGACGAAGATCAAGCACCACGCAATCGAACGACTGCTCGTTCACGGCGGCCAGGGCCTCGGCGCCGGTGGCAATGACTGTGACATCTATGTCGTCGTAGCCCAGCAGCTCTTTGATGCTCAACTGTTCGGCGGGATTGTCTTCCACCACTAGCAGTCGTTTACGGCGCGGGGTTGCGTAGTCCTTAATGCGCGCCAGCACGGCCTCAAGTCCTTCGGTGGATGTTGGCTTGGTAACAAAAGAGAAGGCCCCGCGCGACAACCCGTGGTGCCAATCCTCATCTGTGGTTAGCATCTGGACCGGGATGTGCCGCGTGGACGGGTCCTGCTTCAAATGGTTCAATACCGTCCAGCCGAGCATGTCAGGCAGAAAGACATCCAGCGAGACTGCGCTGGGCCGAAATTCACGGGCCAGCGAAAGGGCCTCAGCGCCCCTCATGGCCACCAGTACCTTGAATCCCTGGTCGCGGGAAAGATCGCAAAGGATGCGGGCATAATGCGGGTCATCTTCCACAATCAGCAATACCGCATCTCCCGGTTGAAGATTGTCGCGGTCGTCCTCAATCTTTTCAACCGCATGTTCCGCCACGCTCACGGTCGAGAACTGGAGAGGCGATACGCTTGAGGCGGCTTGCCCGTCGGCCCGAGCCAGGCTTGCTGTGGTAGGACCGACATACGTCTGTGGGAGGTAGAGCGTGAATGTACTGCCTCTTCCCGGCGTGCTGCGCAACTGGATCTCTCCGCCCAGCAGGTTGGCCAGTTCGCGGCTGATGGCTAACCCCAGACCCGTACCTCCGTACTTGCGGCTGGTGCCGGCATCCGCCTGTTGGAACGCCTCAAAGATGATCCTCTGTTTTTCCTGTGGGATGCCGATGCCTGTATCCGCCACCTCGAAGGCCACCACGGAGCCGGCGCTGCTGAGGATGGGATGGTCCTTGCTCCACCCACTCGCCGCCGCCGAGACCGAGAGGCGCACACCACCTTGTTCCGTGAACTTGAACGCGTTGGAGAGCAGGTTCTTGAGCACCTGCTGCAGGCGCTTGGAATCCGTGACCAGGCTGCGGGTCAGGTGCGGGTCAACTTGCATTTCGAAGGCCAGCTTCCGGTTCTCGGCCTCATGGCGGAACGGACGCCCGATCATATCAACCAGGCTGGCGAAGAAGACCTCTTCGGCCTCCACCGAAACCGTACCGGACTCGATCTTCGACAGGTCAAGAATGTCGCTGATCAGGTTGAGCAAGTCTGTTCCGGCGCCATGGATGGTGCGGGCGAACTCCACCTGCTTGCCGGTCAGATTGCCGTCCGGATTGTCAGTGAGTTGCTGGCCCAGCACCAGGATGCTGTTGAGAGGCGTGCGCAGCTCGTGGGACATGTTGGCCAGAAACTCGGATTTATATTTGGAGGTCAGCGCCAGCTCTTTGGCCTTCTCTTCCAGGGCGCGGCGGGCCTGCTCAATTTCCTGGTTCTTGCGCTCCACTTCGGCGTTCTGCTCGGCCAACTGCTGGGCTTTCTGCGCAAGCTGTTCGTTGGTCTGCTGCAGTTCTTTTTGCTGCGTCTGGAGTTCGGTGGCCAGCTGCTGCGACTGCTTCAACAAGCCTTCCGTTTGCATGGTCGCTTCAATACTGTTGAGCACGATGCCGATGCTGGCCGTCAGTTGTTCGAGAAACGCCAGGTGGGAAGCGGTAAAGGCGCTCAAAGTAGCCAGCTCAATGACTGCCTTCACCCGGTCTTCAAATAGGATGGGCAGCACAATTACGTTGCGGGGAACGGCCTCGAACAAGCCGGAGCGGATGGGGACGGTGTGCTCCGGCAGGTCGGTAATGAGCATGCGCCGCTTTTCCATGGCGCACTGCCCGATCAGGCCCTCGCCAATCTTCACCCTCTGGAGATATCCGTCCGGTCCGTTTGCGAACGCAGAGAGTAGCACCATGTTCCCGGAATCTTCCGACTCCATCTGGTAGATCACGCCCTGTTGCGCGCTGACCAGCGGAGCTAGTTCGGAGAGTAGTGTTCTTCCCACGGTGGACAGATCGCGTTGGCCCTGCAACATACCTGTGAAACGGGCAAGATTAGTCTTGAGCCAGTCCTGCTCGGTATTGCGATCGGTGGTGAGCCGCAGGTTGTCAATCATGGTGTTGAGGTTGTCTTTGAGATCAGCAACCTCGCCGCTGGCCTCCACCTGGATGGAGCGGGTCAGGTCGCCCTTGGTCACAGCCGTCGCCACCTCGGCGATGGCGCGCACCTGGTTGGTCAGGTTGTCGGCCAGAAGGTTGACGTTGCCGGTCAGATCTTTCCACGTACCGGCGGCGCCGGGCACGTTGGCCTGACCGCCTAAACGGCCTTCCACGCCTACCTCGCGGGCCACGGTAGTCACCTGGTCGGCGAAGGTGGCAAGCGTGTCTGTCATGTTGTTAATGGTTTCTGCCAGGGCCGCGACTTCGCCCTTGGCGTTCACGGTGAGCTTCTGGGTGAGTTCGCCGTTGGCGACAGCCGTCACCACTTTCACAATGCCGCGTACCTGCTCGGTGAGGTTGGCGGCCATCACGTTCACGTTATCGGTAAGATCCTTCCAGGTTCCGGCCACACCGGGGACCTGCGCCTGGCCTCCGAGCTTGCCGTCCGTGCCCACCTCGCGGGCCACGCGTGTAACCTCTGCTGCGAAGGCGTTGAGTTGGTCCACCATGGTGTTGATGGTGTTCTTCAGCTCCAGGATCTCGCCCTTCACGTCCACGGTGATCTTGCGCGACAAGTCGCCACGGGCCACAGCTGTTGTTACCTCGGCAATGTTGCGGACCTGCGCCGTCAGGTTGCCGGCCATGGCATTGACTGAGTCCGTGAGATCTTTCCAGGTGCCTGCTACACCTGGCACGTTGGCCTGTCCGCCGAGCCGCCCTTCGCTGCCCACTTCGCGGGCCACGCGCGTGACCTCTGCGGCGAACGAGCGCAGCTGCTCGACCATGGTGTTGAGCGTTTCTTTAAGCTGCAGAATTTCGCCGCGCACATCCACGGTGATCTTCTTGGAAAGATCGCCAGTGGCGATAGCGGTGGCCACCTCCGCGATGTTGCGCACCTGACCCGTCAGGTTGCTGGCCATGAAGTTTACGTTGTCGGTAAGGTCCTTCCATGTTCCGGCCACGCCTGGCACCTGGGCCTGGCCTCCGAGCTTGCCGTCGGTGCCCACCTCGCGGGCTACGCGTGTTACCTCACCGGCGAAGGCGTTGAGCTGGTCCACCATGGTGTTGATGGTGTTTTTGAGTTCTAGAATTTCGCCCTTCACGTCTACGGTGATCTTGCGCGACAGGTCGCCACGGGCCACGGCGGTGGTCACCTCCGCGATGTTGCGCACCTGGCCGGTCAGGTTTCCGGCCATGGCGTTCACCGAGTCGGTCAGATCTTTCCACGTACCGGCGACGCCCGGCACGTTGGCCTGTCCGCCGAGCCGGCCTTCGGTGCCGACCTCGCGGGCCACACGCGTAACTTCCGCAGCGAAGGAGCGTAACTGCTCCACCATGGTGTTAAGCGTCTCTTTGAGCTGCAGAATTTCTCCACGTACGTCCACGGTGATCTTCTTGGAAAGATCGCCGGTGGCTATGGCTGTGGCCACTTCGGCGATGTTGCGCACCTGGCCCGTCAGGTTGCTGGCCATGAAGTTCACGTTGTCCGTGAGATCTTTCCAGGTGCCGGCCACGCCCGAAACCTGGGCCTGTCCGCCCAGCTTGCCATCCGTGCCCACCTCGCGGGCCACGCGGGTGACCTCGCCGGCGAAGGCGTTGAGCTGGTCCACCATGGTGTTGATGGTGTTCTTGAGTTCCAGAATTTCACCCTTCACGTCCACAGTGATCTTGCGCGACAAATCGCCACGGGCCACAGCGGTTGTGACCTCGGCGATGTTGCGGACCTGGCCGGTCAGGTTGCCGGCCATAGAGTTCACGGAGTCGGTAAGATCTTTCCACGTTCCGGCCACGCCGGGCACGTTCGCCTGTCCGCCGAGCCGGCCTTCGGTACCGACCTCGCGGGCTACGCGTGTTACTTCTCCGGCAAAAGCGTTGAGCTGGTCCACCGTGGTGTTGATGGTTTCCTTGAGCAAGAGAATTTCTCCGCTCACGTTGACTGTGATTTTCTTTGAGAGGTCACCGCTGGCGATGGCGGTGGATACGTCGGCGATGTTGCGCACTTGGCCGGTCAAGTTGCTGGCCATCGAGTTGACCGAATCGGTAAGGTCCTTCCAGGTTCCGGCGACGCCTGGCACCAGGGCTTGTCCACCCAGCTTGCCGTCTGTGCCCACTTCGCGGGCCACGCGCGTTACCTCCGATGCGAAGGCGCGCAACTGGTCCACCATGGTATTGATGGTGTCTTTCAATTCCAGAATTTCGCCCTTCACGTCTACGGTGATCTTGCGCGACAAGTCGCCGCGCGCGACTGCCGTGGACACCTCGGCGATGTTACGGACTTGACCCGTCAGGTTGCTGGCCATGAAGTTGACCGAGTCGGTAAGGTCCTTCCATGTGCCGGCCACACCTGGCACCTGCGCCTGACCACCCAATTTGCCGTCTGTGCCCACCTCGCGGGCCACGCGGGTGACTTCACCGGCAAACGCGTTGAGTTGGTCCACCATGGTGTTGATGGTGTTCTTGAGTTCAAGAATTTCACCCTTCACGTCCACCGTGATTTTGCGCGACAAGTCGCCACGTGCCACAGCGGTTGTAACTTCCGCGATGTTACGCACCTGTCCGGTCAGGTTCCCGGCCATCGAGTTGACCGAGTCGGTGAGGTCCTTCCACGTACCGGCCACGCCGGGCACGTTGGCTTGTCCGCCCAATCGGCCTTCAGTACCCACTTCACGGGCCACACGAGTGACCTCTCCGGCAAAGCGATTGAGCTGGTCCACCATGGTGTTGAGCGTTTCTTTGAGTTGCAGAATTTCTCCGCGTACATCCACCGTGATCTTGCGGGAGAGATCGCCACTGGCGATAGCCGTGGCCACTTCTGCGATGTTGCGAACTTGGCCGGTCAGGTTGCTGGCCATGAAGTTCACGTTGTCGGTAAGGTCCTTCCACGTACCGCCCACGCCGGGCACCTGCGCTTGGCCTCCCAGCTTGCCTTCCGTGCCCACCTCTCGGGCCACGCGCGTCACCTCGCCCGCAAACGCGTTGAGCTGGTCCACCATGGTGTTGATAGTGTCTTTGAGTTCAAGGATCTCGCCTTTCACGTCTACCGTGATTTTGCGGGAGAGATCACCGCGCGCTACCGCTGTGGTAACTTCGGCGATGTTTCTCACCTGGGCAGTGAGGTTTCCGGCCATGGCGTTCACCGAGTCGGTGAGATCTTTCCAGGTGCCGGCCACACCGGGCACCACAGCCTGGCCGCCGAGCTTGCCGTCTGTGCCTACCTCGCGGGCCACGCGTGTGACTTCAGAAGCGAAAGAGCGCAACTGGTCCACCATGGTGTTGATGGCCTCTTTGAGCTGCAGAATTTCGCCGCGCACGTCTACGGTAATTTTGCGGGAGAGATCGCCGCTGGCCACGGCCGTGGCCACTTCGGCAATGCTGCGTACCTGCCCAGTCAGGTTGTTGGCCATGGAGTTTACCGAGTCCGTAAGGTCCTTCCACGTGCCCGCCACGCCTGGGACCAGCGCCTGGCCGCCGAGTTTGCCGTCTGTGCCTACCTCGCGGGCCACGCGCGTGACCTCTGCCGTGAACACGCCCAACTGCTGAATCATCGTATTGACGATGTTTGCGGAACGCAGGAACTCGCCTTCCAGCGGGCGGCCATCCACATCCAGCCGGACGGTCTGCGTCAGGTTGCCTTGGGCCACGGCAGCGATTGCGCGCGTAACTTCCGTGGTTGGACGCAGTAGGTCATCGACCAGGGTATTGACCGAGGTTTCCATCTCCCCCCATGCGCCCCGCGACTCGTGAAACTTAGTGCGCTCGCGGGTCTTGCCTTCTTTGCCCACCGCCTGGCCGAGCCGCTTTAACTCGCGCGCCATCTGCTGGTTCGCGGCAACAATGTCATTGAAGGTGTCCGCAACTTTGCCTGCCACTCCTGTCCAGGAAACCGGAAGGCGCACGGAGAAATCTCCTTCACGCATGGTCTGCAGGCTGGCCAGGATCACGCTCAGATCAACTGGCTGTGGCTCAACAACAGTCGAGGCGGCGCCGTTGCCGGGCGTGGAATTCCCGTTGTTCTTCAAGTTCCGCTTGGCATTGCCGGGGGCGGGCGCTGTTGCGGCCGCGGTTGGCGCATTGGGACCGTTTTTCTTCATAGGCATCTCCTGACTGGGGTAGAGGGTCTATGCCAGGGCGACTTCCGTCGCATACTGTGTCCTGTCTGAAAATGTGCGTTAGTGGATAGGGTCATGAATGTGTCGCCGAGCATTCATCGGAAAAAGACTTCTGTCAAAGAATACTTTGTTGAAGTTTTATCGATTTTATCGGACTGGGGGAGTCCTGAAAAAACAAATCCGCGCTTAGTACGAGTTACATCCACAACTCGCTTTGCGCAAGCCGTATCGCCTTTAACTCAGCTTAATTTATCAAACGAATGCATAGATGCTGGCCAAGTCCGGAGGGTTGGGTAGGCAGCGGGAGATATTTTTGGAATTCCCATTTTTGGAATTCCTAAAGGCATGTATTATGTTGGGGTTAACGGCAAATTGGGTGAGAGTGGCCCATCTTGACGCCCTTGAGTTGAACAGCATCGGCTTTGGTGCAGTACCAATTCCGGCCTATGACATTTTCATTTTTCTGTAGCCCGAGGCCCGGGCGACGCATGTAACGGGCGCTACATTTGTTCTGAGATGTGATCCAGATCGCGCTCCTTGGCGTCGTCCAAGAGTAACTTCTCCCTCTGTTATAATTTTGCGCATGAATAAAGCCCTTGCTCGCCCAATGTCCTTGCTGTTGATTATGCTGGTTATAACTACCCAAAACTGGGCCACCTGCGGAGGTGGAGGCGGTGGCGGTGTAGGAGGAATGGGCGGGGGCTCCAATGAGCAGGTTTATCAGGTGCCGTGGCGTGTTCCAACGCCCAAAGATCCGCCGGTCACGGCGGGACTGGTGCTCTACTGGTTCCCGGCCTCGGTGAACGAGTTTCAAAAATCCAGCCTGCGCAACTCGCGCACACTCTCAATGTATGCCACTCAATGCGTGACCATGGCGGTTGCCGAGGTCAAGTCGGCTCCCGGTCAAAAGCTCGCGGCGGACGCCAAGTTGCCCATCGCCGTCCTGGCCACTCCCGATCTAACCCCCGTTGGCAAAGCCGAGGGCAACAACGGGATGCTGAAAGTAGATCAGGTGGAAAAGCTGGTGGAGAGCGAGATCAAGAAGCGCGATGAAGGCCTGAAACAGAAGCTTGAGGCTGCCAAGGAAAAGGCCAAGGCGGGCGACAGCGCCGCTGCCATTCCCCTTTATAAAGAGGTCGTTGAGCAGAAATGCCTCTTTCCCAAGAGAGCCAAGGACGCCGTAAAAGAGCTGAAGAAGCTGGGCGTGAATGACGTGGTTGCTATCGCCGAGCCGCCGGTCTTTGACCGCGCCGAGAGCGCCCGCATCGAGAGCGTTATGCGCCGAGGCCTGAAAGCCGAAAACGAAGCGAAATATACCGAGGCTGAAAAGCTGTACTCCGAAGCGCACCGCATGGATCCCGCCGATCCCGCTCCGTTGCGCTACCTGGGCGAACTGTATCGCCACCAGACGGGCGAGTGGGAAAAAGCAAGGCACACCTTTGAGCAGCTCCTGGCCATGCAGTCCGATCCGCTCTCTCGCGCCGTAGCTCTGCACGGACTGGGCAAGATGACCATCCACGAGGGTGAATTCAAAAAGGGACTGGCCCTGATGGAGGACTCGGTCCGGGCCTTCCCAATCGCTTTGGCCTATCGCAATCTGGCGGTCTATTGGAACTCCGAGGGTGACACGGCGAAGACTGACTACTACGTCCATCAGGCGCTGAACCTCGATCCGCAGGAACCCTTTAACTTGGTCTTTGCGGCCGCCTTCATGGCCGGCAACGGACACGGCGAAGAAGCCTTGAAGATCGCCCGCGCGAACGAAGCCCTTCTCCCTGCGTCCTACAACCTGGCCGCTGTTTACGCCCAGACCGGGCAAAAAGAGAAGGCGATCTCGCTCCTCAAACGCCACTTCTTTGAGTATGAGCGCTACCAGGCCGTACGCTCCAAGGAGATGATGGAGGCGCGCGTGGATGCCGTCTTCGCCTCTCTGCGTAACGATCCAACGTTCATCGCCCTCACCGACGCCGCAGACGGTAAACTCCCCATCCCGAACAACAACACCATGGGACAGCGTCCAGCAGGCGGCGGAGGCAACTAGGTCGGAGACCACTAAAAGACACGCTAAATTTTAAGAGTGTCGTTATCCCGAGCAACAGACTCGTGGTGGCAATTTAAAGTAAATGAACTGATTGCGAGGGGGATGCATTCGATTAATGAGTGTCATCCCGAGCGTAGCGCCGCAAAGAAGTGAGCACAGCGCATCTGAAAGGCGCGGAGAGAGGGACCCCGACACGGCTTCGGACTTAAATGCAAATTCAGGGCGTTCTAACCAAGACCTTGCATTTTCGCATTGCACTCAGACTCATAGCATACAGTCCATTCGCAATCGTGCACCGCTCCAGCAACAGCGAGAACTAAAATCCGGACCTTGGTTCAACCAGAGTCCTGATTTTTTTTTGGCGCTACAATCCTGAAATGGTCTATCCATCGGGCTATCAGTGCGCAGGATGCGGAGAGTGGAACGAGACCTCCGTAGATTCCAGCGGAGGATCAAAACAAAGCTACATCGAAGACTGCCAGGTCTGCTGCAAGCCCAACATCCTGCGCGTCACCTGGGACATGTCAGCAAGCGAATACAGCATCCAGGCAGAATTGGAATAACGCTCCGGCTGCCGATTTCATAAAAGGATGTCCCACACACTTCCATGTGTATATTACACATCAAGGAGTGCACTATGCCGACAAATCTTGCCATTGATGATCGCCTCCTTGCCGAGGCCCAGAAAATAGGAAAACACCGCACCAAAAAAGAAACTGTTACTGCTGCTCTGGGTGAGTACATCCAAAAGCGCAAGCAGCAAGATATTCTCTCGCTTTTTGGAAAAATCGATTATGTCAAGAATTACGACTACAAGCGTGAAGGCAGGCGGAAGGGAAGATGAATGTCCTGGGCAGACTGCGAGTCGCGTCAAAAAGAAAAACTCCCTCGCCTAGGTTTTCTTGACAAATTTTTCGATGCCTTTTCTACAGTCCTCAGTCATCCGCGCGATTGCATTGATTTCAACCCCGGATTGCAGGGCGGACTCAAATGACATTGAATCCATGTTGTAGAGCAGTCGCTTGGACAGCATCACTGCGGAGGCCGACTTGGACGCCAGCCGCGCAGCATAGGCGGCCACCTCGTGAGCAAACTGGTCGTCGGAGTAGACGCGATGAATGAGTCCGAGTTCATGAGCACGGGCTGCGGAAATAATCTCGCCCGTGGCCACAAGCTCGAATGCGGCTTTCTCGCAGATCGACCGGCGCAGGATGGCCATGACCATGGCCGGGACAAATCCAATATTGACCTCTGGGTAACCAAACTGCGCCGATTGAGCGGCAAGAATGATGTCACATGCGGTGGCAAGGCCGCATCCGCCAGCCAGCGCCCGCCCCTGCACGGCAGCAACGATAGGCCGTGGATGATTACGCATCATCAGGAACAGATCCGCCGTTTGGCGCGTACCGGCCATGTTGTCCAGAATGTCCGCCTGGGCAGTCTTGTCGAGCCCTTCAAGATCGGCCCCCGAGCAGAAATCTTTTCCGGCACCCGAGAGCAGCACGACGCGGCACTGCGGATCACGAGCAGTCTCGCTGATTGCAGCTTTTAGCTCGCCAACAATTTCACTGTTGAGCGCGTTGCGCTTTTCAGGACGATTCAGGGTAATGCGCGCAATGCCGTCCTGCAATTCATAGAGAATCTTATGGTAAGTCAATTTGCATCCTTAGCAGGGCCGAGCTGTAGGTTTTACCCTGGGAATCTGTCTTGAGCGCGATAGTGCCTCCGCCATCGAGAGCCTGGTGCAAGACGAAATTCAACGCGTTCAAATTGGGAATCTCATAGCGCTCCACCGGACCAAAGCAGACTCCGGCAAAGTGCTGCTTCACCCGCTCCGCCGTGACCTCGCGCACAAGCGTGGCATAGTGCTCTGGCTTAAGAGCGATGAGGCCAACGTTGGCGTTATCGCCTTTATCACCAGAACGAGCATGTGCAATTTCACGAAGCTGAATCTTTGGCATGTCTACCTGCTTTCATTTGCGAGCACGGTGTTATGACCTGCATCCGATCAGTGTTAATCAGCGCAAATCAGCGGTAAAAAATGGATTTTGCATCCAGGTTTTGTTTTTCCTTTGCGCCCTTTGCGGTGAAACGAATTTCCTAAGCCTCAGTGACAGAAATCTGGGGCGCTACCAGGTTCTTAGGAAGCAGGGCAGGCCAATAAGCAACAATCTCTTCGACCTTGGCGCGCCCGTGTCCAAGCCCTGTCACTGAGGGCGGACCATTCAGCGCTATGGGCGCAAGCTCCCGGGTGAATCGCTCCACTGAAGCTTTGTCCATGCCGCGCACGGCGAGGCGCAACACCACTTCGGCAATGTCCGGCGAAGGCTCGCCCGCCATATCTCCGTGACAGGCGTTCACGCCCACGAACTCAGACCGTACTGCATCGAACTTAAGTCCCATCCGGTCCATGCGCTCGCGCAGAATACGGTCAGCAGCTTTGGCTTTTTTGTAAGCGTCGGGCCAGGCATACACCAGCGTTCCAACTGCTTTATGGCCAGCCGAGTAACTGATGGAAACTTTATAGAGCTCTGTTGCCGGACGTCCCTGAATGCCGGAGAACCGCACCCGGTCAGGGGCCTGCTGTTCGAGTTGAATGGTATTGAAATCGGCGATGCAGTCCGGAGTAATGTAGTTCTTGGGGTCACCGATTTCATATAAGAGCTGCTCGGTGACGCTGGCCACGGAAACGCGGCCACCGGTCCTGGGATGTTTGGTAATCACAAACGTTCCATCGGCTTCGGCTTCAATAATGGGATAGCCGATGCCGGCATAATCGGGCATGGTCTCCCAATCTACCTGGCAGTTGCCTCCGGTGCACTGCGCGCCACACTCGATGGTGTGGCCGGCAATGGTACCAGCGGAGAGCCGGTGCCAGTCATCAGCCTTCCAGCCGAACTCGCGGATCATAGGGCCAAGGGCCAAAGCCGCATCGTTGCAGCGCCCGGTAATGACGATCCCCGCGCCCTGGCACAGCGCCTCAGCAATCGGAAACGCTCCAAAATAAACATTGGCGCTCAACACGCTGGAGCGCACCGCACTCAAAGGCTGCCCGGTATCAAGGTTCTTGAGATCAATGCCACGGTCCAGAAATTCATCCAGGCGAGGCATGATGTCATCGCCAGTGACCGTCCCAACTTTGATGCGCCCGCCGTAGCCGTTAGCTTTCAGCACTGCCAAAACGGCTTCGCGGCAAGCTCCGGGATTGATGCCGCCGGCATTGGCAACTACCCTGACTCCATGCTCCACAATCTCTTTAGCGCCCCGTTTGATCAGGCCGGGGAAATCATGGGCGTAGCCGGTACGAGGATCGCGTGCCCGCTGTTTCTGCAGGATCGACATCGTGATCTCAGCCAGATAGTCGAGCGTGAGATAGTCGAGCGGTCCACCGCGCAGCAGTTGCAGGGGAGCTTCGCCTGAGTCTCCCCAAAAGGCTGAACCGTTGGCGATGCGGATCATGCGTTGGCCCCGCTGACATTTGCACCGAGCTGTTGCCGCAAAATGCGCTTCAGCACCTTGCCGCTTGGATTCTTGGGAAATTCATTCATTACGAAGATCTGCTTGGGGACCCTGAAATTGGCCAGGCGCGAGCGGGCGTGGGTCAGGAGTTCTTCCTCTGTGAGCTGTACTCCAGGCACGGGCACCACGCAGGCGACGACCTTTTCAATCCAATATGGGTCAGGCAGGCCGATGACAGCGACCTCGCCAACACCAGGATGTTGGGCGATGGCCTCTTCCACTTCCTGGCTGGAGACGTTTTCGCCGCCGGTCTTGATCATGTCTTTCTTGCGATCAAGGAAGTAGAGCCAGCCATGCTCGTTGCGATAAGCGATGTCGCCGGTGTGGTGCCATCCACCGCGAAAAAGCGCTTCGTTGGCGGCGGGGTCTTCGAAGTAGCCGGGTGTAACGCTGGGGCCACGCACTACAATCTCACCGGGCTTGCCGGCTTCCACGTCGTTCATCTCTTCATCCACGATCCGCAGTTCCAGCGGCATATGCTGGATGCCGATGGGATCAGGGGCGACCAGCATCTGTTCCAGTTCGCCAGGCGGGGTTGACGATCCAATCGCGCTGGTCTCGGTCTGGCCCCACACGTTGATCCATTCAGCCTGCGGCGCCATCTGCCGCCAGCGGTTGAATACCGGCGTGGGCAAATACTGAAACACGAACAACCGCTTGAGGCACGACAGATCGGCCGTCTCAATGCCAGGCACGCTTGCCAAACCGACCCACACTGTGGCCGGCAACGCCATGGCGTTGACTCTGTGCGTGAGGATTGCCTGCAGAATAGGTTCAGGCTTGGGCAGTTGAAGCATAACACCTTCGCAACCCGAGGCCAGGCAGGAGAAGCATTGCACCAGTCCGGCGATATGAAACATAGGCAGCGCAAGCAGGTTGCAATAGCTACGGTCAACGCCATGCTCGCCGTAGGTGGCCAGGAGATAGGCGAAAAGATTCAGGTGAGTTAAGACCACGCCCTTGGGGCGGGCCGTGGTGCCGCTGGTGAAAACAATGAGCGATGTTTCTTCATTGGGAACATACTGCTCGACCGGAGCGCCATCATAACCATCCAGCGTTTCCCGGAAGCTCTGGTCCATAAGAAAATGGATTGCCGGTACTCGATTGACCTTGCCCAGAAACATGGGCTCCGCCAGCAGCGCCTTGACCCGAGTCTTCTCAAAGACGTAATCAACGTCATCGGCGGTGAACATCAGGTTGATCGGGACCAGGGCGGCCCCAATGCGGGCGCACCCAAAGAACGTCGCGGCATATTCAGGTGAGTTCGCGGCAAAAATGGCAACACTGTCACCACGGCCGATTCCGTTGGCCATCAACAACCGGCCAACGCGGTTGGCCAGCGCGTCGAGTTCGCCATAGCTCAGGTCGCGTCCCTGAAAATGCAGCGCCCGCTGCCGTGGAGCCCGAACAGCGCTGCGGCGCAGTGCATCACCCACGTTGAAACGATGGATCAGGTTGTAGTTAAGATCAGACATGCGGTAGCTGCTGGCTCCTGGCTTCTAGCTACTAGCTTTCAGCTTCAAACAAAATTATTAGCCACGAATTTGCGCGAATTAACACGAATAAAAAACTGAACCATGATCAAGAAGTATTTTCCCATTCCAGTCCATTCATTATTTTTCGAGTTATTTCCATTTCTAATTCGTGTTTATTCGCGTTCATTCGTGGCTAAAATGGGTTTGTCTCTCAGATCACCCGATCACCAGATCTCCCGATCACCCGATTCTTATAGCTTTTCTTCCTTGGCAATGATCTCCTTCATGATCTCCGACGCGCCGGCTCCAATAGTGCTGAGGCGCACATCGCGCCACATGCGCCCGATAGGATACTCGGTGGTGTAGGCGAAGCCACCCATGATCTGCATGCAGTCGTACGCGACCTTTTGCGCCAGGTCCGAGGTATAGAGCTTGGCCATGGTGATCTCCTTCACAGCGCGCTTGCGCCGGTTCATCAGGTCAACCGCGTGGTAGACGAGCCAGCGTCCGGCTTCTACGGCGGTGAGGTGCTCGGCGAAGCGGTGCTTCCACACTTGAAATTTACCAATGGGAGTGCCGAAGGCGGTGCGGGTGCGTCCGTACTCAATGGCGTTGCGGAGAGCTTTGTCCATGCCGGCGAGGGAGCCAATCGAAGCCACCATGCGCTCGCCCTGGAAATTCTCCATGATGTAGTAGAACCCGCGGTCTTTCTGGCCAAGAATGTAGCGGGCCGGAATGCGGCATTCGTCGAAGAACAGTTCGGCCGTGTCGGAGGCCAGGTTGCCGATCTTCTTGAGCTTTTTGCCAACTGAGAATCCTTTAGTCTTCGTCGGAAATAAAACCAGCGAGATTCCTTTGTGGCCTTCCACGCCCGTGCGCACCGCCAGGACAATGTAGTCGGCGCGCGTGCCGTTGGTGATCCACAGCTTCTGGCCGGAGATCACCAGGTCACTGCCATCCGTGCGGGCGCGGGTCTTAATATTCGCGACATCAGAACCGCCGCCGGGTTCGCTGATGCCTAGCGCGCCAATCCAGTCGCCGCGCACCGCGGGCCGCAGAAATTCTTCTTTTTGCTCGTCGGTGCCCAGCTCCTGAATTACAGGAATAGTCATGTCTGACTGGACCATCAGCGCCATGTTGATGCTGCCGCTGTCGGAGAAGGTCAGAGACTCCACGTAAGCGGTTGTGGCCCACCAGTCCAGGCCGCCGCCACCCCACTTGGGATCAATGCGAATGCCGAACAGGCCCAGGTCGCCGGCCTTCTTGAACAGCTCGCGGGGAAAGATGCCTTCCTCGTCCCACTCAGCGGCATAGGGGGCAATCTCTTCTTTGCAAAAGCGCGTGACCGTCTGGCGGATGAGGTCGTGCTCTTCAGTAAAATACGGAAACTCAGTTGCTTGCTGCTGAACTGTTTGGGTGCTCATTGGCATCCTCCATGGATTGTATTTCGACCAGCATTTGTCCGGGTGCAACAATATCACCGGGCTTGACCAGGATGGCCTTGACCAGACCATCAATGGTCGTCTTGATTGTCTGCTCCATCTTCATGGCCTCCAGGACCATGAGGTGATCACCCGGCTTCACATGCTGGCCCTCTTTTACAAGGATACGCAAAACCTGGCCGGGCATGGGCGAATTCGCGGTTTCGTGCTGGCCGGCGCCCGCACGCCGTGGATAGCGTGGCAGACGCGTGATCTTGCGCTGCGCGAAGCTGGAGCGGACGTAGTAGTCGTCGCCGTGCCGATGGATGTGAAACTGGTGGCGGACCCCGTCAATCATCGCTACGGCGTGTTCCTTATCCGCATGAAGCACTTCGACGCCGGGCCCGCCCGCCGGGACTTGGTACTCGTGCCCTCCGATCTCCAGTTTCATGGCCGGACTTGGATACGGGTTGTTGCGATAGCGCACAGGGATGGATGGAAGCACCTTACGTTGCGCATGTTCGCTGTGTTCAATGTAGGCGCGCAACACGGCCGCCAAAGACGCATCATCGCTCTTGTGGCTTTGCACCGGCAATTGAAATCCGGTATGGGCGCGTCCAGCGCGAAATTCCTCGTGCTCCAGGACGTCAATTAAAAACTCTCGATTAGTCACCACTCCCTGTACGGCAAAATTCTTCAGGGCGTAAATGAGCCTGGCGATAGCTGTGGGGCGGTCGGGAGCATAGGCAATCACCTTGGCCAGCAGCGGATCGTAGTAGACGCCGATTTCTGTTCCTTCGTCCACGCCGGCATCCACGCGCAGGCCGTCCATGGCTGCCGGTGTCTTCCACACATGCAGCGTGCCGGTTGCAGGAAGAAAATTGTTCGCAGGATCTTCTGCGTATAGCCTGACCTCAATCGCATGGCCGATTTGCCGAGGATGCGCTGAAGGGAGCGTCTGGAACCAATGAAGTGGATGGCCCTGGGCAATCTCGATCTGAAGGAGAATCA
>Ga0210400_10002441_pt1 | contig 17238 bp, 9 predicted proteins | sample IncBWH26MmetaG_FD_155456 | JGI IMG/M metagenome (GOLD analysis project Ga0210400, IMG submission 155456) | Forest soil microbial communities from Barre Woods Harvard Forest LTER site, Petersham, Massachusetts, United States - Inc-BW-H-26-M | ecosystem: Environmental > Terrestrial > Soil >... | reverse complement strand
CTCAACGTCAACTCAACTCAGCTCAGCGCCCGCGCGCCCAACAAACTTGACGTTCACTTGCACGTTCACACTCACGTTTACTCTTCAGTAACGGGGCGCGATTTGTGTGTCACTTTCCCTCTTCCCGGCAAACGCAGGCAAACGCTGGTTACTCTGATTTCCACGCTGTTCCGCGCCTAGGTTCGACATCAATTGTGTCTCCTTTGTGAAGCTTAACCTCACCGCCTTTTTGAAAGACGATCAGGGCCACAGCAACACCGGCGGCGACATACCGGGCTTTGCCGGCTCCAATAGCACCGTCCACGGCGTCATCCGCCAATTTCGCTGCCGCGAGTGATCCACCCAGCTTGAGCAGACGCATCTTGTTTCCGGCTCGGAATAGGCCTTCAGGATCTTTTGTAACCGGCACTAAGGGATCATCGAATACCAATGACATTGATCCCCGCCGCAACAAGCGCCGCGCCGGATGCGTCACCACATGCCCGTTGTAAATCTTCCCTGTGGCATCTTTAGCTGTGAACAGAGTTCCCGTGGGCAATTTCGAGCTGAGATCTTCCAGAACGGTCAATGTTGTGTTCTGCGCCACACTGATCGCGTTGGCAGTGAAGCATATTGATATTAAAAGGCATCCGATTCGCCACATGAAACTGATACTAACCGGCAAGTGGTTTGAGCGGCAACTTTTTGTCAATCTGTCTCGCGATAGAGGCACTCTCAGGCAGTATGGCGCGTTTTGTCGATAGTATGAGCGTGATCCAACCCCCGGCTTCATCGCCGGGGTCAATCGAACAGACCCATTTCCAAGCGTTGTTTTGAATAGGGTGGAATGGTAGTCTAACGAAGTTGAGCGGGAGTAGTTCAGCGGTAGAACGCCAGCTTCCCAAGCTGGATGTCACGGGTTCGATCCCCGTCTCCCGCTCCACCTTTTCAATAGCTTAGGCTTGACTGGGTCTTCAGGGCAGGTAAATTGCTAATGCGTTTTTCCTGGTTCACCGGGTTGTACGCCGTTCTGTTCTTCTGTGTCCCGGCTTTTCCCCAAACTTTTTACCCTCATTTTCAGGATGTCGCGCGCCAGTCAGGCCTGACCGTCCCCCACATCTCGGGAGAGAAACGGTACATTCTCGAGTCCATGAGCGGTGGTGTCGGCCTGTTCGATTGCGACAATGACGGCAAGCTGGACATCGTGGTGGTGAACGGATCCACGGTGGATCGCTTCCGAAAAGGCGGAGACCCGCTGGTTACGCTCTATCATCAGGATGCGGATTTTCATTTCACCGATATTACAGCGCAGGCTGGCTTGACCCGTAAAGGATGGGGAATGGGCGTGGCGGTTGCCGACTTTGACAACGACGGACGCCTGGATCTTTTTGTCACGGGGTATGGAGGTACCGCCCTTTATCACAACTTGGGCAACTGTAAATTCGAAGATGTAACCGAGCGCGCTGGGCTAAAGGTCGACGGTTTGACAACGGGCGCCGCATGGGCGGACTACGATCGCGACGGCAACGTTGATTTATTCGTCGCTCGCTATGTTCATGTGGACCTCAACAATCTGCCTGAGCCTGGCAGTGACCAGCACAATTGCCGTTATAAAGGTCTTCTGGTGCAGTGTGGGCCGTGGGGAATGGAGGGTGAAACCGACTTCTTATTCCATAATCGCGGTGATGGAACATTTGAAGACGTTTCCAAGAAAGCCGGGGTGAGCGACCCCAATAAACGTTTTGGGCTTGGGGTTGTTTGGGGTGACTACGATAATGACGGTTGGCCCGACCTATACGTGGCGAATGATGCGGGTCCAAATTATCTCTATCATAACCGGCATGACGGTACTTTCGAAGAAACCGGCCTGCTTTCGGGAGTGGCACTTAGTGGCGAAGGGCGGGAACTAGGCTCCATGGGCGTGGATTTTGGCGACTTCGACCACAACGGCCTGTTGGACATTACCGTCACTAACTTCGCTGAACAGGAAGATGACTTATATTCCAACCAGGGACCGGGGCAAGGATTCGTCGAACTGGCTTGGAGTTCGAAGATGGGTCAGCCTGTGTATCCCTATGTCAAGTGGGGCACGGGCTTCGTGGACTTTGATAACGATGGCTGGCCCGATGTGTTTGTGGCCAGCGGCCACGTCTATCCTCAAGTGGACACCATCGTCAATAACAGCGCGGGATATCGCCAGCCGATGTTTTTGTTCCGGAATAAAGGCGATCGCACATTTGAAGATATAACCGGCGCAACGGGGCTCGCTTCTCTTCCATTGGCTAGCAGGCGGGGTGCTGCTTTTGGAGATATAAGAAATGACGGCAACATGGACATTCTCTTGTTGAATGTGGGCGAGCCGCCATCGCTTCTCGTGCAAGACGTCCCAAGTCCCAGACATCGCGTCTTATTTCGGCTCATTGGCACAAAATCAAATCGCGCCGCCATCGGCGCTCGCGTGACAATTACTGGCGGAGGCATGACTCAGTTCGATGAAGTTCGAGGTGGCGGAAGCTACCTGTCACAGAACGATCTCCGGCTTCATTTTGGTCTTGGCGAGACCAAGATCATGACCACGGTACAGATTCGCTGGCCAAACGGAAACACGGAAACGCTGAGCAACGTTGCAGCGGACGCCATCTACACGATCACAGAGGGTCAGGGCATCACCAATAACCAGAAACTGCCGCCACCTCAGGTGAAGTAACCCTAACCGACTCGAAGCATTTCATCCGTGTTTAGCGAGGAAGAGTAGACGGCTTGTTTTCCGCTTGAGGGTCAACGGAAGTTGCGTCGTGGAGCTTGGCCTTGTCAGCAGCTGTCCGGAGTTTCTGAAATTCTGCCATTTGGACCTGCGCCTTATCCCGAAAACCAAGACGGCTGTAGGCCAGACCTAACTGGTAGTGGTTCTCGGGCGCATCAGGGCTAATTGAGACAGCTTGTTCGAGGGCTTGACGCGCCCGAGCGAGATCTCCCATTTGCAGCGATAGCGTGCCGAGTTCTACCTGAGCAAGCACGTGCTGAGGATTGGCGTTTACGACAACTTCCATCTCCTTGATTGCGGTTGGCAAATCGCCGTGCTGACGGGCAATCACACCTCTGTAGTAATGTGCTTCCGCTTCATTCGGATTTTTCTGGAGAGCACGTTCTATCTGAACCGATGCCCCTTCAATGTCGCCATCATTCATCAGGGTCATTCCAAACATGACGTGGGCGGTGGCGTCATCACGCACGGACACCAGCTTTTCCATGACCGGTCGGGCTTCGTGCCATTCAGCGTGATTGGCCAAGGCAGCGGCCATTAAATACACCGCGTCAGGGTCCTCGGGCCGCATTGAATAGAAGCGCCGGGCAACTGTGACTGCCACTGCTGCGTCGCCGGAACGCATTCTGGCAAGCACCAGGTGACGAAGGGCTTCCCCGTGGCCGGGTTGAATCTGGAGCGCCTTATCCAGCAGGCTCGACTCTTTTTTATAATCCTTGGATTGAGATGCGAGCCGGGCCGATTGGAACCAGGCGTCGAACGAATCCGGATTAAGTTTGGCCACCTGGGCGAGCGTGCGCTCTGCCAGAGGGAGATTTCCTTGCCGCTCCTGGACGCGAGCGAGCACCAGTAAATATTCAGGGGTTAACTTTTGATGAGGGGTCGCGGTTTTCAGAAGTTCTTCAGCATCATCCGCAAATCCGTTCTCAGCTAGAACCCGAGCAAATCGCGGGATCAGGGAGGGGTCGGATGCCGCGCCATGACGCACCAGCGGCGCCAACGCGGCGACTTTGTCCGGCTGCTTAAGCGCGAAATAATCCGAAGCCATGACCGGCAAAGCCGCGGACGGACGCAGACTTGGGGGGATACTGTTTATGACTTCTATGGAACGATCGAACTCGCCGGTCTCCTCGTAGATTATTCCCAAGGCGAGACTTGTCTTCGCGTCGCGCGGGTCCAGTTGATGCACCTTCAGGTATGCAGCTTTAGCGTCTGCGCTCCGCCCTTGAAGCGCGTAAAGTTCTCCAAGATTACGATACGCACCAACAAAATCCGGCGCGATCGTCAGGACGCGCTTAAAGAGTGACTCAGCTTCCGCGAAACGCCTCTGCCGCGTCCTGATGACCCCCAACAGATTAATCGCTGGAGTATTCTCCGGCTCGCGTACCACAATCTCCCAGAGTTGCTTTTCCGCCGCATCGACTTGTCCTCGGTCAATCAAACCCTGTATCTGCTTTATGCTTACCGAGTTTGCGGCTCCTGGGGTAGCTGCGTATGCGGTCGCAAACATCGTGATCGCAGCCGCCCACAGGATTGGGCCAAGCAGCATTCGCCGTAAGCATCTACCGGCGCCGGCATTAGCGGGGTTTGACAGATTCGCTCTCACTGGGGGCTCGAGGTTTCTTCGCTTTGAGTTTCTCATACTGCAGCAGCGTTGTTTCGGCCTCTTGTGCACGGCCCTGACGGCGATACGCGAGACTCAGTTCGTAATATGCACTTGGCTGATTCGGATCAAGGCGAACGGAGGTTTCCAGACGTTCGATGGCTGGCTTCACATCACCTTTTTCCAGAAGAGCCTTTCCCAGCTCGTAATGAGCATCCGCATCGTTCGGTTTTTGCCGGACGACGTCTCCAAGCATTTCAATTGCTTCGGGCTGCTTCTGCTCGGCAAGCAGGATATAGCCGAGGCGGTACTCGGCAGCAGCATCGCCGGGATTGACCGCGAGTTCGGCCCGAAAATCACTTTCCGCCTGGTCCCGGTTGCCTTGGCGCAGATGGACCATTCCGGCGCCGTAATTCGCTTCCGGCAGTTTGGAATTCAGCTCAAGAGCACGAGCAAATTCCTTGAGTGCTTCAGCATCCTCCTTTTGCGCGGCATGGGCCTGTCCCAGAAACAGGTGGACTTCCGCGGAGTCGGGATTTTGAACTAACATCCGTTGGAATATTTCGCTTGCGCCATTGGAGTCGCCGCTCTTTGCCAGCGCAATACCAGCCGCATAAAGGAGACTGGGATTATCGGGCAAGGCCGGCAAGATGGGGCGAAACGCCGCTGCCGCCTTAGGAAAGTCATCGGTCATGAAGTAACTCAACGCTAGCATCTGCCGCGCATTTGCATCCTGGGGGTCGGCGAGTATATGCCGTTCCAAGGGAGCGATTGCCATCTTGTATTGCTTCGCGCGAAAACTGGCGGTTCCCCAGTTTTTAGCAAGCGCCTTGATATCCGGACTCCATTTTGCCGCTTCCGCGAAGAGGTTCGCCGCATCTTCATACTGGCTTCTCTGAGCCAGAATCACACCAAGGTTGTGATACGCATTCCCAAGCGCCTCTTTCAAACCGGTAAGGTACTGGCTGGGAATCCTCTGCGTGTCGGCGTTGGGCACGGGAGGAATCAGGACGGCCCGGATTTCGTCGTCCGACTTCGGGCCTGCTGGCACGCCGCCAGGTTCAGCTTTGCCGTCCGAATTGCCGAGTTCGCGGGCGGTGTCCAATTCGTGCTGAGCCAGTTGATGCTTTCCAAGTCTTTCCAGAGCCTTGGAATAAGCTTCGTGTACCGGCTGGCTGGCTCTCGAGGCGCTTCCATACAATTGAATCGCTTTCTCGAATTGCTCCAGGGAAGCTTGGCTGTTGCCGGCTTCCAGTTGCGCCTGGCCCAGGTAGAAATAGGCTTCAGGACTGCTCGGTTGAAGGTGTATCGCTTTGTTCAACTCCAGCTCCGCCGGGCCGAGGTCATGCTGCTTAAAGTGCAGGACTCCCAGATGAAAGTGGCTGGAATAGTCGCTGGGGTTATGCCTAAGCTCGGCTTCGAATTCGGCTTGGGCGTCCTTCGCCGCGGCGTCACCCCGCTGGAGCAGATAGACTGTGCCTAGATAGGAATGCGCCCGGGCAACAGTGGGATCCAGCGTGAGCGCCTTACGGAACTCCTCGGCGGCCAGGTCAAACTGGGCACCCTCCTGATAAGCGCGGCCGATGAGCACGTGCAGTTCGGCGGACGATCCCAGGGAAGTGAGCATCTCGTCGAACAGATTGGCTGCATTCGCGACTTGATTGAGCTTGAGGTACGTCAGCGCCAGACTGTAAGCGACATCGATGTCGGGACTCTGCGCCCATGCGGCTTTAAGTTGGTCGGCTGCCGCGGCATAGTCGCCTTCCATAAATAGGATCTTGCCCAGTAGGTTCTTCGCGCCGGCCTGATGTTCATCGTTGGCAATAACAGATAGAAGTAGTGGTTTTGCACGCGCCAGATCGCCTGAGCGGAGGTAGAGCGACGCCAGGGCCATCTGAGCCTCCAGATCGGAAGGGCTGGCCGCAGTCGCAGATTGTAGGAAGACAAGCGCCTGTGGAGTGTCTTGCGCCAGAATGCGAATGGCCGCCATCCGCTGCAGGGCAAGCGAAATGACGCGGCGATACTCCGTCTCGGCGGACTTGAAGTCACCGGCTAATTGAAAGGTTTCTGCCGCGCGGTAATGTTCCTCTACAGGATCTTTCTGTGCTTTTGACTCCGACGCTCCTGCCGTCTGCTTCGGGATCTGCTGATGCGGTGCAGCTGGTTTTGCCTTGGGTTTCTCTTGTGCTGTTCCCACCAGAGGAAGAAGGAAAAGTGCAACCGCTAAGCGCCTGGAACGGACGGCGGAATATTTCACGGAACCCTCAAGCGAACAGACTCAGTAGAAAAGCGGGGCTTGACTGTTGTCAAGCCCCGCCAAATTATTTCTACAATAACGATCGGGTTGTCAGAAGATAAACTTCAGAGCGTACTGAATCTCCCGGTTGCCGATGTTGCTGGGGGTGTTGGCCACACCGAACCTGTTGTTGCCGGACGAACAGGACTGGATTCCCGTTCCCGCCGTTGGTACACAATGGAAAATACCGTTGGTGATTGCCCCGTTGTTAGTAGCAAAGTTGTTGTCTGTAGCCCGGAACATGGGGTGATTCAACAGATTGAAGAACTCCAGGCGGAACTGAATTCGAGCCTTCTCGCCGAGGAACCTGTTGCCATTGAACGGCAGGCCCCAGTTTTTGAGGATCGAGAAATCCACGTCCGCAACCCCCGGCCCGCTGCAACTACCCGGACTGGTATTGGGATATCCACCCATCTTAAAGCCTTCCCAGGTATATGTATTTGGATTCAGCCACTGAGTCCTGTTAGAGCTGGAGACATGGCAGGGCTGGCTGTAGTTCCGGTTTGGCCCAGAGGATGCGACCGCAGCATTGGCGATGCCCCACGGATCTCCGCTAAAGGTCCCGTATCTCCCCACTAGTGGTGAAGTTGGGTCGTTCGGGTTTTGGTGGGTTGGGTCACAGTTGTCAGCGATTCCTGCCGGATTGACGATGAAGTCCGTGTCGCAGGCGCCATTCATGGCTCCCCGGATCCTCATTCCTGCTCCGCTGAAGAAATTCATGATTGTGCTGGCTTCCCAGCCCCCAACAACACCCTTGACGAAGCCGTTGCTACCCTGCAACTCGGGGAGGTTGTAAACCAGGCTGGCGTTGAAAATGTGACGGCGATCGAAGTCCGCGTTGCCGCGGCCGGCACGTGAATTATAGGTGTCCGCAAGGCCTAAATCGGGGCTACCGACATAGGCGAACGTAGTATCGGCGATGTTATGGGACCAGGTGTAGCTCGACTGGAATTGCGATCTGTGCGTGATCCTGGTTTGGAACGTCGCCTGTAACGAGTGATAAACCGAGCCGCCAAAATCTCCATACTGATTTTGGTTACCGAGGCTATTCCCATTGCTGGTGCCGCCAAAAGGTTTAAAGGTGTATGCCAGGTTGCCGCCGTTCGTTATCTGATCATTGATAAAAGCAACGCGATTGGCGGGCGCCACCTGGTTAAGAAACCGTGAAGAGTTCAGATGGATACCGCGCAGGGCCACCCAGCCGATCTCCAACTTGGCATTTTTCCACAGCTGCGTTTCCGTCGTGAGGTTCCATTGCCAGTTATTGGCGAGGTGGCTGCTGTTTTTGAGTCCGCTCTGTGGCGCGCCGCTAGCCGTCCAGAAAAACAAGGTTTGAGCAGGGCACTCCGGCAGAGACACGGCAGTACACAGCGGGCCGTCGAGTGTCCGATAACCGCCGCCAGCTACGGCTCCGGGAGCGTTGGCCCCCTCCATTTGCACGAGAGTGCCTATGGGATCCCGGCCGAAGAATTGTCCGACGCCGCCGCGCAGGGCGAATTTACCGGTGCCGAAAACATCCCACGCAAAACCGAGGCGAGGGGCGAACAGGTGATAGTTAGTGGGCACCAGCGTTCGACTATTGGCCATTACTCCGCCCGTGCCCGCCGGACACTTGAACGGGTCGCCTTTGGCCAGGATGAGACCGTTGCACTCCGCGTTCCCTAGTGACTGTTGATAGAGCTCCGGACGGAAACTGGAGAAGTTATTGATGGCGTCGTAGAAGGGCGGCATGAGTGACCAGCGCACTCCGTATTCCAGCGTCAGGCGCGGACGCGCCTTCCAGCTGTCTCCCACATACAATTCCACGTCGGTCCAGCGAATCCGCGCCTTACCATCAGTCGCATTCTCCCCGTAGCCAAACGTGGTGCCCTTCAACAGAAAGTCCCCGTATTCCTGTTTCGTCGGCGACCCACTCCAGACGGCGCCGTTATAACCGGAACCAGTTTGCCCCCCGCCGCCCCACATCTGCCCATAGTCGGCGCCTGTCTCCTCATCCTTCTTGTTCCTGCTGTAATAGGCACCGACTTTGAAACTGTGCCGGCCAACCACCTTGGAAAAGTCGTCTTTCCAGGAGAAAAGGTCTTGCTGGTTGCTCCAAGGTCCAAAGTGTCCGGTGAGGCCGCTAGGACCACCGCCCCAGACGAGCGGGGTAGCGGTGGCGGTGCCGTGCAACTTGCCGCTTACCGGGTATACATACGGCATTGCGGCCTGAATGACGCCGTTTAATGCGGGGTTGTCACCGGCAGCGATGACATTGATCCGGTTCGCCGACCAGGAGAAGGAAAAGTCATTGACCGCGCTTGTGCCGATCGTGGTGGTCAATTTCGCGATAGCAATTTTGCCCGGCTGATCCCAGGCACCGCTGAGCGAGGGGTAGTTCTGTTCGCCCCAGAGTCCACCTTCTTCGTCGGAATGCAGCGCATTTTTCCAGGCGTCATTGGTATAGCGGAGCGTCAACACGTTCTTCCTGGTGATATTAATGTCTCCGCGTACATTCTCCTCACGCCAGGTGACGGGAATGGTCACGCCTTGCACCCAGTTGATAGCACAAGGATCCGGGCGGTTGGGAAGGGATATCTGAGAGAGCCAGGCTTGGCCGGCGAGGCTAAGCCGGTCCGAAGGGATCGTGTCGCCTGGGAACCGTTGGCCGGTTGTAGGATCTATTGGAATCTGAGTGGGACACGCTGCCAGTTCGCTGAAGTTGCCGGTTCTCATCAGGGCAGTTGGAACCTGGTTAGCGCGAACCCGGGCCCGTTTCTCTTTATTCCATTCTTCCGACCAGAAGAAGAAAATTCTGTCTTTTTTGATGGGCCCGCCAAAGGTGTAGCCATAATCATTGCGGCGCAGCAATTGCTTGTGGTCGGCAGGGCCGAGGAGATAATTTTTGGAGTTCAGAGCGTCATTGCGGCCGAAATAGAAGGCACTGCCATGGAAGTCATTCCCGCCGCCGCGCGTCACGATATTGACCTGCGATCCACCCGCACCGCCGAATTCCGGTCCATAACTGTTCCGGAGAATCTTGAACTCTTCGATGGCATCAATGGAGGGATAGACAAGAATGGTGTGTTGGGAACCTATGTCGTTGTTGTTGGCGCCATCCACCAGCCACTGGTTGCCATTGGCCACAGCGCCACTGAAGGAAATATCCACGCTCGACAGAAGGCCCTTGTTCTTGGGATCGAAGCTCTCCGCGACCGCGGCACCGGGCATCATGGTGGTCAACTGTACGAAGTTGCGGCCGTTCAAAGGCAACTCCCGCACCTGCTCCCCATTCACGACGTTGCCGACCGTGCCCGTCTGCGTTTCTACCTGGACGGCCGTTGCTTCGACCACCACCGTTTCCGCGAGAGCGCCTACGGGCAGCTTAATCGGGACATTGGAGATGTCGCTGACATGCAAATGGACGTTCTTTGCCTCTACCTTCTTGAACCCCTGCTTGGTGACAGTGACACTGTAAACACCCGGGTTCAACTCCGGGAAGCTGAACGATCCCTCTGAGTTGGTTCTGTTCGTCCTGGTCGCGCCTGTTTCAACTGAGGTGACGATGACATTCGCATCCGCCACAAGCGCGCCGGATTCATCGGTCACGGTCCCGGTGATCGTACCGGTCGTTAATTGAGCAAAGAGGGAAGGAGCAAACACCAGCACGCAGAGTAGCAACAGTGCAAACTTCCATCGCATGGGAAGAGCCTCCAAACAATATCGATCTTCTTGGACACAATATCGTTTTTGTAACTTAGTACGAAAGCATTAACAGTCAACAGGGGCTGTTTTGTCAAGAAGAAAAATAAAAAATCGGAAAGAGTATTTGCAACCCCGAGACATTTCCAGAAAATGGGACATACCAGCTTGCTTTTCTGTGACAATTCATAGTTAAATCCGATTCGAAGAGTTCGTTCGAGGCATCTAGGATAGGGTCAAGCCTTCTCTCGCAAGTTGGAACGAATGGCCGAAAAGAAGCCCAAGCAAGTAAATACAACAGATAAGGTCACACTGAAGACCCTTGCGGCGCACATTGGACTGACGCCCGGGACGGTATCGGCCGTGCTCATTGAGTCACCTGCTTCGAAAGCCATCCCTGCCCGGACAAAAGATCGCATTTGGGCTGCGGCGCGGGAGTTGAAGTACCGGCCCAACTTCTTCGCACGCAACCTGCGCAACAGAAAAACGTACACCATCGGTGTCATCGCTCAGGAGATTGGCGATGCCTACGGCTCGGTTGTCATTAGTGGCCTGGAGAGATACCTGCGCTCGCACAACTATTTTTTTATGACGGTTGCGCATCACCACGATCCGGAGATGATAGAAAAATACGTTCGCATGTTGGTGGAGCGCGGGGTGGAGGGATTTCTGGCCGTGGATACCTTTCTAGACGAAGCGCCGCCCGTGCCGACCGTTGCGATCGCCGGCCATCGCAAACTGGATGGCGTGACCAATGTTGTGCTGGATCATGGTCACGCAGCCAAAATCGCTCTTCTTCACCTTATTGAACTCGGCCATAGCAAGATTGGGGTTCTGCGCGGACAACCGTTCAGCGCGGATTCGAAAGACCGGTGGACGGCGATTCAATCCGCCAGCAAGCGCTTAGGTTTGGACATTCCTCCCGAACGTGTGGTGGCGATGGACCGCGACGATCCATCTCCGCAAATGGGATACGAGTTCACCAAGCGCCTGATGGCGCAATCTCAAGACTTCAGCGCGATTTTTGCGTATAACGATATCGCTGCGATCGGTGCAATTCACGCTCTGCGGGAATCAGGCCTGCGCGTTCCGGAAGATGTTTCGGTACTCGGCTTTGATGACATTCGCGAAGCGGCTTTCCAGAGCCCTCCACTCACAACGGTGTGTCAGCCGATGCAGATTATGGGCGAGATCGCCGCGCAAACCTTGATTGATCGGATTGACAACGGACTCAACGCCATCCCGGAAATCAAGATCAAACCCGAACTTGTCATCCGGCAATCGACGGCTCGATACTCCGCTCGGAGTTTCTAAACGCGACTTCAGTCGTCAACCTCGCCATCCCTTACCTACGACCCTGTGCCGATGAACCATCTTGGCAGGATGTTTCAATTTGTGATAGGTTTTCCGGCCATGAGCGTCAATAATTTCGGAAGTAAAACCTTTGGACGTAGTGTTCTTGCTGGCAGTTTGTTCTTATGCGTGGCCGGCATCTCTCTGTACTTTCCAGAGAAAGCTGGGGCGGAGGGGCAACAGATCGTCTGGAGCAAGCAGGAGAAACCGATCCTTGACGATATCCGGAACCTGCGAAGCCTCTCCGAAGGAAACCGCGCGAAGACGACAAAACAACTTGCCCTCAAAATTCGACAGTTGCCGGCGGGCCTGAATAAAGAGCGTCTCGCGGCGACATTGGCAAGTTTGTCGACAGAAGGAGATGCGGGCAAGGATACCCTGCAGGAGGTTGCAACCACTCTCGCTGAAGCACTTCGCGAACAACCGATTCCGGCAGGCCCGAAGGGGCCTGAGATGCCGTACTCCGAACTGGCGAAACTAGTCCACTACGAACATGTGCAGGCGAGGCTGGATGACCCGCAATATGCCACGGCGATGTCGAAAATCGAAGCCGACGATTTGCGCCACCAGCAAGTGGATTTCACGTTGACCGACTTGCGTGGCAAGGCGTGGGCATTGAAAGATCTGCGTGGACGGATAGTGCTGGTGAACATCTGGGCGACGTGGTGTCCGCCGTGCCGTAGTGAAATGCCGGACCTTGATTCGATTTACAGACGCTTCAAGAAAGACGGACTGGTCGTCCTGGCGATTACGGATGAAAACGCAGACAAGGCCAGGCAGTTCGTCGATGAACACGGATTGAGCTATCCCATCCTCCTTGATTCAGACAAGAACGTGCACCGGCAATACACAATTGAAGGACTGCCGCGGAGTTTTGTATATGATCGCGATGGAAAGCTCGTCGCACAAGCCATCGACATGAGAACGAAGAAGCAGTTTCTGGAAATGCTGGAGCTGGCTGGACTCCATTAGCGGCGAACTGCCCGGTAGCTGCCGCGCACAGCGCTAAGAACAATTTGCGTCCAGGTTAGAATAAAATCCTCCCAATCATACGGCGGTTCATTCCACGGCGAATTGGCTCTGCTGCGAAAGAGACGTGTTCCGCACAAAGTCCTTGGCTACTACCTGCAGGGTAAAGCTGCCGGGGTGCAACGACTTCAGATCGTACTCCGCCAGCACCAATACGGAATCGGGTACCGGACCGGAAAGGGACTGTATGTTTTCCGCCACTGCGGACTTCACCACATCGTTGCCGGATTTCAAGGTGAAGGCCACTCCCAGGCGAGGCTTTTTTGTCTGCGGGTCGAGCGACAGGTCGCTGGCGGCAAAATAGACGATTAGCCGGCCGGAGGATGTGAACTTTGCCGTGAGAGGTTGGTAGAGCCGCACATTCATAAAGCAGAGAGAATCCGCAGCATCAGAGCAGGTTGCCGGTTCGGCTCGATTAGAAAGCAGGATGCTCGTCAAGCGGAAACCAGACCGCGCCGCGTCCGGGATCTGGACCGAGGTGCCACCCCGTGCAAAGTCGTTGCCCGACATTTGAAGGATGGCCTCAATGTTGAGAGACTGCAGGCCGGTAGTCTGCAGTTGGTCGCGAACCGTCACCGTCGTCTTCTCAAAATCTTCTCGCTGAGTGTTATTGAACCGAACATTCCAGTCGCGTTGCGAGACAGACAACAGGTTTTCCCGCGAATCGCGGGCGACTAAGATTACAGTCATCCGGGCTTTGTATCCGTCGCCCTCTTTTTCTAACGGAATTCGATTCCCCGGAATTGAAACCGATACAGGGACGGAGTACTCTCCGCTGGGCGCCAGGAGCAGGTTGGCATGCACATCGGGCGTGGACGATGACTTGAGTGATCCATTTCGAAAGCCCGCGATAACCTGCGCAGCGGCAGGACTCATCGCTACCGCCTGGCCACGGGGAATCGCCCAATAACCCTTGCGATAGCGGAGCTGGTATGAGTGTTGTGAGGTCTCCACCTTGATGGCATGAAACTTTCCATCAAATTCTTTTTTCCCGGGCACATATGACAGCGTGTAGTAATCGTGGGCATCGTCCATGACTTTGTTGAATGCGGGAAGAAGGTCGTTGGTGCGCTTGACCATGAATCCTCCCGTGGTGTCGGCCAGCCATTCCAGTTGGTCGCCTCGGCTGAAGTTCCCTACGGTTTTAATCTTGTCGAATTTTGTCTCGCCGCCATGCTGCCCCACGTTCGCACCAGGCGCGCCCGCGGCAGCCAATTGCGACGTAATCGTGTCGGTCGGGCGGTCGCCAGCCCCATAGGGATTGACTTCGACACCTTGGGGATCAATTACGTAGATAGATACATTGGCGCGGTTCGCTGCATCGGCGACTGCTTCCATTGCCGGCCTGGCGTCGTCGGAGTACAAGAAGCCTTCCGAAAAAAGGACCACGTTCTTTCTTCCCGGCAAATCGCGGTAGGCAAAACAAATGGCGCGCAGAGCGGCAAAGACTGCCCGCGCCTGAAACATGTTGGCCATCGTGAGATAGGAGCGCATTGCGTCGATCTGACGGTCCATGATCATGGCCAGATTATTGCCCGAGGGCGGGCCCCCAGGGCCAGCAGTCACCGGTGGTTGCTCTCCTGCAATGGCGCCAAGCGCAGTTTCGGGGTGCGCTTCCCTGTAAAGATCGTTGATTTCGCTTTGAGTTGTGGCCCGGTCCGATCCAGAAAACGTGCCCGTGGATCTGCGCGTTTCAATCCGCTTGAGCGTCTCGCGAGCTCTTTGAAGATCATTCGTAAAGGGCAGAGCCAGGTGAAGACCCTGGTCAATATAGAAGATTGCAACGTAATCGCCGCTGCCCAAGGTTTTGTCCAAATATCCAAGGACTGCGTCGGATGAACTTTTGGTATTAGCCGGCCGGTTGTCCGCCAAATCGAGTACCACTGTGAGCAGGTGCGGCTCGGACGATAAAGCAGGCGGGCCCTGATGCGGGGCCGTTTTTGGAACTTCACCCGTTTTTGGCGCCGCCAGCGGAGAGGCAGTATTGGAAGCCGATCCCGCCCCCGGCGTGAATCCAACGATCTTCTGAGCAATGCCGTCCTCGTAAATCGTGAAGTCTGAGGCGGTCAACCCCGGCACATGATGGCCGTGCCGGTCTGTCACGATCAGGTCTACGACCACATTGACGCTTTGTGCCTTAATAGATGGAATCGATGGTTCGGCGATAGATGGTTCAGCAGGTTTTTCCTGCGACAAAAGGGATGGCATCACCGAGAACTCAAACAGCGCCACTACGGCAATGGTTCGTACCAGGTTGTAAGTTCTCACCATGTTACTCGCTCCCCTTGGCACCACTCGAAGAAACAATTCAGGATGATCCAATATTTTGTTGCGATTTTAATTTCGAAGGCGGCGCATCACTATACACCTGAACACCTTCTCTCGGAAAGATCGCAGCCGGCGGCGCCGCTGTGGCGAACGTAGCCGCCCGCCCTAGATCGCCCGTTGTATATGATTGATTTTGCGTGGGCCGGGAGTTTGGCTTTCCAAGCTGGATGTCGCGGGTTCGATCCCCGTCCCTCGCTCCAGTCTCTGGTTGGCCCAGCTGAGTTGATTCCAGGCAGCGATCAGAATTTACTTGCCACCGCTGGTTGTGGAAGATGCGCCCTTCGACTGGATCAAGCCGATTCCCAAGCCACCCAAAGCGCCAGCGAGCAACCCCAGCAGCACCAGCATGGGCACGCTTTCAAGGAGCGCATTCTTCACTGATCTCGCCATGTTTGCACTCTCCACTTGGGTCGCAACTCGGAATTTGTTGCCCAAAGCTTAGTTTAGCATTTGCGCTTCCATTCCAGATCGGGAGGAGGGACCGGAAGAGCTTGCGGCATCGCGAGATGGAGAGGGAAGGCTTCGCTCGCCCAAGCAACTGTGAAGATTTTTTCACCTAATAGGAAGGAGACGCCGGAGTCGAAGCACAGTTATTAACTCGGCAACGTGTAAGCGAAGTCCCTCGCCCGATCGTTTCACAGGCTAACATGGCACCATGAGATTTCGTGCCGCTTTTGGAGGCGCAATGAGGATGAGAGGCGCAATAAAATCTTGTAGCTTGGCTGTTTGTGCAATGGTGGCGCTCATCTCGAGCCTTGGGGCGCAGGATACTCCTGTCGGCGTCGCCCAAACACCGGCTAAGCCCATGGCAGCGGCGTCGGGCAGCCAACGGCCGCGGATCGGATTGGTGCTCGAAGGCGGCGGCGCGCTCGGCTTGGCGCACGTCGGCGTCATCAAGTGGCTGGAGGAAAATCGCATACCGGTGGACGTGATTGCCGGCACCAGCATGGGCGCTTTGGTAGGAGGGATCTATGCCAGCGGAGAATCGCCCGACCAGATCTCCGCTTTGATCCGAAGTATCAACTGGAGCGAAGTGCTGCGAGGTGCCACGCCCTATCAAGACCTCTCCTTCCGTCGGAAAGAGGACCGCCGGGACTACCCCAATGCCTTCGAATTCGGTCTGAAGAAGGGCACCCAGTTTCCGAGCGGCTTTAATTCCGGACAGCAGGTGGGATTGATTCTGGACCGGGTTGGCCTGCCGTATTCGGAGATGAAGAGCTTTGACGACTTGCCGATCCCATTCCGATGTGTGGCGACCGACCTAGTAGCGGGAGACTCGTACGTGTTCGACCATGGTTCGCTGGCGGAGGCGATGCGCGCTTCGATGTCGCTGCCCGCATTTTTTACGCCGGTGCGCGAACGCAACCGCGTTCTGGTAGACGGCGGTCTGGTCGATAACTTGCCGGTGGATGTCGCCCGACAGATGGGCGCGGACATTGTGATCGCAGTTCATTTGGCGCTGCCTCGCCTGGATCCTCAGGCGCCGCTCTCGTCGGTCGCTGTATTACAGCGCTCGGCAAACGTGAGCATTGCGATCAATGAGCTGCGCAGCATGGAGAAATCCGACATCCTGCTGAAGGCGGACGTAGAGCGATTTACCATGACCGACTACAACCTCTACGACAAGATTGAGGCTGAAGGATATAAAGCCGCACAGACGAAGAGCGCGCTGCTTTCCCGTCTGCAGGTTGGCGAAGATGACTGGCAGCAGATCATGGACGCACGAAAAGGGAAACGCAGACCGGTGCCGGTACCGGAGTTCGTGGAAGTCACCGGCGCGAAAGGGGACGTCCTTAAGGGGCTTCAGCACCAACTGGCCGGCTTGGCGGGACACCCGATCGATCCCCCTGAACTGGACGAAAAGATGATGGGCGTCACAGGCCTGGGACGCTTCACGAGAGCAGGGTATCGCGACGTGATGCGGGACGGGCATCACGGACTCGAGGTGGAGGCCGAAGAAAAAGACTACGCGCCACCCACGGTGCATCCTGCTCTGGTCATTGATGGGTCGGACTACAAGAATGTGCTATTCGAAGTTGGGGCGCGCATCACGTTCCTCGATGTCGGTGGATTCGGGTCGGAGTGGCGCAACGATTTCATCGCGGGCTCCGAGTACGGACTGAAAACAGAATACTTTCATCCCTTCACGTCCTATACGGGCTGGTTCGTCGCGGCGCATGGAATCGCCGACAGCAGTCCGTTTTT
>Ga0210400_10002440_pt1 | contig 17242 bp, 16 predicted proteins | sample IncBWH26MmetaG_FD_155456 | JGI IMG/M metagenome (GOLD analysis project Ga0210400, IMG submission 155456) | Forest soil microbial communities from Barre Woods Harvard Forest LTER site, Petersham, Massachusetts, United States - Inc-BW-H-26-M | ecosystem: Environmental > Terrestrial > Soil >... | reverse complement strand
GAGCTGCGGTGGCCAGGGGAATCGAGCAGACGGCGGGAAGGCGGAAGCCGATGCCCACCGCCTCGGCTCGGAGGTGCCCATGGTCGACGAAAACGCGAACCCAGTCCACCCGACGAAATCCGATATCCCTGGCCATCCGGTTCGATCGCACTCGTTCGCTCCCCGTGGACCCGATCCCTCAATATTAGGGATGGCTAATCTTTGTGTCAAGGGGTTCCAGCGGCATCCTGCCCAGGGTGGCCTGAGACTTTCCGGCGTCAGAGCGACGGTCAGAGGACCTGCTGTGACACGAGGGAGGCGATCTCGACATCGTCTCGGCCCAATTCCCGGAGGATCTGGACGGTGTGCTGGCCCACGGCCGGCACCGCGCCCATGACCGATGCTGCGCCCGACAGGTCGGCGGGCGGGCGGAGCGCCTCGACGACGCCCCCGGGCGTCTCGACTTCGGCCCATCGGTGCCGCCCCGAGAGGACGGGGTGCTCGACGAACTCGGCGATGGTGTTGACCCGGGCATTGGCAATGGCAGCCCCGTCGAGGAGCGTGATCACTGCTTTGGTCTCCAAGCGGCTGAGCACCGCCTCGATCGTCTCGTTCAGGGCTTCCCGGTTGCGGACGCGGCTCCAGTTGTGGACAAAGCGATCATCGGCGGCCAGGTCGGGCTGGTGCAGGACCAGCGAGCAGAGGGCGCGCCACTCGCGTTCGTTCTGGACGGCCAACACGACCATGCCGTCCGCCGTCCGGTACGGACCGTAGGGAGCGATGGTGGCGTGCTCGGCCCCGAACCGGGCCGGATCGGTGCCGCCGTAGCGGGCGTAGTTGGCCGGCTGCGACATCCATTCGCCCAGCGCTTCGAACAGCGACACGTGCACGGAGGAGACGACACCACTGGTGGCCCGCTGGAGCAGGGCGGTGAGGATTCCCGAGTAGGCGTACATGCCCGCGGCGATGTCGGCGATCGAGATCCCCGTGCGGGCGTGGTCCTCGGGCGTTCCCGTCACTGAGATCAGACCGACCTCACTTTGGATCAGCAGGTCATAGGCCTTGCGGTCGGCCCAGGGCCCAGTGGTCCCGTATCCGGAGATGGTGCAGGGGATCAGCCGCGGGTAGCGGGCGCGCAGCGCGTCGTTGTCCAGTCCTGCTCGCTCGGCTGCGCCCGGACCGAGGTTCTGGACAAACACGTCCGCCCCGGTCAGAAGCTCGTCGAGGAGGCCCCGGCCCTCGGGCGACTTGATGTCCAGGGTCAGGGACTCCTTGCCCCGATTCAACCACACAAAGTAGCTGGATTGTCCGAGCACCGTCTCGTCGTAATGCCGGGCGAAGTCTCCGACCGAAGGACGCTCGATCTTGATCACCCGAGCCCCCAGATCGGCCAGGTGCCGGGTGGCGAAGGGCGCCGCCGCCGCTTGCTCGACCGCCACCACGGTGGTACCGGACAACGGGGCCGGTCTCACCTCCTGCGTCGGGCCGACGGGTCCTGATCGCTCACTGACCATGCCGCAGCGTACTTGGGTGGGCGGGATGGACCTCAGGCCGGAGCGGCCAGCACCTCGGGATCGAAACGGAACAACCGAGCCGCCGTGTCGCGAAAGATCCTCTCGGCCTCGTCCGGCTCGAGCTGGGCCCCGAGCCGGTCGACGGTGGCACGCGAGTTGGGGTACGTGCCCTCCTCGTGGGGGTAGTCCGATCCCCACAACAACGCATCGACACCGGTGATGTTGATGTTCTGCATACCGACCTGGTCGTCCTGAAACGTGGCGTGCACCTGGCGCCGGACATAGAAGCTCGGGCGCTCCTCGAGCTGGGGCGTGATGACCGGCTTGGGCGGGCGGTTGACCCCGGCCAGGCGAGCCGAGCCCATCTTGTCGGTGGTGCCGTACCGGTCGAACGACTCGGTGTAGAAGTCGATGGTCTCCATCATCCACGGCAACCAACCCACGTTGTACTCGACGAAGACGACGTGCATCTCGGGGTGGCGCTCGAGCACCCCCGAGGTGGCCAGCAACGCCGCCGTCCGGGGGCCGACGGACTGGGTGGCCAACAGGTTGGCCACCGTCGCCCCCGGACCTCGGTACCAGATCATGTCGTGGCCCGTTCCCTGATGCATGACCACCGGGACCCGGGCCGCCTCGATGGCCTCCCACAGGGGTTCCCACCGGCGATTGTTGTAGGACGGCTCGGCCACGGTCGGGAGCATGGCTGCACCCAGGCCCAGGTCGGCGATGTGCTCGACCTCGGCCACGGCGTCGTCGATCCGCCAGGTGGGGATGACCCCGGCACAGCGGAACCGCGGGGACTGCCGCTCGAGCTGGTCGTGGATCCAATCGTTGTAGATCCGACAGGACACCTTGCCGTCGTCGGGGTCCTTCAGCATCCACACGTACAGCCCGATGGTCGGGAAGATGCACTCCCCGGCGATGCCCTCCTCCCGCATGATGGCCAGGCGATGGTCGGGTTCGAGAACGGCCAGGCGCTCGGCCTCGGACGAACCCGCCTTGCCGATGTGGGACCCGTCGAGGATCAAGGACCAGCCGCCGTCCTCGGTGGCCGCGATGCCCTTCATGGCCCGGGCCCGCATGGAGGGCGGCAGGTTGGCGCTCCAGAGATCACGGGGCTCGTTCACGTGCGAGTCGGCCGAGATCATTCCCAACGACGATGTCGACACTGCCTTCCCCTCATCTCGGCCCCGTAGCCGTTCAGCCGGCTCACCAGCAGGCTACTTCGGAGCCCACCTCGGGCATCGTGGGATGATGCCGGCATGCCCGGGCTCGAGTTCTGGACCGTCCGCCTGGCCCTGCCCGGGACCATCGCCGGTGCGGCCCGTCGGCTGGAGGACGAGGGGTGGCAGGGACTGGCCCTGGGCGACTCCCAGAACCTGGCCGCCGATCCCTACGTGGAGCTGGCCCTGGCCGCCCGAGCCACCACCACGCTGGGTCTGGCCACAGCAGTGACCAATCCGGTGACCCGGCACCCTGCCGTCACCGCCACCGCCATCGTCACCGTGCAGGCCGAATCAGGGGGCCGTGCCGTGCTCGGCATCGGGCGAGGCGACTCCGCTCTGGCCCACATCGGCATGGCCCCGGCTCCGGTGGACGTGTTCGAGCGCTACGTGGACCAGGTCCAGGGTTACCTGCGCGGCGAGGACGTCCCTTTCGATCGGTCATCGGGGCGAAGCCAGGAGATCCGGGGGGCCGAGACCCTCCACATGGCCGGCAGCCCCACCACCAGCAGTCTTCGTTGGCTTCCCGAGGGTCTGAGGAAGGTGCCGGTCGACGTCATGGCCACCGGACCCAAGGTGATCGGAGCCGCCGCTCGGGTGGCCGACCGGCTCACCTTCGCCGTGGGCACCGACCCCGGTCGGCTCCGCTGGGCCATGGACACCCTGGCCACCGCCCGAGCCGAGGTCGGCCTCCCGGCCCCGGGGGGCCCACCGGGCGTATTCATACCCATCGTCGTCCACGACGACCGGGCCACTGCCCGGCAACTGATCTCGGGCGCGGTGGGGTCGTTGGCCCGCTTCTCGGTCATGCACGGCACGGTGACGGGACCGACCAGCGACGCCCAGCGCCGAAGCCTCGAGGCCGTTCACTCCTCCTACGACATGAACAGTCACTTCCGGGACGGCTCGCCCCAATCCAAGGCGCTGACCGATGAAGTGATCGATTCCTTCGGCATCGCCGGCCCACCCGGCTACTGCATCGATCGCCTGACCGAGATAGCCGAACTGGGCGTGGCCCGCGTGGTCGTCGCCCCCGGTGCGGCGGCTCAGGGCGAGACCCGGGACGAGCTCAGGGCGGCTCGTCGCCGGTTGGTGGCCGGGGTGCTCCCCGCCCTGCGCTGAGTACGATTCGACCACACGGCGGCCGGTCCGAAAGGCAGCAAAGGTCCATGGACGATTCGATTGTGGTGCACCAAGCCGGCCGGGTTCGCCGGATCGTGCTCAACCGCCCGGACAAGCTGAACGCCATCACCACGGCGATGGGGAAGCGCATCTTCACCGAGATCGACAGCGCGGTGGACGACGACGACGTGGGTGTGATCGTGATCAGCGGAGCGGGGCGGGCGTTCTCCGCCGGAGCCGACCTGCATGAAGGAGGGGTCGACAACCGCGACGTGCTCCGGGCGCCGGCCGATATGACCGCCAACCGGGCCAAGGTGGCGGAGATCATGCGGCTGTGGGCGGCGCCCAAACCCGTCATCGCCCAGGTGCACGGCTACTGCATCGGCAGCGCCAACGACATCGTGGCCATTGCCGACCTGATCGTGTGCGGGGAGAGCGCCCGGTTCGGCATGCCCGAGGCACGCCAGTTCGCCCTCCCCCCGACTCTCGGGTTCTGGCCCTTCAGGATCGGCCTGGCCAAGACCAAAGAGCTGCTCTACACCGGCCGGTTCGTGGGGGGAACCGAAGCGGCGGCCATCGGGCTGGCTGCCACCGTCGTGGCCGACGACTCGTTGGCCGCCCATGTCGACGCCCTGGCCGCCACCATCGCCGAGGTGCCGGCGGACCGGTTGGCCGTGGTCAAGCAGGCGGCCAACTCGTGGTTCGAGGTCCTGGGCCTTCCCCAGGCTGCGGCGCGGGGGGCCGAGTACCACGCCCTCTACCACCAGGCCAGCGAGTGGGCGGCGCAGGGCGACCAACGGTCCCCCGAGCCACCATGAGCCAGCCCCCTACCTCCGGTATCCGTCGGGGCGTCGAGAGTACGATGGGCGTGATCGGAGGAACCATGACGAGCACCACCGAGCCCGGTCTCCGCATCGGAGAGCTCAGCGAGGACTGGAGCGGTGACGCACGGTTCTTCGAGTATTCCAAGGCGGCGAATCCCATCGGATCCGGTTTCACCTCGCGGGTACCGATCGAGACCTTCTCGGCTGCGCTGCACAAGGGCGGCGCCACCCGGGTCGTCCCCCTCGACCTCGCGGCCCCGCTCGGCATCACCGGTGGGCCGGCCACCAGCCCCGCCCTCCTGGCCAGCTTCGTCCACATCCGCCCGGGTGAGAAGGTGTCGACCGCCCCGGTGGCTACGTCCGAGCTGTATTACGCCCTCCGGGGCGAGGGCCTCTCGATCGTGAACGGCGAGGTCATCGGCTGGACGGCCGGCGACTTCATCACCCTGCCCGCCGGCAGCCGGTCGACCCACCATGCCACCACCGACGCTGCCCTGTACTGGGTCACCGACGAGCCGCTGCTGCGCTACCTCGGCGTCCGCCCCGACCAGCCGAAGTTCCGGGCGACCAAGTACGACGGCGAGATCGCCCGGGCCGAGCTGTCCAAGGCCCTCCAGGCTCCCCATGCCGCCGATCGCAGCCGGATCAGCGTCCTGCTGGCCAACGCCAACCAGGATCAGACCCTGACCATCACCCATGTCCTGTGGGCCATGTACGGCATCGTGCCCGCCCATTCCGCCCAGCGGGCCCATCGCCACCAGTCGGTCGCCCTCGACCTGTGCGCCGATTGCCCACCCGGTTGCTACACGCTGCTCGGGACCCGACTGGATGGCCAGGGCGAGATCGTCGACCCCATCAGGGTCGACTGGTCCCCCGGGGCCGCGTTCACCACCCCTCCGGGGATGTGGCACGCCCACTACAACGAGTCCGATCACGACGCCTGGATCATCCCGGTCCAAGACGCCGGGCTGCAGACCTACCTTCGCTCCCTCGACATCCGCTTCGCGCCCCCGGCTGCGTCCGGGGAGAACGGGCGCAGCGGTTGACCGGCTCGGCCGGTACCAGCGCGCCGGGACCAGGGTTGTCATGGCCAAGTTGACCAGAGGCTTCGCCGGACGAAGGCGAGCGGCCAGGGATGACCGGCTCCCGCCGGGACAATATGACGCCGGGAGTCAGTGGCCGGTTCTGACCGCCGAGGTCACTCCGACGGTGTCCACCGATACGTGGTCTTTCAGCGTCGAAGGACTGGTCGAACGCAAGACCTCCTGGACGTGGGACGAGATCCGGTCCTTGCCCCCGTCCACCTTTGTCGGCGACATCCACTGTGTGACCACATGGTCGAAGCTGGGCATGAACTTTGCCGGCGTGTCGATCGACACGCTGCTGGAGTCGGCGCGCCCGTTGGCCAGCGCCTCCCACGTCATGGCCTTCACTCACACGGGCTACACCACCAACCTGCCCCTGGCCGACGTGACCGGCGGCCGGGCCTGGGTCGTCTGGGAAGTGGACGGTCAGCCCCTGCCTCGGGAGCACGGAGGGCCGGCCCGACTGCTGGTTCCCCACCTCTACTTCTGGAAGAGCGCCAAGTGGGTGGCGGGCCTGGAGTTGCTCGACCACAACGAGCCCGGGTTCTGGGAGCAGAACGGCTACCACGACCGCGGGGATCCCTGGCTCGAGCAGCGCTACCAGGGCGACTGACGGGATGGCTACCCCCGACGGGCCCGGTCCGTGGCAGACGGCCACCGTCGTGGCCGTCACGGTCGAGACGGCCACGGCGAAGACCTTCCGCCTGGCCTTGGCCGGGCCAGCTGCTCATCTCGCCGGCCAGCACTACCTGGTCCGCCTGACGGCACCCGACGGGTACACGGCCACCCGTTCGTACTCGGTGGCCTCGGCTCCTGACGGATCCAACCAGTTCGAGCTCACGGTGGAGCGCCTGGAGGACGGCGAGGTCTCGACCTTCCTGCACGACGTGGCCGAGGTGGGGGACGAGCTCGAGGTCCGTGGACCCATCGGGGGCTGGTTCGTGTGGACGGGCGACGCCCCCGCCGTGCTGGTCGGAGGAGGGTCCGGTGTGGTCCCGCTCATGGCCATGGTGCGCCTGGCCCGGTTGCGCAACCGCTCCGACCTCATCCGGCTGGTGGTCTCGGCCCGGACCCCCAGCGATCTGTACTACGCCGACGAACTGCCGGGACCCGAGACCACGATCGTGTACACCAGGGAGGCGCCGGCTTCATGGCCGCGCCCGCCCGGGCGGTTGGCCAGCCCCGATCTGGCCTCGGCGTTGCTTCCCGGGGCCACGTCGTATGTCTGCGGCTCACCGGGGTTCGCCGATGCCGCCAGTTCGCTCCTGGCCGACTTGGGCGTCGCCCTCGATTCCATCCGGGTGGAGCGTTTCGGGCCTACCCAGTAGCGACTGTCTCACCCACAGGGACGACGAAGGCCGCCGAAAGGCGATGACGCGCTCGGACAGGCGGGCCAACGTGACCACCAACTGCTGGCCGCCGTAGGGAAGGCCATCGATCCTGTCTCGAGCGAGTGACGACTCGCTTCATGAGGTCAGGTCGACGCTTACCCCCTCATGGGTGAACCGGTCCTTACGACTCCTCGGGGATCTTGTCCCACCACTGGCACCACCACTCGGCTCCGACCAGGATCCGTAGCTTCTGGTGCCAGCAGTACGAGATCTCCTTGTACGGCTCCATGTAGTACCGGCAGTTCTCACACTTTTCTTCGCCAGAAGGGTGGGCTCTCAGGACGGCGTTGTCGCCGAGGTGGCGCAACTCGATCGACAGCTTCTCGTCGATCTCTTTGGGTTCTGGCTCTGGAATGACGTAGTCGGACACGGGAGAAAGGTATCGCATCGGGCGGATTCCATCGCGCCTCGGCGCAGGCAAGGGCGGCACGGGGCATGCCTACGGCCACCGCTGGGCCACGAGGTCCCGGGGGTAACAGCATCAGGGGGGCTGGTGACGGCCGCGCTGGGCCGACGACGCCACGAGGGTAGGGTGGGCAGGTCAACTTCGGTTCGGCTCGACGCGCGCTGCCAGCGGGTTGCTGCTCGCCCGACTGACGGGCTCAACGATCGACCAGTACGTGCAGCAGTGGTCGGGGTCCAGACCATGAATGGCGAGGTCAGCCCGCTCGGGTTGTCCTTGCGGCACGTCCGCCTGCTGGTACCGACCGAGAGAGACATCATGCCCACCCCCATCCAGGCCGCTCCGATCGGGCTCTCGAACCGCGAGGACTTTGCCGAGCTGTCCCGCCAGGTCCGCGACCGTGGGTTGCTGGCGCGCCGCCAGGGCTACTACGCCATCAAGATCGCGGCCACCGTCACTGCCCTGGGCGTCGTGTTCGCCACGGTCATCATGGTCGGGGACAGCTGGTGGAACCTGGCCGTGGCCGTGGGGTTGGCGTTCGTCATGGTCCAGTTGGGCTTCATCGGCCACGATGCCGGGCACCGTCAGATCTCCGCCAACCGGCGGGACAACGACCTGATCGGGCTGGTCCACGCCAACCTGTTCACTGGGTTCAGCTTCGGCTGGTGGCTGACCAAGCACAATCGCCACCACGCCCACACCCAGCGCCCCGGGAAGGACCCCGACCTGGTCCCCGGAGCCATCGTCTACACCCCGGCCCAGGTGCAAGAACGGGGACGGTTCGGCCAGACCTTCGCCCGCATGCAGGCTCTCATGCTGTTGCCCCTCATGTTTCTCGAGGCCCTCAACCTGCACGTGGCCAGCGTACGGTCGCTGGTCGGGCGCCGGGATCGTGGTGCGCTGCTCGAAGCCGGTTTGCTGGCTGTCCATGCCGGCGTCTTCTTCGTGGCGCCCTTCCTGATCCTCTCCCCGGTGCGAGCGGTCGCCTTCATTGTCATCTCGCAGTCGTTGTTCGGCTTCTACCTCGGCGCCAGCTTCATCACCAACCATGTCGGGATGCCCACCATGGCCGCCACCGATGACCTGGGATTCCTGCGCCGCCAGGTGATCACCTCCCGCAACCTGTCCGGCCGGTACCTGACCGGCTTCGTCTTCGGAGGACTGGACACCCAGATCGAGCATCACCTGTTCCCGGCCATGCCCCGGGCCAACCTGCGTCGAGCACGCGAGCTGGTCCGTCCCTTTTGCGCCGAACGTCGCATCGCCTATGCGGAGCAGAGCCCATGGCGGGCCTTTCGTGACGTCCTCCACCATCTCCGGACCACCGGCACCGGTGGGTCCATACCCGCCATCGGCTGAGGGGGGTCCAGGTCCGCCCCGGAGTCACGACACGGGGTTCGGACCCGATAGGGTGGAGGGGGCGGAGAGCAGAGCGGTGGCCGTCTCGACCACTGCGGCCCGATTGGCCAGCAACGATGTGCGCGTGGCCCGTCGGCTCCGGGCCAGACGAGTCGCTTCCACCCACAGCCGGCGATGACGCGTCGTAACTGCCGATTCCCGGGTGCGGGCCACATCGAGATGATCGACCGGGCCGGACGGGATGGGCGGCGGTCGCCACCCGCCTGGCCGATCGGCTCGGACCGGTGGGCACGGCTGCTGGGCTCGGAACGGTCCGATAGCGTCACGGCTACATGTCGGCAACGGTGGGAGCGAGGTCAGGGACGACGGGGCCGATGCCCGAGGGGCGACGCGACCGCGTCCTGTTGGTGGAGGACGACGCCGGCGACGCCTTGTTGGTCTGCGACCAGCTGGCCGAGGCAGCCCCCGAGTTCGAGGTGATCGCCGTCCAGACCCTGTCGGCGGCAGAAGAGGCACTCACCTCCGCCACAGCCTGCGTACTGTTCGATCTGGGTCTGCCCGATGCCGAGGGCCTGCATGGGCTCCGGACCATGATCACCATGGCCCCCGGTGCGGCCGTGGTCGTGCTGACCGGGCTCATCGACCAGGCCAAGGGCCCCCAGGCGGTCGCCCTCGGGGCGGAGGACTATCTGGTCAAGGGGCACGTCGACGGAGAGGACGTGGCCCGATCGGTTCGCTACGCCATCGCCCGACGGCGAGGCGAGGAGGCGCAACGCCGGCTCAGCGAGGCGGAGTTCCTGCGTTCCGAGAACACCCGGCTCGAGCGGGGACTGCTCCCCCGACCGCTGATCACCATGGGCCAGCTGCGGTGGGCGACCCGCTACCAACCCGGAGGCGGGCGGGCGCTCCTCGGTGGTGACTTCTTCGACGGCATCGAGCTGCCCGATGGGACGGTGCGGATCGTTGTCGGTGACGTGTGCGGCCATGGCCCGGACGAGGCTGCTCTGGGAGTGGCCCTGCGGGTGGCCTGGCGCGCCCTGGTCCTGGGCGGCGTAGGCCCCGACGCCATCCTGCCCGCCTTGGAGCGCGTTCTCGCCACCGAGCGGTTGGACGAGCAGATCTTCGTCACCCTGTGCGATCTGACGCTCCACCACAACCTCACCGAAGCCCAGGTCCGTTTGGCCGGTCACCCCGCTCCTCTCCACCTCGCCGGCGCCTCGCCGCAGGACCTGTCCGTGCTCCAGAGAGGCCCTCCGCTGGGCGTGATCGGTGATGGAGCGTGGCCGTCCAACCGCGTCGACCTGGGTTCGGGGTGGACGCTCCTCCTGTTCACCGACGGGATCATCGAGGGCCGCACCGGTCGGGGCAGCGAACGGCTGGGGGCAGATGGCCTGATGGCCATGTTGGCCCGGCTCATGCCCAAAGCGTCCAAGCTCGGGTTGGTGGCGGACCAACTGGTGCGCGAGGTCGAAGCCGCCAACGGAGAGGCGCTGCGCGACGACGTCGCCCTCTTTCTGCTGTCGAACGCCCCGCACTGGTCGGAATGACCACGGGCCCGGGCCCCCGACGGTGGTCACCGGCGGCCGGCCTGAACCAGATGACCCTCAGGGGTCGGCTCAGGGCCATCTTCGCGGTGGCGGTGGTGCTCCTGCTCATCGCCCTGGGCGTCAGCGCCTTCTCCTTTGCCCGGCTGCTGGATGGGCGCTCGACCCTGTTCGACCAGATCGATCCGGCCCGATTGACCTCGGAGCAGTTATTGGCTGCCTTCCTCGACCAGGAGACCGGCGTCCGGGGATACGTGCTCACCGGTCAAGCGTCCTTCCTCCAGCCCTACACCCAGGGTCGTGCTGGCCAGCAGGCCGCCTCCACCCAATTGCACCGCCTCCTGTCCGACCAACCCGAGCTCATCGGCCTGGTGGACCAGGCCCAACAGCAGGGGCGGACCTGGCAGCACGACTTCGCCCTGCCCGCCCTGGCTGCGACCCGGATCGGCAATACCGCATTTGCTTCGAGCGCGTCTCTGAACCGGTCCAAACTGCTCTTCGACCGGTTCCGGGCGGCCATGCAGCATCTCGACAATGCCCTGGCCCACGCCGGACAGGAGGCGAAGGACCGCCTCAACGACAGCACCACCCAACTCGAGATCGTCTTGACCGCGGCGGCGCTGGCGGCGGTGCTGGCCGGGTTGGCCGGACAGGGGGCACTTCGGGTCTGGGTAACCAAACCGCTGCTCAGCATCGGGGGCGATGCCCGCCAAGTGGCGGACGGCGACCTCGGCCATCCCATCGCCCCCACCGGTCCGCCCGAATTCCGCCGGCTGGCCGGCGACTCGGAGGCCATGCGTCTGGGCATCGTGGGCGAGCTGGAAGAGGTCGATCGGGCCCGGAGCGAGTTGGCGTTGCGCAACGCCGAGCTGGGGCGGTCCAACGCCGAGCTCGAGCAGTTCGCCTACGTCGCCTCGCACGACCTGCAAGAACCGCTCCGCAAGGTCACCAGCTTCTGCCAGCTGCTCCAGCAGCGCTACCAGGATCAACTCGATGACCGAGCTGATCAGTACATCGAGTTCGCCGTGGACGGGGCCAAGCGGATGCAGGGGCTCATCAATGACCTCCTGGCCTTTTCCCGGGCCGGAAGGACCACGGAACAATTCACCCCGGTGGATCTCCGCTCCTGCGTCGAGGCGGCGGTCAGGCGGCTCGATGCGGCCATCGGCGAGACGGGCGCAGTCATCACCATGGGTGCCCTCCCCGCCGTGGTCGGCGATGGCGGGCTCATCACCAGTGTGTTCCAGAACCTGATCGGCAACGCCATCAAATTCCGGACCACGGCGACGCCCGAGGTGCGAATCGACGCGGTCAGGAACGGGTCGTCATGGCTGTGCTCGGTCACCGACAACGGGATCGGCATCGAGCCCCGGTTCGCCGATCGGGTGTTCCTGATCTTCCAACGCCTACACTCCCGGGAGGCTTACGCGGGAACGGGGATCGGTCTGGCCCTGTGCCGAAAGATCATCGAGTTCCACTGCGGGACGATTTGGCTCGACACCAACCACCACCCGGGCACCCGAATCTGGTTCACTCTCCCGGCGACCTCTGGAGCAACGACGCCATGAACATCATCGATGAGGCAACGCCGATCGATGTACTCCTGGTCGAGGACGACGCCGGCGACGTCCTCATCACCCGAGAGGCATTGCAGGGCAGCAAGCTGGTGCACAACCTCCACGTCGTCGACAACGGCGAACGGGCGGTCGAATTTCTGCGGCGTCAAGGGGACTACCCCGACGCGCCCCGGCCCGATCTCATCCTGTTGGACCTCAACCTGCCCCGCCTCGACGGTCGGGAGGTCCTGGCTCGGATCAAAGCCGACCAATCGCTGCGACAGATTCCTGTCGTGATCCTCACCACCTCCGATGCCGAGGAAGACGTGCTGCGCAGCTACGACCTCCACGCCAATGCCTATGTCACCAAACCAGTCGAATTCGATGCCTTCATTACCGTCGTCCGCCAGATCGACGACTTCTTCCTCTCCGTGGTGCGCCTCCCCCATCGTTGAGTTTCCGCTCGGCCCTGCCGTCACTGTTTGGTTCGGAGGCGGGACGGGTAACCCCCAAAGGCCGAAACCCGACGGGGCCAAGGCGGGGTGTACGTTCGGCGTGAGCACCAGGAAACCGACAGGAGGACTTCATGAACGATGACCGGACGGTGCCATCGGAGGAGACCGATGCCGTGGAACGAGTGGACGAGCACTCGGCTCACGATGCCGATCGCCTGGCCACGCCGGAGGAGGAAGCAGCAGCGGACAAGGCTCGCAGCCAATTCGCCGACGACGAGGAGCAGGTAGCCGAGCACTACAAGGACATGGCCGAAAAGGGCGCCAAGATCAAGGGCGAAGGGGAGATCTCCTAGCCGGTCGGTGGACGACCGTCAGCGCACACGACTAGGGCGAAACTGGACGCTGATGCGGGGGCCCACCGCTTGCGCCGTCTTGGGGATGGCGTGATCCCAGGTTCGCTGGCAGCTCCCTCCCATGACCAGTAGATCCCCGGGGCCCAACTCGTAGCGTCGGGCACGGCCTCCCCGTCGTGGTCGGAAGAGCATGCGCCGCCGTGAGCCCAACGAGATGATCGCCACCAGCGTGTCGTGGGTGGACCCGCGCCGTCGCGGTAGAGGCACAGCCCGGCGGTGCAAAAGGGCCCGCCCACCTCGTGCCGGTACCGGTCGACCAGCGCTTCTCTGACCTGATCGAGGTCGGGATCGGGTAGGGGCTCCCCCACGTCGTAGAAGCGGATCAGGCGGGGCACGTCGACCATCCGGTCGTACATGGGCCGCCGCTCGGCTCGCCACTCCACCGCGTGGAACAGCCGATCGAACAGTGCGTCTGCGCCGCCCAACCAGCTTCGACCCACGTCGATCCAGGCCCCGTCGCCAAGATCGGTTCGGGTGACGCACATCGCCTCGGCGCCCGGTTCGACCGGCCCGCCCCGGTCGAACAATGAACCCTGTCTGGCCACCATCGCCGTCCACTGTAGCCGAACACGAACATGTGTTCGTCACCGGCTCAGCGGGCCGACGGCGTCCCCTGCCAGCGGACTAGGACCATCGAGGCATCGTCGCGGAGCTCAGTGGTCTTGTAATCGAGCACGGCCCGGACCACCCGTCGAACGGCGTCCCCGGGCCGAAGCCCTTCCGACATCACCTGGCCGACGAGATCGGCCAATCGCTCGGCGCCGAACTCCACCCCGTCAGGCGCCTGTGCGTCGGTAACCCCGTCGGTGAAGAACAGCACGCCGTCGCCCGGCTCCAGGGTCTCGGTCGCCATGTGTGCCTCACCGGCGTCGAGTCCCCAGGGCAGGGTGGGAGGGCACTGGAGCTCGCCGACCACCCGACTGTCGCGGATGAGCAACGGAGGGGGATGCCCGGCATTCACCCAGTTCAACGTGCCCGTCTGACGCTCGAGCTGAGCCAGCTGGCCGGTGGCGAAGGCCTCGCCCCCGAAACGGGCGCTCAAGGTGGACTCGAGGGCGGCGTGCATGTGCAACAAGGTCGACGCCTCACGCCGGGCGTGGCGGTAGGTGCCGACGGCCAAGGCCGCGACCATGGCCGAGCGCAGGCCGTGTCCCATGGCGTCGACAATGGCCACCTCCAAGATGGGGCCGTTGAGGGCGTAGTCGAAGGCGTCGCCCCCGACGTCGTAGGCGGGCTCGAGCATGCCGGCCACCGACACGTCGGGGAGGTCCAAGACCAGCGGAGGCAGGAGCTCCCACTGCATGCTGGCGGCCAGGCTCATCGGCTTTCGCTGCTGATGCCGCCGAAAGGCGTCGGTGGTCCGGTCCTGGGCGGCCATCAGCAAGCCGGCAAACAGACCGAGCTGCTCGCACGCCCGCACCAAGTCGTCGTCGCCCCGGGGCACGGTCACGGCCAGCACGCCCGTCGGGGTCGAGCCGGCGACCACGGGCGCCCACACCCGTGTCCCCTCGTCCCGTTCGACGGTCATGGACAACTGGGTGGTGAACGTGCGGCCGGCCATGGATGTGGCCACACCTTCCGGCTCGGGCACGGCGACGTGGGTTGATTCGTCGGGCAGGGGAACGAGCCAGAGCTGCTCCACATCCACCACGTAGACCACGATGTCGGTGGCGCCGAGGTCTTCGGCCGCGGCGACCACCAATGCCGGCACCGAAGCCGGGTCCGACAAGCCGGTCGCCCGCAGGCCGGCGCCGATATCCACAGGCGACGGCATCCCGCCAGTGTACCGATGGGCCGACGATCCCCGAAGACGGAGCCAACCTGCTCCTCACCCAGGAAGCCGGACGACCTGTCTGCCTTCGAGCTGATTCCGGCTCCCGCTCTGCCATGGAGGGCGAGAGTGCGGTGAGTGGTTGAAGATTCACACCACGGGGTACAAGCGCACCAGGCACTCACGGGGGGCGTGCATGGAAGGCAATCAGCTGGCTGATCTCACCCTGGACACAACCACACGGTGCACCGACTACCAGCATGAGGCGTTCCTTTATCAGGGAGCCGACGACTTCCTGCGGGGCACCCTCGAGTTCATCCTGGACGCGGCGGCGGCGTCCGAGCCCGTGTTGGTGGTTGTCGACTCGGACAAGATCACGTCCCTCCGCGGCGAGCTGGGCGCCACCGGCGCCGATGTCCTCTTTGCCGATATGGCCGAAGTGGGGACGAACCCGGCCCGGATCATCCCGGCCTGGCAGGACTTCCTCGACGAACATGCCCCGTCCGACCGCCGGGTCCGGGGAATCGGCGAGCCGATCTGGTCGGGCCGGAGCCCAGCCGAGCTGGCCGAGTGCCAACGGCACGAGGCCTTGTTGAACCTGGCATTTGCCGACCCCTCCTTCTGGCTGCTCTGTCCCTACGACGTCCTCGCCCTCGATGCACCGGTGATCGACGAGGCCCTACGAACGCACCCCCTCGTTCGCCGACGAGGTGACGGGCGACCAAGTTCGAGCTATCCCGGTCGTGACGCGTTCGCCACCCCCGACACGTCTCGACTGTCGGACGTGCCCGACCGGGCACCGGTTCTGGCCTATGGGCCCGGCGACGTCGGCGAGGTCCGACGGTTCGTCTCCGGTCACGCCGTGCAGGCGGGGCTGAGAGCCGACCGAGTCGCCGACCTGGTGCTGGCGGCCGACGAGATGAGCACCAACAGCCTCCGTCACGGCGGCGGGCTGGGCACCGTCGGGGTGTGGACCGAAGGGGACGAGGTCGTCTGCGAGATACGAGACCGTGGCCGCATCCTCGATCCCCTGGCCGGCCGTCGGCGCCCATCGGTGGATGGCAACGGCGGGCGGGGCCTGTGGCTGGCCAATCAGCTCTGCGATCTGGTCCAGATCCGCGCCACCGAGACCGGGGGCGTGGTCCGGCTCCGGATCAGGATCGGAGCTACCGGCTGAGTCGGACGGCCCTCCGCCGACGTCGATCGCGGGCTCAGATCGATGCCCCGTTCGACGCCGGTGCACGCTCCACCGCGTCGAGCTCGCGGAGCAACTGCTCGGCGTTGTCGCGCTCAGCCTCGTAGTAGCGCTCGGACCAGCGAATGATCAACTCCGGGTAGGCCCAATTCTCCCGGGCGGCGACGATATCGAGATCGCGGTGGAGGTCCTCGAGTCGGGCCGCGGTGCGATCCCGGTGCTCCTCGATCACCTCACGCAGCCGGTCCGACTCGATGAGGTGCCCCAGCCACACGCGCATCAGCACGGGGTGCTTCAGCACCGGGGAACCGATCGCCTCGGTCTCGAGCCACGTGATCAGTTGCTCCCGACCGGCGTCGGTGATCCGGTACACGCGCTTGTTCCGGAGGTCGTCCTGGGGCACCTGGCGGGAGGTCACGTACCCCGGAGCCTCGAGCCGCCTCAGCTCGGCGTAGATCTGGCTGGAGGCCGGGCTCCAAAAGAACAGGCTGAGGCTGTGGTCAGCCCATTTCTTCAGGTCGTAGCCGGACAGCTCCTCCCCGAAGGAGAGCAGCCCCAACACGGCGTTGGCCGTCCCCGACAGCTTGGTGGATTTCTGCTGCGGCATGACGCCACCTCCGGAACCAGGACCGACCGTCGCGCTTGACGCTCGTCCTATTTGGACTATATCAATTGGGTAGTCACCGGCAGGGGAGGGTCCTGACTATGAAGTTCTCGATGATCTTCGAAGCCCAGCTCAACCACCCGACGGCCGAGCACGAGCACGAGGTGATCCTGGACTGCGTCGACCAGGCGGTGCTGGGCGAGCAGATGGGGTTCGACCGGGTGTGGGCGGTGGAGCACCACTCGCTCAAGTGGTACGCCCACATGAGCGCGCCGGAGACCTTCCTGGCCTTCGTGGCGGCCAAGACCGAGCGCATCCGGATCGGACACGGGGTGGTGTGCATGCCCTTCGGCTACAACCACCCGGTTCGGGCGGCCGAGCGGGCCGCCATGCTCGACATCCTCTCGGGTGGACGCCTCGACCTGGGTGCCGGTCGTGGGGCCACGTTGCAGGAGATGTCATTGTGCGGCGTCGAGCCGGGAAAGACGTACGCCGAGGTCGAAGAGGCGCTTCGCATGATCGGTGCCATGTGGCTCACCGACGAGTTCGAGTGGCACGGTCTCTTGGACATCGAGCCCCATCCCGTGCTCCCCCGGCCCGTGCAGATGCCACACCCGCCGTTGTTCATGGCCTGCACCAAGCAGAGCACGGTGGAGCTGGCCGCTGACTATGGCATCGGCGCGCTGGTCCTGGGCTTCGCCGGGGTGGACGAAGTCGCCCACCTCAACAAGTTGTACCGCGGCGCCATCGAGCGACGGGATGGCAGCCGGTTCGTCTCGACCGTCCGCAATGACCACTTCACCG
>Ga0210400_10002439_pt1 | contig 17245 bp, 13 predicted proteins | sample IncBWH26MmetaG_FD_155456 | JGI IMG/M metagenome (GOLD analysis project Ga0210400, IMG submission 155456) | Forest soil microbial communities from Barre Woods Harvard Forest LTER site, Petersham, Massachusetts, United States - Inc-BW-H-26-M | ecosystem: Environmental > Terrestrial > Soil >... | reverse complement strand
TGTTCTTCGGCGGTTTGTTCTGCGCTTACCTGGTCTACCGCCTGAAGTATTTCGGTGATTTTGGCGCCGCCAGTAAATCCATCGACGTTACGCTCGGCGCCACGAACACAGCAGTGCTCATCTGCAGCAGCTTGACTGTGGTCCTGGCGGTGTGGGCCGCGCAGACGGCGCGGCGAACGTTATTGATCGGCAGCCTCGTCCTCACCATGCTCCTCGGTGTCGTCTTCCTCGGAATCAAGGGCGTCGAATACAAACAAAAGTTTGACGAGCATCACGTTCCTGGCGCGTCGTTTAGTTTTGACCATGAGGAGATTCCAGGCCATCCCGGCCAGTACGCCAATCCGGCCCACGCGCAGATTTTCTTTGCCCTTTACTTCGTGATGACGGGCCTGCACGCCCTGCACATGATCGTCGGCCTAGGGATTTTCACCTGGCTCCTGATCGCAGCCTGGAAGGGACGCTTCACTCCCGAATACCACACTCCCGTCGAGATCGGCGGACTGTACTGGCACTTCGTTGACATTGTCTGGATTTACTTGTTCCCGTTGCTCTATCTGATTGACCGGCACCCGTGAGGCTCGCATGTCAGAACATTCCGCGTCGTCGCCTTTGAAAACGTATTTTGCGGTATTTTTCGCGTTGCTCGCCGGCACGGGTCTCACCGTCTTCGCCGCAAGGCTTGATTTAGGACCGTTCAACGCTCCCGTCGCCCTCACCATTGCCACCATTAAAGCAACCCTGGTCGCTCTCTTCTTCATGCACGTCTACCACGCCAGCGAAAAGCTAACCAAACTGGTAGTGATCGGAGCCCTCTTCTTCCTGCTACTGCTTCTCGGACTTACCATGTCCGACTACGCCACCCGCTGGTGGAGCTAAAACAAAAAATAGCAGAATAATCGGCAGTTTCCGGACAAGGTGGCCTTTGGTTTTCTTCGCGTTCTTCGCGATTCCTTCGCGCACTTTGCGGTTACGAGCTTTTGACAGCGAAGAACGCAAAGAAGGGCCGCGAAGGGCGCCAAGAAGAGCAAGCGCAACTTCAACCTGCACCACTACAATTTTGCCGGCGCTGCTGCCCGATCCCTTCAATCTGCGGTATACTCGCGCCGACCGTTTTTCTTCGGTGCGACGCGAGGTAGATCTATGGCGTTCTGCAATTCCTGTGGTGCGAGCCTTACTCCCGGAACCCGCTTCTGCGGCAAATGCGGAGCCGCAGTCCTCGCTTCGTCCCCCGCTTCGGCTGGAGTTCCTCCAGCCCCCGCCCCTTACACCGTCCCTGCTCCACCCACCAACGCCGGACAGGGCGGAGGCGCGCTCAAGGTTGTTCTGATCGTAGTGGGGGTGCTCGTGCTCCTGGGAATTCTCGGTGTAGCTTCAGTTGGATTCTTCGCGTGGCGCGTCGCGCGCCACACTCACGTTCGCCAGGAGGGCGACAACGTCAAGGTTGAAACCCCATTCGGCAGCGTGGAGAGCACGAAAGACCCCGCAGCCGCAGCTCGCGATCTGGGTGTCGATCTCTATCCCGGAGCCGAAGTCATGAAAGACGGTTCGTCCTCCGCAACCTTCGGCGGGGTTCGCACCGCAACGGTGAACGCAGAGACCACCGATTCCGTGGACAAAGTCTCCACCTTCTACAAAGCAAAATTCCCCAGCGCCATGGTCACCACCACCGACGCGGGCCGTTGCACCATCATCTCGAACGATCAAAAGGGCATGATCACCGTTAACATTGAGGCCGAAGGCGATAAGACGAAAATCCTGATCTCCCATGTGTCTACCAAATCCGGCACTTCAGACTCGTCTTCGAATTAATCGTCGAGCACAGAGAGCTCCGGCCGCATGCCAGACAGTTTCGTAGAACTCGCTCAGGCCGCAAAATCAAAGTCTGCGCAGGTGGACGCGTCCCGCTTGGCGGAATCCTTGCGCCATCAGATTGGCGGGGAAGTCCGTTTTGACTCCGCAGCTCGCGCCCTCTACGCGACCGATGGCTCTAATTACCGCCAGGTCCCGATCGGAGTAGTGCTTCCCCGCGATGCCGATGACGTCATCGCCGCCGTCGCGCTCTGCCGCCAGTTTGGCGCACCGCTGCTCTGCCGCGGCGGAGGCACCTCTCTCGCCGGACAATGTTGCAACGTCGCCGTCATCCTCGATTTTTCCAAGTACATGGCGAGGATTCTAGAAATCGATCCCGCCCGCCGCATCGCCCGCGTTCAGCCCGGAGTCGTGCTCGACACTCTCCGCTCCGCCGCCGAAAAACACCATCTCACTTTCGCGCCCGATCCCGCCTCCCACGACCGCTGCACCCTCGGCGGCATGATCGGCAACAACTCCTGCGGCGTCCATTCCGTCATGGCCGGGAAGACGGACGACAACATCGACGAACTCGAAGTGCTCACCTACGATGGCACGCGCATGAAAGTCGGCCAGAATCTGATTCGCGGCCATGTGGGGACGGACGCATTCGTCCGTCCAGGCGGCCCGGAACCATCGGACCGCAGCGACTCCGGCCGAGCCTCTCAGATCTACGCCGCGCTGAAGCAGATCGCCGCCCAGTACGGCGATTTAGTCCGCCAACGTTTTCCGCAAATTCCGCGCCGCGTCTCCGGCTACAACCTGAACTATCTTCTCCCGGAGAATGGATTCCACATCGCGCGCGCGTTAGTAGGCACAGAAGGGACCTGCGTCACAATTCTCGAAGCAACGTGCCGCCTGGTCGAAAGTCCACCTGAACGCGTGCTGCTGGTCATCGCTTATCCCGACATTTATCAATGCGCCGATCATGTGCCCGAAATCATGGAGCACAAGCCCATCGGCCTCGAAGGCTTCGACGATCTCCTCGTCGATTACACGCGAAAGAAAAAGATCAACACCGAAGGCCTCAGATTGCTTCCCGAAGGTGGCGGATGGCTGATGGTTGAGTTCGGCGCGGAAACCGCTCTGGCAGCCGAATCCCAGGCACGCGGCCTGATGCAGTCACTGACTCGCGGACCCGCTCCTCCGAACTTATGTCTCTATTCCGACCAGCAGCAAATCAAACGCGTGTGGGAGGTTCGCGAATCGGCTCTTGGCCTCACCTCGCATGTGCCCGGCGAGCCCATGAACTGGGAGGGCTGGGAAGACGCCGCAGTCGCTCCCGAGAAACTTGGCGGCTACCTCCGCGATCTGCGCAAGATGATGGCCGCCCACGGCTACAAAGGCTCGCTCTACGGACACTTCGGCCACGGCTGCGTTCACACGCGCATGAACTTCGATCTGCGGTCGGAAGACGGCATCGCCAGGTTCCGCAAGTTCATGGAAGAAGCTGCCGATCTTGTCGTGAGCTACGGCGGCTCCCTTTCCGGCGAGCACGGCGACGGTCAATCCCGCGCGGAACTCCTTCCCAAGATGTTTGGCCCCGAGTTAGTCCAGGCCTTCCGCGAGTTCAAGTCAGCATGGGATCCCGAGTGGAAGATGAATCCCGGCAAAGTAGTCGAGCCTTATAAACTCGACGAAAATCTCCGCCTGGGCGCTGCGTATTCTCCGTGGCAACCGAAAACCAATTTCCAATTTGTCACTGACCACGGAAGCCTCGCCCAGGCCACATTACGGTGCGTCGGCGTAGGCAAGTGCCGCCGCGAAGAGGGTGGCCTGATGTGCCCCAGCTACCGCGCTACTCATGATGAAGAGCACTCCACGCGCGGGCGCGCTCACCTGCTCTGGGAGATGACGCAGGGCCAAGGCCAAAAAGATGGGATCATTCGCGACGGCTGGCGCAGCGAAGAAGTCAAGCAATCGCTCGACCTCTGCCTCGCCTGCAAGGGATGCAAAAGCGATTGCCCGGTCGGCGTCGACGTAGCCACATACAAATCCGAATTCCTCTCTCATTACTACGAAGGCCGTATGCGTCCGCGCAGCGCCTACGCCTTCGGCAATATCGACCTATGGGCGCGCGCCGCCTCGCACGCTCCCGGTCTCGCAAACCTGGCCACGCAACTTCCATTCCTGCGCGACATTTCCAAACTCATTGCCGGAATCCCCCAACAGCGCTCCATCCCAGCCTTCGCCCCAGAAACTTTCAAAACCTGGTTCCACCGGACGCGGACAAGAAGGTTCGCATCAGGGTATCGCTTTAGCGATACCGCCGGTCCTTCGAAATCGACAGCCCCTTCAGGGGCTGCCCCGTCCATTCTCCTCTGGCCAGACACGTTCAACAACCACTTCCACCCAGCCACCGCCAAGGCCGCTGTCGATGTCCTCGAAGCCGCCGGCTTCCAAGTCATCGTTCCAAAAGCCCACCTCTGCTGCGGCCGCCCGCTCTACGACCACGGCATGCTCGACCGCGCCCAGGCCCTTCTGCTCCAGATCCTCGAAGAACTCTCCCCACAAATCGAAGCAGGAGTTCCCATCGTCGGCCTCGAGCCAAGTTGCGTCGCCGTCTTCCGTGACGAACTCATCAACTTGTTTCCTCACGACGACCGCGCCCAGGCCCTCTCGCGCCAGACTTTCCTGCTCGGCGAATTCCTGGAAGCCCACGCAAAAGATTTCCCCCTACCGCGTCTCAATCGCAAAGCGATTCTCCACGGCCACTGCCATCAAAAATCCCTCATGAAGATGACCTCCGAAGAGTCTATCCTGCGCCGCCTCGGCATCGACTTCCGCACCCCCGCTCCCGGCTGCTGCGGCATGGCCGGTTCCTTCGGCTTCGAACGGGAAAAATACGACATCTCCATAGCCATCGGCGAACTCGAACTCCTCCCTGCCGTCCGCCAATCCCCGCCCGACTGGCTGATCATCGCCAACGGCTTCAGTTGCCGCGAACAGATCGCTCAGTGCTCGCCACGTCACGCCTTGCACCTCGCCGAAGTCCTCCAGATGGCGCTGAATGGCGGCGGAACCGTGAGCCACCCCTATCCTGAATCCGCCTTCGCACTCCAGCGCGAGAACGACGTCTTCCGCTCAATGAAGCGGGCGGGATTGGGGCTGGCGGCCTTCGCCATAGGCGCATCATTATTATCGGCCTCGTCCAGAAGACGCTGATTCTGTGGGGCTTATCCATGTTTATAGCTGGATGCTATCCCCCGCCTCTCGCCAGACGGCTCTACTTCTGGGAAAATAGAGTGTCTCGCCGCCTGAACCGGGCCATGAATCCCGTGGCAGGAGGATTCGTATCAGGGCACCGCCTTCAGGCGTGCCTTAAACGTCCATGTCATTAACGCGCCTTTAGGCGCTGCGCGGTACCCGCGTTATGGATCGTGAAACCACAATCACCGCCCCAGCCCTTGGCAAAGTCCCCGCCGAGGCGCTGCCGACCCTCGTCGCAGCCAGGCCGCCCGACGCTGCCCTCTGCGGCTCTGTCCTGGTCCTGATCCAGTTCGACGTCTGCGAAGAGATTCGCCTCGACGACCTTCGCCGCATCCTCGGCGCGCGCACCGTCGACACCAGCTTCCGCCACATGGCTCCCGGATACGTCCGCTTCCAGCGCCCTCCCGTGGAAGAAGCCCTCGAACCTCTAGTTCTCGAGAGCGGCGAGCGCCTGCAAGGCGAGATCAAGTATTTCGACTACGGCGTGGTCAGCGTGGTCTTCGAGCTGCCCTTCTCCGGCGACTGGGACAAGCTCGTCCAACTTTCCAGCCGCTGGGTTTGGGACACCAACTTCGAGAGCCTGGCCACTCGCATCGTCAAAGAAAAACTCGAGCGTGCCGCCCCAGCCCTGGTCAAGCCATACACGACCGAGTGGCTGAAGGAAGATTATTTCATCTTCCACCTGCGCGAGATTGCCGGTTCACCTTCCGCCTCCGACCTGCTAGCGTCTCAAGGCGGCTGCATCTCTCAAGTCGTCCGCGGCGAGACTCAGCCGCTCTCCGACGGCGAACGTCAGGAGATTCTGCAGTCGAAGATTTCCTACTATCCCAGCGATCTGGCCGTCATCGGCTGGAACGCCGCCTTCATTTACGACACTCCGTCCGGCGCCGAAACTGCCATCCAACTTCTCCAATACGCCAACTCGCAGCTCCTCGAGTTCCGCCACTACGACGAACTGCTGAGCAAACAACTGGAAAAAGTCTACGACTTCCTCGATCGGGGTCGGGGCCTCTGGTCACGTTGGCGCACCGCGGGCGCCGCCTCAAAACTCCACACTGTGCTGCTGGATGTCAGCGAACTCACCGAGCGCGCCGACAATGCCATCAAGTTTCTCAGCGACATGTTCTCCGCCCGTCTCTACAAACTCGCGGCGCAGAAAGTCGGCGTGCCCGACTACAAAGACCTCGTCCAGCAAAAACTCCAAACCATCGAAGAGCTTTACCGCTTCATGGTCGACGAATTCAACCAAAGCCGTGCCTTCGTCCTGGAACTAATGGTGGTCGTCATCCTGATCATCGAACTCATCTACTTCTTCCGCGGCAAACCCATCTAGGATCCTGCCTCGAGAGTGCTGGGCTTCCAGCCGCGCCGCAAAGTTCACCCTTCCAACCCTTCGGCAAGCTCACGGCACTCCGACACGAAACGTTTGGTCCCCCGAAAGCACTATGGACATGAATGGAGCGTGTTCGCGCGAAAAGGCCTATCCTTTCCGACAGATCTCGCTCGGAAACAAGGAGACTCGATGGGAAACCTGCGCAGGCGTTTGCTTCTTGCATTGCTCTCTTTGATTGTGCTGGCCAGTATGTGCATCGCACAGACCCAAAGCAATATTCAGAAGTCAGCAGCCACAGCCTGTGCCGTCATGTCTGGTCAGCAAAAACCTGACGGGCACGCACTCCAACTTCTTCTGTTGATGGATGAAGATGTCAGCGATGCGAATCCGGTTGCCATCGCCCTTCATCGGGAAGTTCTAAAACAATGTCCCAAGGGATATCAGGGTTATGAACAACGGAAACGCGTGAACAATCCTTTTCCCGCCGGTTCCCTGGTCAAGGACACCCCAACTCAACTCGTCAACAACTCCGCGCCCGAATACCCGATCCGCTGCCGTGGCGCGCAAGGCATGGCCTCCACTGATGGCAAAAACCTTATTCTCGATTTTAAAAAGGGAGACCGCCCCGCCGCTCAACTGCTCCCCGGCCAATGTTCCTGGCTTGACCGCGGCGTGCGCGCCAATGAGCCCACGCGAATCACCGACGGCCGATCCACCGTAGCCGATGCGCGAATCACCGCCGAGAAAATAAACGCCGGCGATACCTGGACCTTCTGGGTCACCAACGACGGCAATTCCTTCAAGGCGACCGCATCTGCGAAGGGCACGCCAACTCAAAAGCCCTAGCCTTTCTCGGCAAACCGACGAAATCCCAGTATCCTGCCCCGGTTTTCGGTAAAGTAAAGAGACGAAATCGAAGCTGAGACTGAGGCTTAGAACTGCATGCGCGGTCTGAAAGACAAAAGAGTCCTCATAACCGGAGGCGCCAGCGGCATCGGCGCAGCCACCGCCGCGCGCTTTCTGGAAGAAGGCTCACGCGTCTGCATCCTCGACCGTGATGCTCCCGCTTGCGACGCCATTCGTCAGCAACTCCCGGGAATTTCCGAAGCCATCATCGCCGACGTCACCGACTTGATGCAGGTCGAGGCCGCCTTCGCCGACGCGGTCCGCGTGATGGACGGAGTCGATGTCCTCATCAATAACGCAGGCATCAGCATCCGCCACAAATTCCTCGACATCACTCCGGAAGAATGGGACAGAGTAATTGCCGTAAATCTCACCGGTGTTTTCTACGTGGCGCAAACTGCCGCCCGCCACATGATGGAACGTTTCGCGACGCAGGCCGGCGGCGGAGTGATTCTGCAAACTGCCTCCACCAACGGCATCATGGGATATCCCTATTACGCCGACTACAATGCCACCAAAGCCGGAGTCATCGAATTGACGCGCTCCATGGCGCTCGAACTCGCGCCCAAAGTTCGCGTGTGCGCCGTCGCCCCGGGATATGTGCTCACTCCAATGCAGCGCGCCGAATACACCGACGCCATGCTCGATGAAGTGAACCAGAAAATTCCTCTCCGCCGCCACGCCAAGCCGGAAGAGATCGCGGCCCTGTTCGCATATCTCGCCTCCGACGATGCAGCCTACGCAACCGGCCACGTCTATACCATGGACGGCGGCGAAACCGCCGGAGGGTTGGCCAGTCGGTGAACGCTACAGTCTTCATGGGCGGAGGGCGCATCACCAGTGCGCTAGTGGCGGGACTGCGTAAGGCTAAACACCGGGGAGAGATTATGGTTCATGATCGCAACCCCAAAAAGCTGCGTGCGCTGCGGCGAACTTTTGGAGTTGCGGTCGAGCCCGACCTTCAAACCGCAGTTGCAAGTGCAGGCATTTTGATCCTCGCTGTGCGTCCTGTTGCGGTGGGGGAAATGCTTGACGCCATTGCGCACTGTGCTGGCGCTTACCGGTTGCTCGTCGTCAGCCTCGCGGCAGGGATTCCATTGAAGAACCTGCGGCCGCGTCTCGGCCCTCGCGTCCGCTGGGCTCGCGCCCTGCCGAGCCCGATCTGCCGCGTCGGACGTGGTCTTACCGCGTTAACGTTCGCCCGCAACGTCGCTGCACCGGACCGCGAACGAGTGCGCCAATTCTTCGAGCAAGTCGGCCCCGTCCTGGAGATGGCGGAGAGCCGCCTCAATGCCTTCAACGCGGCCTACTCACCCGGCCATGGCTATCACGCGCTGGCAACCTTATCAAAAGCCGCGCAGGATAACGGATTGGATCGGAAGACAGCTCTCACTGCCGCGGCACATGCGTTAGCCGGAGCAATCCTCTACTGGAGAGAGAGCGGGCAGAAACTCTCCAGTCTCCTACAGGAAGCAGCCACACCAGGTGGGACGACAGCCGCCACTCTGACAGCCATGGACGCGGCTGGCTACACGAAAGCAATCGAGCTAGGTCTCAAAGCCGGCATCCAGCGGTCGCGGGCCAATGCTGGTCTAGATCCGCCAAGACTAGCTTCTCGCAAACCTCGCCGCCAGGCGCCCTAACCGCACCACGCGATATAGAGGAAAAAGAATTCTCGGCAGCCGGATCGCCTCCCACTCCCCCGGCCCCGGCGTAAATGCAAGCCGCGCCATGAACCGCACCCGATCCGCCCGCCGCTCCCGCAGCCGCGTCATCAGCCGGAAGTAGGATAACTTCTCTTCTTCGTAGCAAACACCCGCCGCCACAGACACAACAATTTGCTCCGCCAAAGCCTGCGACGCTGTGTCTGATCGGATTGCGTCTTCCAGCGTCGCTGGAATTCTGGCCCCAAGGAGCCTGTTGGCCAACAACATCGTGATATGCAGAATGCGCTCGACCCCAAGCTCCTGAGCTTCTGACTGAACCCAATCCCAATTCAAATTCTCCCGCTTCACAATCTGCGCAATGTCGCAAAGCCAGATCAGTCGTCCCCACACATGTTTCGCAGCGTGCAGCGAAAGCACGATCAGCAAATCTTCCGCTGAAGGCGTCCTTACCTTGCGCCCCGCAAGCGAAACCGTCACCGCCCGTGTGAACAGTCCGTCCATGTCAAAATCGACAGCGTAATATCGCGGCTGCAGCGCCCACTGCAGTTCCAGCAGATTCTTTCCGGCGGGACTGTCGAAAGTAGATTCGTATCCCGAAGCAATGTAATCGGCTTCGGCGTCATCAGGAATCGCAACCCGCACTGTATAACCAAGATCGCGAACCGCGTTCTGGATACGCCTCACATCCTGCTCCCGGACAAACAAGTCCATGTCGCCGGATTGCCGCATCGCGGCGTCTCCGTAGTAAGCCTCCGAAAGGACAACTCCCTTGTATGGAATCACTTCGACGCCCAGACCATCTAGGCATTCCAGGATGCGCACCAGTTCGCGCGTGAGAAGAAGGGACTTGTGGATGTTCCTCTCATAAAGCTGGCGAAGCGACGCTAGAGCAGCCTGAGGAACCAGTTCGCTCACGCGTGAGAGACTCAGAAACAGCAGCGAAGACGTACCGTGTTGATCAGCGAGACGAAGAACAGCATCCCAGTCTGGCGGCTTCTCTAGAAGAAGCCGAATGCGGGCGAGGTCTCTGTCGCGAGGCTCAGGGCTACTCGCGGCCACCACGAGATTCCATTCGTGAGTAACGGGACTCTTTGGCAGCGGAAGATCCACAGATGTTGAGCATCTTAACAGGGCATCGCCGGGGTTACTTCCGTTACCTCTATCTTCCATTTCTCAAGACCCCGCACTGCCCCGACTCTGTCACACTAGTGTGTCGTAAGCCAATCCCGTGGAAATATTGACACCCAAGGCGGCACGGCGCAGTACGCGGTTGCGGGTCGAGATTCCGCTGACTGTAACCAGCATGGACCGGCGCAATCCTCTGTTCGCGACTTGCGTTGCTCTGGTAGTGAGCCCGCAAGGCTGCGGACTTCGCACCACCCAGGCTTTACCCATCAAGACTCCAGTTCTTCTCAGCGATCTGCCCGGCGGCGGAAGCGCCTCGGCGCACGTGACCAATTGCCTGCCACTGGGCAGCGATGGGGAATATTTTCTGATCGGATTGTCACTATACAACCACGGAAATATTTGGGGAATCCTCAATCCGCCGGAGGATTGGAATTGCGCCCCCGATTCCACCGCTGAACCTGCGAAGGCGGCGACGAGCGCTGCCGACAACGGCAAGAATGTCTGGCCCTACAATTTGTTCTCCAGCCATGGCGAGGCGGATCGCGGTCGCAAATAGCGCGACGACGGCCTCAATACCTCAAGCCCAGTCACTTCCCTGGATGACGTTCTTTCGTAACCTCGTTGCCTGACCTGTGCAGTGCCATAATTCACCCACGATGTCGCAAATGCCAGCATCGGCCCCCCGCGAGGCGCCTCAAGCTCAAGCTCCACGTCCGTTTCGGGTCAAGCTCCGCGGCTCTATTCTGGCGCTCATCCGCCTGCCCAACCGACGCGAGGTTCGTGGCAAACTTCATCAGATCTCCACCACCGGAGGACTGATGAATGTAGAGAAGCCACTCGATGAAAAACTGCGCGTCGAAGTGATCTTTCATCTCGGAAAAACCACCATCCGAGAAAGAGCCGAGATGATGTTTCCCATGTGGGCTACCCAAGGATGGTTGCAGCCCTTCCGCTTTGTCGATCTGCCCGAGGATCACAAGAGCGTCCTCGAGACGAACCTCCTGGAATTCGTTCGGCAGACGCAGCGCTGACGCAAGCCAGCGCAACCTCACAACTTATAGCGAAGCTCGCCAAGAATACATTACTTCGCAAGACAATTGGCCCGCAAATCAGAGTTTGTGTGGAAGCAGGTAGGTAAATCCCGCAAAGACTTCCCAACGCGTGGAGGTAGTCGTAAGACCGCGATTGAACCCACAGTCAAGGACGAGGTTTCGCCTGGCTGTGTAGCTCACTGCCCATAGGCTGCCCATCGCATTGTTCCTCAAGAATGGCTGGGTAAAATGCCAAAGCTCTGCTGAGATTGCGAACGCTCTTCCGGCGGGATGTGAAACCGAAAGCGTTTGGGCAAACTGGGCCCGGTGGGTGCCGCCTTCAACCACCTCATTCATCATGGCATTCGTGTCGTAGTGAAATCCTTTCACGTCGGCGGAAGCGAGAAGGATGAACGAATTTCTAGCGCTGCCCAAGTCGAGCTCGGGGACACCGCCGTCAAACACCCGTCGAAAGTAGCTCGCTGCAATCGTGGGCCCTGCTCCCTCCCCACGATGAATCACCCCCTGGAGCCCCAGAAAAAGCTCCGCCGTCCCATTCGCAGTTCGATTCCGAGCGCTGTAGTGGACCAACGGCTCCGCCGCAGCCAGGAATTCCAGACGCCGGGACGGCGAGAACTTTAGCACTACGTTCAAGCCTGACCGTGAAGAGAATTCCGGAGAGTGTTCCGCGCTCAGTAGTCCAGTTTCAAATTGCAGGTAGCCGGTCGGAGTGATGGTTGCAGGCGTGGAGACGGTCGGTCTGCCGGGATTAGCTGTGGGTCCGGTAGAATCCCCCTCCTGGCTTCGCGAACTTGCTGCGCTCCCGAGCACGCACAGTAGAATCAGAAGTGTCGTGTTCGGCATTATCCGTAATGACTCTGTTTGGTCCTGAAGCAACATTGACCAAAGAAGTCCCGCCGGCCTTGCCACCTATGCCAATCCCTATGCCAGAAGGCCAAAGAAGGCGACCGAGGACGACGGCCGCCTTCCGGTTAAGCAGTTTCCGCTAGAAATGGAACCCCAACTCCGCGGTCAGAGCGCGCGGCGTGACGTAATGCGTGCCGCTGAACGTGGAGAGGAAGTTGTAGAGCGCGTACTTGTTCGTCAGGTTGATGACGGTCAACTGAGCGCTCACTTTGTATTTCTCCCCGTGGAACAGGTTGTCATGTCCGATGGAGATGTCGAAGAGGTTCCGAGCCGCGATGCGTGGCGGATTCTTGTCGTCATCCTCCGTATTCGGCTTCGGCACATTCAACAAAGTGGACCCGTACTGCGACAAAGGACAGGGGTTGGGAAGCGCAACTGTTGGAGTGGCGCGCTGCGAGCCGCAAAACAGCCCAGATTCAAATTCCTGATCGGCGGTCAGGGGAACTCCGAACGAGTCCGTAAGCGCAACCGCCGGAGCCCCGGTTGAATCGACAGTGGTCTGGGCGCAGTTGCCCCCGAAGCAAGGCGTCTGGCCCGCAACCAGGCCGCTATCGTAACGCCAGTTAAAACCGAACCACGGGCCACGCTCCCACGGCTGGTATTGCAAGTGAGTTGTCAGATTGAATTTCTCGTCGTGATCAATCCGAAACGGCGTGGATCCGCCCGCCAGCGCCACCGAAGGCACAGCTCCGGCTCCGCCAATCTGGGGCGTGAAGAATCGCGCTGCCACGCTGGAGAAAACCGCCAACGCCGAGAACCCGTGGTAATTCGGCACGCTCACGCGGCCGGCATATCCAGGAATTTTCGCCCGCTCCCACTCCACGGGAAACGTGATCGGTGTATTGCCGAGAATGCTGAAGTCGTAGCCGTTGTGCGTGTACTTCCAGATGTACTCACCCGAGAAGACGAGGTAGCGCCCAACAGCCTGTTGAATGCCGGCGTGGAACTCGTTGCGAAAGCCTGGATTGAAGGGCGTTACACCAGGCACAGTACAACCCAGAAGCGGATTCAGCACCGCATTCGCGCATCCGATGCTGGAAAGCACCAGATTCTCGTTAAAGGGAGTCTCCAGCAGCCGCGCATAGGATATACGAACCACGGTGTTCGTCTTCTTGACGTTGTAAGCCACCCCAACGCGTGGCTCAGCTTCCTTATGGGTGGTAAGTCCATTATAGAAATCGCCCCGCAGTCCCAGGTTCAATGACCAATTTCCCTTCGTGATGCTGTCTCGCGCGTATACAGAAAATTCCTTCACATCGGTGTGTCCGTTGAAGGTGAACAAACCACCACCTGTCGTCAAATCGAAAGGCGGCAGAACGGCGCACGGATCGGGCGCAGGATTCCCGTTCGGACAGCCGAAGGTGACCGGAAGCAGTGTTGGATCGACGATGCCGAGTGTGTCCTGTTCATCGAGGAACGTCTGCTGATAGACCGCCCCGAGTTTTATGTTGTGAATCCCTTTTACGTAGGAAAGATCCGACCGCAGTCCCGCGTTGGTCAGCTTCCGATTCTGCCCTATACTTTCGCGCTGCAAGTTGACGGGACCAAGGTCTGCGAAAGGATTGCCGCTGGGGTAATAGTTGAATTGGTCTCGTCGAACAAACGCCCCCAGCGTGAACACAGAGTTAGAACTGAGCAGCCGCGTCCACGATGGCGCGATGTTAAAGGTCTTGATTTGCGAGCGTTGATCCGCCGGGCCGACGACATTGCCGTTTGGATCAAGGCCACCATTGCAGACCACGACGCAATTCCACGGCGTCGCGTTCTGGGAATCGAAGGTATTCGGCGTCTGGAACCAGGAACGCGTATAGCCGAAGTTCAGGTGAACCGAATCCTTGCCGGTGAGCTGATAATCGACGCGGTCGAACACATTCTCTTCGTTACCCTTGTCATGCAAGACGACAAACTCCGGCGGATCCAGGAATCGTCCGCTGTTCAAGCCGCTTACCGAGATGAAGTTTCCCCAGTTCTGCCCGCCGTAAGACAGGTCGAAGGCTCCGGTGGACGTGCCAAAGGAACCATAGGAAGCCGTGAAGCTCCCATGCGGCGTCGTCACGCCCTGTCCTGACCGCGTGGTCACGTTGATGACGACGCTGGTCTTGTCTCCATATTCCGCCGGCGGCGCCCCTGCGATCACCTCCATCGATTGAATCGAATCCAGCGGAATCTGATTGGAAAAAATCTTGCTTTGCTGGTCCGTGATGGGCTGGCCGTCAACCGAAAAGGAGGCCTCCGCGTGCTCGCCCAACCCGTGAAACAATCCATTCGAGTCCGCCGAGATACCCGGCGTGGCCAGCGTCACCAGGGAACTGAGGGACGAAGATTGACTCTCCAGCGGGAGCTTATCGAAAAGATTTTTGTCCACGTCCGTGTGGAAGGTCGGATCGTTCTCGATCAGGTCTCCACCCTCCGCCTCGACCGTTACCTGCGTAGTGGACCCCGAGACCTGCAACTTGATGGCAACGCTAACAGGCACAGCCGAGCGAGGCTCCACGTCCTGCACAGCGGAGGTAAAGCCGGTCGCGGTAACCGTCAGATGGTAGGGATTGAATGGAACGTTGGTGAAGGCGAACTTACCCGCAGCGTCGGTGGTAGTCGTGCGATCAAACCCGCTAACCGGGTTGCGGATTTCCACCGTAGCTTGAGGAACGACCGCGCCCGTCGGATCTACCACCGTTCCGTTGATCGAACCAGAGTTTCCAACAGACTGCGCGGAAGCGTGAACACCCGCCGCTAAAAAGACGAGCACTATAAAAGACGCGTAAAGCGACTTCGAATATGAAGCCTGCATTGATTCCTCCAGGAAATTGCGGTCGAAAAGATCAAGAAACCGGTTCACGAAAAACGAACCGGAGCCTGCACTCGGCTGAAAAATCTGATCTAGACGGCAGGAGGCGGACGGACGTATAACGCAAAAGCTACGAGCCATTGTTTGGCGGCAGCGGGCTTCGGCCGGTATCGAACTACGCGGTGGAATACCGGCTTGGGCGTTGGAGAAGCGTGCGCGGGAGTCGCGGAGTGAGCCGCGACGCATACCCGGCAGGTAGCGGACTCATCCTGACTCGAATGACGATGCACAGCAAACGCGAATGCCGACCACAAGGTCAGCAGCAGCGAAAGCCACGCTACGCGTTTCAAAATCGACCGCATCTTACTCTCTTACCCAAAGCCCCATAGTCGAATTTACAACGAAAGATAACATCGGCGCAATCACCGCAACGCCAGGTGGAGGTCAGTTTGATTCCGACATCGCTTCCCGTCTGGGTTCAACGTCAACCGTGTCCCCCTTGTGGAGCTTGGCTTCGCTGCCTTTTTGAAAGATGATTAGAGCTGCGGAAGCCGCCACTCCAACGTACCGGGCCTTGGTCGCTCCAATTGCACCGTCCACTGCGTCATCTGCTAATTTTGCAGCTGCCAGTGCTCCGCCCAACTTCAGCAGACGCATCTTGTTTCCCGCTCGAAATAGCCCTTCGTTCTTAACCGGGACGACAGGGTCATCGAATACCAGTCTCATTGAGCCTTGCCGCAGTAATCGCCGCGCGGGACGCGTGACCACGTGCCCGTGATAAACCCTTCCCGAGGAGTCCCTGGCGGTGAACACACTGCCCGTGGCCAGTTTCGAACTAAGGTCTTCCCGAAGGGTTACGGTTACCGTCTGGGCCCCGCTAATCGCGCTCGGAGCGATGAGACAAGTTAAGAGAAATCCGATTCTCCACATTAGCCTGATACTACCGGGCGATCGCTTTTAGCGGCAACTTCTTGCCAATCCATTTTGTCGCGCTTGGCAGCGCTTTCCTCGGACTCCTTCCGCCGTCTATTTCTTAAACCAAGGCGCATAGGGCGAATTCAGGAAGAAATCCAATAGCATGTGCGCAACTTTGTCGACGCCCTCTTTGTTCGGATGCGTACCGTCGGCCTGATACTCAGAAGCCTTCCAGGTTAAGCCGTCAGATCGGGCGGCCGCGCCGTCAGCCCACAGATAAGGGCCCCAAGCAATCCAGGGCGCAGCACCCTTTTTGTAGTCGAGATCGCCGGCGATCGGGTCCGCTTTCCCGGTTCGCATTTCGTCGATCTGCGCCTGGATCGCCCATTTCACCGAAAAGCCGGACTCATAAGCATAGGGCTCTGGATTCAACGGCACCGTCGCGTAGCCCGCATAGACGCGGCTGGAAATAAACATCAGCTTCAGATTGGGATAGCGGGCGCGTGCCGCCCTCGCCATCTCGCCAAGTTCTCGTTCATACACGTAAGCGTCGGCGTCGGCAGAGGGCAAAGCCACGCTGGGCCTGGGGTCAGCATTCTTCAGCCAGATCACTTCAACCTGGTCCTCGGCCAGACCGGCCGGTTTCAGCAACTGGTCGCGGATGCGGTCGTATTGATTGGGAATGGGCCGGGGAGCGCGGCATCCGTTCTGCACCGGGTTCTCCATCGCAAATCTCCAGAAGCACGCTGTCATCGCACCCTGCGCGCCGTCTAGCACACTCATGGTCGCATGGTTGACGCGGCTGTCGGCGGCGGCAACGCTTTGCAGGCTGCGAAACTCGATGGTGGCATTGCTCATGCCGATGGAGAGCATCACAAACTTGCCCCGAACAGGTTTCACCTGCGCCGCCAGGGCGAGGCCATCGGCGGCATGATCCTGCGGAATCTCGTTCGATCCATTCTCATACAATCCGCCCTGAAAGCCCTTGTACTTGCCAGCGCCCAGATCGGACAAAGGCTTCGCCACAAAGGACTGTGCCCACAAGGCCGGAGCCAGCACCACGAACACGAAACAAAGCTGACACCATAATTTCCTGAAGGATCGCACGGTCATCTCCTCATAATTTCGATGCCACCGGCCGCACCTGCGTAGACTTGAACACGACTTAGAAAGGTGCGAAAACTAATGCCCCTGCTCCACGCGTCGCTGGCCCTGCGAGGTCATCCCTGGAGTCTGCGCCTATTATGATAGTTTAGTAGCAAATTCGGGCCCGTAGCTCAGCGGTTAGAGCAGTGGACTCATAATCCATTGGTCCAAGGTTCAAATCCTTGCGGGCCCACCACACCTTCTAGTCGTAGCCTCACCTCTGTTAGGCGAAATCCCCTTAATATTTTGAAGCTTTGTGCTCGCTCGACAGCACAAATATCCGCAACAGGCGCAAGAGCCAGTCGGAAGATTTTATCCGTGGCGGTAACTTCAATCCGCCATAGTC
>Ga0210400_10002438_pt1 | contig 17245 bp, 17 predicted proteins | sample IncBWH26MmetaG_FD_155456 | JGI IMG/M metagenome (GOLD analysis project Ga0210400, IMG submission 155456) | Forest soil microbial communities from Barre Woods Harvard Forest LTER site, Petersham, Massachusetts, United States - Inc-BW-H-26-M | ecosystem: Environmental > Terrestrial > Soil >... | reverse complement strand
AGCTTATTTCCGCGACCATATCCCTGAGAACGGAGTCTTCTGGGGCGAGTACGGCACATTCTCCCGCGACCAGCAACTCGCCGAGCAGCAAGGTTCCGCGAAAGCCTGCACCGTGGAAGGCTATGGACTCTCGGATTTCGGAGCGCTTCCGCTGACCGCCGGCGCCTATCTGCTCACTTACAAAGCCGATCAGTATGCCACGTGTAACGGAGAAAAAGTGCCGGTCCACATGAACGGCAGTTCGATTTATATTTTCAAGGCCGGCCGCTGGCAGGCCATCTACCGGGCGGAAGTGCCAATGAAGAATCCAAGTTAGTTCTCAGCAGCAGGCTAGAACTCCCTCTTCGGTTTAGTCTGTTCGGCGCCCACGCGTCCCACAACAATCTCAGCCTCGTAGTAACTCTCGCCCTTCAGCGGTTCTCCTCCGATGCGGCGCAGCATCGCAATCTGTCCAACGTGGGTGAGTGCGTCAGCAACCGGCCCCTGCAGAAGTTTCTCCGGCGTAGTGTGCACCGTTTCGCTCGAAGCCAGATAGTCGTCGAATTTCTTCAGCGCAGCGAAGAAGCGCTCGACTTCCTTCTCCCAGGCCAGCGGCTTGGAGTCGTGCCACTCACGCTTTCCCAGCGCAATGGAGAGCGCCCAATCCATCAGATCGCCGATGTGAGCCAGAACCTGTCCCGGCGCGCGCACGCCCTCATCCACGTGAAACACCGCAAAACCTTCGGGGGCGTTCCGGACGGCCTTGCCTCCGCGATAAGCCAGCGTGGCCAGCGCATGGCGCAGCAATTCGCGTTTTGGGTCTGAATTGGAAGTATTGCTCATGAACGGCCTCTCAGTCCTCAATATTTACAACTGCTTCCTTCTCACTACGCCCACCGCCCGCAGCGCGCCACGCACGCGTTCGGTCAAACCTCGCGCAAACTGGAAATCGATAAACCCTTCCATCTGCCGGGTAAAACTCGCGCCGTACCCATACCACCAGACCTTCTTAATTCCCGGCATGCGGTCCACGTCCAGATACTTCAGCCGCACCATTTCATCCAGCCCGAAGCGGCCGTGAGCGCGGCCCACGCCGCTTGACTTTACGCCGCCGTGCGGAGCCTCGCTGATGCCGTAGCAGGAAACCACATCATTCACCATGACGGTGCCCGCCTGAATGCGCCGCGCCAAGCGCTCGCCACGCTCGCGGTCGCGGGTCCATACACTCGCCGCCAGCCCATACTCCGAGTCATTAGCCAGCCGTACCGCCTCCTCGTCGCTATGGAATGCCATCACGGGCAGCACTGGGCCAAACGTCTCCTCGCGCATGATGAGCATCTCATGCGTCACATCGGCCAGCAGCGTCGGCGTGTAAAAATGCTTCCCCAACTCCGCAAGCCGGCAGCCTCCCGCCATAACCCGCGCCCCGCGGGTCACGGCATCCTCCACATGCGACTCTACAGTCCGCAACTGACGCTCGTGAATCATCGGTCCCACATCGGTCTCGCGGTCCAGTCCGTGGCCCACACGCAGCTTCTTGGTTTTCTCGACGCACGCTTTCAGGAACGCTTCATACAGTCGCCGATGTACGTAGCAGCGCTCGACTGACAGGCAAGTCTGACCGGCATTCACAAACGCTCCCCAAACCGCCGCGCTCGAAGCCACGTCGACATCGGCATCATCGAGCACCAGCATGGCATCCTTGCCGCCCAACTCCAGTACCACGGGCAGCAGCCGTTCCCCCGCCGCCGCTGCAATACGCTTGCCTGTAGCCACGCTGCCGGTGAACACCAACTTGTCAATTTCCGAATGAACCAACGCCCCACCGGTCGCGCCATCGCCAACTACCACGCGAAAAACGTCCGGGGGCACGCCCGCCGCATGCAACAGTGACTCCAGTTCCAGCGCCACCAGAGAAGTGAATTCCGAGGGCTTCAGCACCACAGCATTTCCAGCCACCAGAGCCGCAACTGTCTCCGTCGCAGGAATCGAGAACGGATAATTCCAGGGCGAGATAATCCCCACCACGCCATGAGGGGCGCGCACCAGACGCCCGCTCTTGAGTTTGGTAGCAAGATTTCCATGCGGAAGCGGCTCATCGCGAAGCAGGCGATGCGCATTCTCAACCAGGAACCGCGCCGCATCCAGCACTACCAGCACTTCGGTGGTCAGAGCCTCGGCCACGGGCTTGCCCGCCTCCCGTGAGATGGCCTCGGCGATCTCTGATTTCTTCTCCTGCAGCCTGCGCTGAAACTCGCGCAGCACTGCGATCCGCCGCCGCACGCCAATCTCAGCCCACGCCCCTTGCGCCGCACCCGCCCGCCCGACCGCCGCAAGAACTTCATTTTCCGCCGCGCATTCCAACTCGCGCAGAATCTCGCCTGTCGCGGGATTTACCGACACAATTTTCCGCATCGCGATTTGAACGTCAGTAGCCATGAAAGCCCGACACTACACCACCGCCACCGCCTCAATACTCCACGTTCACCAGATACAACCCGCTGGCCGGCGCGGTCGCTCCAGCCGCTGACCGGTTACGCGCCTCCAGAATGCGCGTAAGATCTTCAGCCTGCAGCGTTCCCTTGCCCACAAGAATAAACGTCCCTACGAGATTTCTCACCATGTGGTGGAGAAATCCCGATCCCTTCACCGTATACAGGAACTCGTCCCCCTGTCGCTCCCAGTTCGAGGAAAAAATCCGGCGCACATTCGATAGCGGCACGCCCTGGCTTCCCCGCTCCGGATCCACCGCGGCAAAGGAAGTAAAATCGTGCTCGCCCTCGACGCGCCCGGCCGCGCGCACCATCGCCCGCTCGTCCAAAGGAAAGGGATAATGCCACACATACCGTGCCAGAAACGGAGGACAGATCGCGCCCCGGTAAATCCGGTACCGGTAAGTCTTCGCCCGCGCCGACTTGCGCGCATGAAAACCCGGCGCGGCCTCTTCTACCTCCAGAACCCGCACCGACGCCGGCAAAACATCGTTCAGCGCTTTCACGAAATTCGCTGCCGGGACCGATGACTTCGTGTCAAATGTCACCACCTGGGCCAGCGCATGTACTCCCGCGTCCGTCCTGCCAGAGCCTTGCGGCAATACCTTTTCGCCGGTGACTCGTCCAATGGCTGAGGCAAGTGTGCCCTGCACCGTCACGGCATCGGGCTGCACTTGCCAGCCGGCGAATTCCGACCCGTCATAGGAGAGAATCAGTTTGAGATTGCGCATCCGATCTTTCGAGTCCCACAGCCCCGCCGGCACATCCAAGTCATTTCATGCAACTGGTTTTTCGGCAAACCTGTGTAACCGGGCTCCCCGGCCTGCTCGACCTTCGCGAGCACTTTATCAGTTCCAGTTGCGTGAAGCGCTCGAAAGGGAAGCCGCCGCGTCGGATATACTTTTCAGGAACCCATGTGCCGCCGGTTGCGTATCAATAGCTGAAGCTGAGTAGAACTTTCATTTTGGGTAAATCCGGCTGTCTCGCGTTATAACCAAGTCCTTTTGTTGCAAGGTCTTGCTGAACCAGTCTTATTGAACGGAGATGAGTAGATGCCATTCGCACGCTTAGCCTCAAGCATCCGCCTGACCACCGCCGCAGTCTTATTCGGAACGCTAGCCATTGCAGCCCGGGGCCAGGATGCGCCCGCCGCGCCCGTCCCCCAAAACACTCCAGAGACGCGGCCGCTTCCTGTCCTGAATTATTCCCGGCCAGTGTCGCATTTTCCCAACCCGATCGGGCCATACACGCCGCGGCATCTCTCGGCGCCGAACCTCGGAAACACGGCGCGGATCGACTCCCTGATGCGCGAGGGTAAGCTGTATCTCTCGCTCAACGACGCTATCGCGCTCGCGCTGGAGAACAATCTCGACATCGCCATCGCCCGTTACAACCTGAACATTGCCGACACCGATATCCTGCGCGCCAAAGCCGGCGCCTCGACGCTCGGCGTGAATACCGGCATCGTGCAGAACACTCCCGGAGGCGGCGTCGGCGGACTCGGCGGCCAGGTCGGCTCGGGCAGTGGTGGAACGACTCTCGGTGCGGGTGGCGCGGGAGCAGGCGCCGGCGGTTTGGTCGGCTCCACGCTCGGATTCGGCTCCAACATCACCAGCTTCGATCCGATTCTTACCGGCACGCTGCAGGAGGATCATTTTAGCCAGCGGGCCACTACCATTTTCCAAGGGGTGACTCCAGGAAGCAGCCTCATTCAAAACACGGGCACAGTCAACTTCGCTTATAACCAAGGTTTTCAGTGGGGCACAAATCTGACGGTGGCCTTTAACAACACCCGTGGGACTACTAACAGCTTTTTCCAAGGCCTGAGCCCGCAGCTGAACTCCAATTTCAAGGCCACCTTCACCCAACACCTGCTTCAGGGTTTCGGATTCGCGTCGAACACACGCTTCATCCGCATCGCCAAGAACAACCGTGAACTTTCGGATGTGGCTTTCCGCCTGCAAATTATCACAACGGTGAATCAGATTCAGACCATGTACTGGGATCTGGTGTACGCCTACGAAAATGTTCGCGTGCAGAAGGAATCGCTGGCTTTCGCCGAGAAGACCCTGTCCGACACCAAGAAGCAGGTGGAAATCGGCAGCCTGGCGCCTATCGAAGTCGTGCGGGCCCAGAGCACCGTCGCCCAGGACCAGCAAGTCTTGACGGTTGCCCTGACCAACCTGCAGTTGGAGCAGTTGCTCATGAAGAACGCGCTCAGCCGTACCCTGCGCGATCAGACACTCGCTGGAGCGGAAGTGATCCCCACTTCGACCATGGAACTGCCAGAGAACGAACCGATCCAGCCCACACAGGATCTGATCGTCGACGCGTTGCGCCATCGTGCGGACCTGGTCGAGTCACGCATTCAGCTCAACACTACGGAAATCAGCAACAAAGCGGTGCGCAACGCCCTGTTACCCACACTGGACCTTTTTGCATATTACGGTGGCGCCGGATTGGGGGGTGTGCAGAACCCGGCTGATCTATGCGCAAACGCTGCCGCGTCCGACTGTGCCATCGCCAATCCGAATCCCCTCTTGGGACAAAGTCCGATCGCGCCGACGGTAGGCATCGGGGGCACTTACAATCAACTCGTCAACTCTACCTCACCAGACAAGGGCGTCGGCCTGCAGCTCAATATCCCGATCCGCAACCGCGCCGCGCAGGCGGTGCAGATCCGCTCGGAACTGGAGTTCCAGCAGGCCCAGATGCGCTTGCAGCAGATCGAAAACCAGATCAGCATCGAAGTCCGCAACGCCCAGTTCGGAGTAGAGCAGAACCGCGCCAGTGTTGACTCGGCCAAGGCTGCAGTGGACTACGCCCGGCAGTCGCTCGATGCCGAACAGAAGAAATATCAGTTCGGTACCTCCACCACTACGTTGGTCCTGCAGACCGAGAGCGCGCTGGCCACTGCGGAGTCCACCTTGATGTCCGCGATGGCGGCCTACGAGAAGTCGCGCGTCGAACTCGACCGGGCCACCGGCATCACGCTCGACCATGCTGGCATCAGCATCGACGACGCGGCCAAAGGCCAGGTCACGCGCATGCCCAACGTTCCCAACATCGCACCGCGCAAGGAACTGCCTTCGGTGGCTCCGCCAGCGCCACCGACGGCCCCTCCACAGCAACCGCAGTAGGAGTTCGCCAAACCGAAGCGGGCGCGGCCACAGGCCGCGCCCCTTCCTTCTCTCCTTGTATTCCTCTCCCCACAATTCTTTACAATCTGTGCCCGCTTCCCCCGCTCGCTGCCGCTAAGATGGAGGGACGCTCGGAATGACTTCCGCATCCAACGTCCGATATCGATCTTGTGCTTGCAACACGTTGCACGGCCGTTTCACTTCCTAAGGAGAAGAACCATGTCCTTGCTTTTGCCCGGAGTAACCGCAGCTCACTGGCGACCCACCCTGCTTCTCACAGTCTTTGCGATTCTCGCCGGCACGCAGTGGCCATCGCCCTTATGCGCGCAGGATGTCCCCGCGGCTCCAGCGCCGCAGACCGAGCCGGCTTCCGCCCAACCGCAGGCCGTTCACTTGCAGGATTATTCCAAGCCCCGCCCGGCCTTTCCTCACATCGCGCAGCCCTACCTGCCGCAGCAGTTGGCACAGCCGAATCTGGGCAACTCCCCGCGCATTGACTCGCTCATGCACAACGGCAAGATTTATCTCTCGATCGACGACGCTGTCGCGCTCGCTCTTGAAAACAATCTCGACCTCGATATCGCGCGCTACAACCTCAACATCGCGCAAGCGGACCTGCTGCGCGCCAGGTCCGGGGCCAGCATTCTCGGCATCAGCACTGGCATCGTCCAGAACACGCCCGGCGGCGGCGTGGGCGGCCTCGGCGGGACCGTGGGCTCTGGCACCGGCGGCACCACGGTCGCCGCTGGCGGCGCCGGCGCCGGCACCAGCGGACTGGTCAGCTCCACGCTCGGCATCGGGTCGCCCATTACCAGCTTCGACCCAGTTCTGACCGGCACGCTGCAACTGGATAAGAATGAAACGGAATCCGTCAGCAGCCTGGCTCCAGTGCCCATCCTCGCTCAAAATACTTACACCGCCGATTTCGGCTATGCCCAGGGGTTCCAGTGGGGCACCACTCTCACCGCCGGATTCAACAATACCCACGTCACCACCAACAGTCCCACCAGCCTTCTCACTCCAGACTTGAGCTCAAACTTCCAGGTCCGCGTAACCCAAAACCTGCTGCAGGGTTTCGGCTCGCTCCCCAATACTCGCTTCATCCGCATCGCCAAGAACAACCGGGAAATTTCCGACGTAGCTTTCCGCTTGCAAGTCATCACCACCGTAGACCAGATTGAAAACATGTACTGGGATCTCGTCTATGCCTATGAGAATGTTCGTGTGCAGGAGGAATCGCTCACCTACGCGCAGAAGGCGCTGGATGATTCCAAGCGTCAGGCGCAGGTCGGGACAGCGCCGCCAATCCAGGTGGTCAGCTCGCAGAGCACGGTAGCCACCGATCAGCAGAACCTGATTGTGGCGCAGAACAACCTGCAATTGCAGGCCCTGCTCATGAAGAACGCGCTCAGCCGCAGCATCGAAGATCCAGTGCTCGCCGAAGGCGACGTGATTCCAACTTCTGTCATTCAGGTTCCGCAGGAAGAACCCGTCATTCCGATCCAGGATATGATCAACGACGCGCTGCAGCATCGCGCCGAACTGGCTGAATTGCGCATCGATCTCAATTCCCGCGACCTCAGCAGCAAGGCCGTCCGCAACGCCATGCTGCCCACGCTCGATGCCTTCGCCTACTATGGTGGATCCGGGGTCGGCGGAGATGTGGCTCTTCCGGCATGCCCAGCCGGTACGAAATCCCCCAACTGCTACACAACACTTCCGCCGCCATTCCAGAACAGAAACTCGGTCGGCTACGGCGGAACGTTGAACCAACTCGTCAACTCGACCGCGCCCGACAAGGGCGTCGGCCTGACGCTCACAATCCCGTTACGCAATCGCGCAGCGCAGGCCAACCAGGTGCGCTCGGAACTGGAATATCGCCAGGCTCAGGTGCGGCTGCACCAGCTTGAAAACCAGGTGCGCATTGAAGTACGGAATGCGCAATTCGACGTGCGCCAGAACCGTGCCGCAGTGCAGGCCGCACAGTCTGCAGTGGATCTGGCGCGGCAGACTCTCGACGCCGATCAGCAAAAACTGAAAGTCGGACTCACCACACAAACTGCAATCCTGCAGGATGCGTCGACCCTGACCACCTCCGAGTCGAACCTGGTCTCCGCCAAGGCAGCCTACGAGAAATCGCGCATCGAACTGGATCGCGCCACCGGATTGCTACTCGATCACTCCGGCATCGATGTCGCCGACGCCACGCGTGGCCAGGTCACGCACCTGCCCAAAGTGCCCTACGTCGCTCCCCGGCAGGATGTTGTCCCCGGTGGACAGCCTGCCCAGCAACCGCCGCCGACAGGCCAACCATAGACGCCAGTGCTCACGAACGGCCAGACCGCGAGCGGCGAGATAACGATGCTATACAGAGACCCGCCTCGGCTGTCTCGGCGGGGGGACATTCCACCCCCGACATTTACCTGGAAACCACATTATTGGCTGACCGGAATGCTGTAGTGGGATGCGATCACTTGCCACTTGCCATTCACATTCATCCAAACATCGGTGAAGCGATCCCGGAATTCATAGGGCTTACCCTTGGATAAGCCTTTCTCGTGATATGCGCCGGTAACAACTGCGGTGTTGCCGTGCATTCGAACATTTACACCAGACATCTCCGTAATCTCGATGTGTACGGTAGAGTCTCCGTTATGCGCGATGTACCCGGATTTGCTGAATGTGCTCCCGTCTTCAACTGTGATAATAAAATCTGTGGCCAGCAGCGACTCCATCGTGGCAATGTCCCCACGTTTGTACGCAGCATTCCATTTGTCTTCCAAAGCCAAAATTTTCGACGACGCGCCGTCTGACTGGTTTTGCGCCGGCGCAAAATCGAGAGCCCAGCCTCCGAGAACCGCGAGGAGTAAAAGCGATATCCGGATTTTCATGTGCGTGCATTTTCTCGCGTTCCTTTGCCCTCCGCAATAGCTCAACCTGCTTGTACAAACCTCGAAGATCGACCGGGGCTGCCGAAACGGGACTGGCCTGAGAAGGGAGGCAGCGTATGACCGAGGGCTTAGCAGTCGGCTCTTCCCCAAAACTAGTCGACTGGACGCGTCGAACAACTTCCAGCGGAGCCGCAGCCTCGGTTTCCTCTTAAGACCTGATAAACTCGCCCGAGATGGAACGACTGGGCCCGCCTGCCATCCCGCGATCCGTGTTGTGGATGGTGCTGCTATCGTTTCTTCTGCAGGTGGCGGCGATCGGAGTTTTCCGCCAATACCATACTCGCCCCGGAGAAGATAACTTCGGCTTCGGCTTTGAGATGGGACGCGTCGGGCGCTCCATCGCTCTGGGGCAGGGCTTCAGCAATCCTTACGGAGGCAACACCGGACCTACCGCGTGGGAGCCGCCACTCTATCCCTACCTGATTGCTGGCGTCTTCAAGATTTTCGGCATCTACACCTACGCTTCGGCGTGGATTCTGCTCTCGATCAACAGCTTCTTGGCCGCGCTCACCACCATCCCTGTTTTTCTGATTGCGCACCGAACCTTCGGCCCCGGCGTCGCACTTTGGTCGGCGCGGGCCTGGGCCCTCAATCCCTACGTCTGGTATTGGTCGATTCATTGGATCTGGGACACAACTTTTACTCCGCTCATGCTGGCGCTGATCTTCCTGCTCACGCTCGAAATGGAACGGTGGCCGGGTTGGCGGGGATGGGTGCTGTTTGGCGCATTGTGGGGCGTGGGCGCGTTGGCCAATCCCGCCATGCTTTCCTTCCTGCCGTTCTGCGGCCTGTGGATATGGCGCCAGAGATACCGGTACGGCCTGCCCTCTCTTACCGGCGTGCTGCTTTCCTCATTCGTATTCTTTCTAATGCTTTCTCCGTGGCTGTTGCGGAACTACGGGGTCTTTGGGCGCTTCGTTTTTATTCGCGACGATTTCGGACTGCAATTCCGCCTCGGCAACAATAAACTGGCCGACGGCATGCTGATCGCAACGCTGCAGCCCAATCTCAACAAACTGGAGTTTGAGAAGTTTCAGCGCATGGGGGAAATCGCCTACGAGGCAGATTGCAGGCGGCTGGCGTTCGACTGGATCCGCTCGCACCCGGGGCAATTCACAATCATCAGCATGAAGCGCTTTTTCTACTACTGGAACGGCGTGCCCAGGCCCACCGACAGCCGCGCTCCGTGGGACTTCCGCAGTTCCCTGTTCCTGGCATCCTCGGTCCTGGCGATCTGGGGCCTGGTTCGTGCACTACGGCAAAAGCGGCCTGGGGCGTGGCTTTTCGCCGGACTCGTCGCGACCTATCCTACGGTCTATTACTTCGTGTTCCCCCATGCGCGCTATCGCCATCCCATCGAGCCTGAATTGTTCATCCTGGCGGTGTTCCTGCTCTCCGAAGTTCGCAGCGGCAGTAAAGCCTCGCAGGACCGGGGACTTTCTGTGTGAGACAATACCGCGTCGAAACCACTCTGAACGAACACTTCTGTCTATGACAATTTCCGTGGCCATCGTGGCGATGGATGAGGAGGCGAACATCGGCCGCACTCTGGCCAGCGTCCGCTGGGCGAATGAAATCGTACTCGTCGATTCCGGCTCGAAAGACCGCACCTGCGAGATCGCGCGCGAACACGGAGCGCAGGTCGTGCTCGAACCCTGGCGCGGCTACGTGGCGCAGAAGCAGTATGCGATCGAACTCTGCACCAAGGATTGGGTGCTGCTGCTCGACGCCGACGAGGAGGTGAGTCCGGGCCTGGGCGAGGAAATTCGCGCCGCCATCGCCGGCCCGAACCCCGCAAGCGGTTACAAACTTCCGCGCAAGAATCTTTTTCTGGGCCGCTGGATTCGTCATGGTGGTTTCTACCCGGACCCGAAGCTGCGACTGTTCAGGCGTGGCCAGGGATTCGTCACCGGCCACGACCCCCACGACCGCTGCGAATTGAAGCCGGAAGTATCGGGGGAGACTCAGCAGTTCAAAAACGCGCTCATCCACTACACCTACCCCACCCTCAGTCTCTACCTCGGTCACATGAACCGTTATTCATCGCTCGGTGCGCAGTTGGCCGTCGCCAAAGGCCATCGCAGCTTCAGCATCATCAACATCGTTCTGCGCCCTCTGGTGACGTTCGTCTACAACTACTTCTTCCGCCTCGGATTTCTCGACGGCCGCGAAGGCTTATTGCTGCACCTTTACCACGCCGGCTACGTTTCGTGGAAATATGCCAAGGCCTGGGAGCTGGGGCAGAATCCCGCAGAGCCCAAGTGATTTTGACCGACCGGTCGTTCTGACTACACCTGCCGCCTTGCCCCGAAGCCATCCCTTCCCTATCATCACAACAGATACTGGTGGTCATCATGCCGGAGAAGAAGCCGACCAAACCGCAAGTTGCCGAGAGTCCCATCGCCGACGTTTTTGAAAACCGCCATCCCTCCGCTGCCGAGAAGAACTGGGCGGAGACGACGCTCGCGCCCACGCTCGAGAAATCTCCCGAGCGGCCAATTGGCGCGCCTGCCGGCGTGAATCTCGACGAGCACGGGCACGCCCGCTTCACCACGATTTCCGGCGTCCCGGTGCGCCGCCTCTACACGCTGGCCGATCTCCCCGAGGACTGGAGTGAGGAAAAGTATCTCGGCTATCCCGGCGCGCCTCCATTCACCCGCGGCATTCACGCAACCGGATATCGCGGCAAACTCTACACCATGCGGCAGTTTTCCGGTTTCGCGTCGCCCGAAGAGACCAACCAGCGCTACAAGTATCTGCTCGAGCATGGCGGCGGCGGGCTCTCCGTCGCATTCGACTTGCCCACGCTGATGGGCTATGACTCCGATCACCCGGCCAGCGAGGGCGAAGTAGGCAAGTGCGGCGTGGCCATCGATTCGCTCGAAGATATGGAAATTCTTTTCGGCGGCATCGATCTCGAAAAGACAACGGTCTCGATGACAATCAATTCGCCCGCATCGATACTTTGGGCGATGTATCTGGTGGTGGCGGAGAAGCAGGGCGCGGACTGGAAGAAGATTTCCGGCACGATTCAGAACGACATCCTCAAGGAATACATCGCGCAGAAGGAATATATCTATCCGCCGGCGCCGTCAATGCGCCTGGTCATCGACACTTTCGAGTTCGGATCGAAGTTTACCCCGCGCTTCAATACGATCTCCATCAGCGGATACCACATTCGCGAAGCCGGTTCGACGGCGCTCCAGGAGCTGGCGTTCACTTTGTACGACGGGATCGAATACGTGGAGTGGGCCCGGCGGCGCGGACTCGATGTGGACGATTTCGGTCCGCGACTCAGCTTCTTTTTCAATGCGCACAACGACTTCTTCGAAGAGATCGCCAAGTACCGCGCCGCCCGCAAGATTTGGGGCCACGTCACGAAAGAGCGGTTCGGAGCGAAGAACCAGCGCACCTGGCTGATGCGTTTTCACACGCAGACCGCGGGCGTATCGTTGCCCGCGCAACAGCCCATGAACAACATTGCGCGTGTTGCGCTGCAGGCTTTGGCCGCGGTCCTCGGCGGCACCCAGTCGCTGCACTGCGACTCCTACGACGAGGCATTGGCGCTACCTACGGAAGAAGCTGCCCGCATTGCGCTGCGCACACAGCAAATCATCGCTTATGAATCGGGAGTGACGCAGACCGTCGATCCCCTCGGCGGCTCGTACTTCCTGGAAAACCTCACGCTCGAAATGGAGAAGGGAGCATTCGACTATTTCGGCAAGCTCGACGCGATGGGTGGCATGGTAAAGGCGATCGAGCGCGGCTATCCCCAGAAGGAAATTGCCGAAGCCTCCTACCAATACCAGCGTGCCGCCGAGGCCAAAGAAAAGGTCGTCGTGGGAGTCAACGAGTTCGTGATCGAGGAAGAATCCCCGCACATTCTCTACATTGACGAAAGCGTCGCCCGGCAGCAATCGGTCAAGCTGAAAGCGTTGCGCGCGCGGCGATCCAATGACCGGGTACGGCGCGCGCTTGACACGCTGAAGAAAGCTGCGGCGCAGGAACCGAAGGCGGACGCGAATGGAAACATCTCTTCGGGGAACACGATGCCCTACATCGTGGACGCCGTCCGGGCTTATGCGACGGTGGGCGAAATTTGTGAGGCATTGCGCGAAGTGTATGGGACTTATACGGAAGTTAGCGTCACGTAGCTAGGGGCACTGGCGTCTACGGATCAGGCCAGAATGGGAAGTGAACGCGAATTTTCATCCTCGAAAGTGTGGCGCTCCCATGGGCTATGATTGAGGTCGCAATTTGCGACCTCAAAATGAAAAAATCAAGAAAAGCAAAACTGCTCAGGATGCCGAAACGCCGTGGGACTCCAGCCTTGGCTGTGGAATCACGCATCCTGTTTCTTCGCCATCAGAGGGTCATCCTCGACAGCGACATTGCCGAGCTTTATGACGTGCCGGTCAAGCGTCTCAACGAGCAAGTGAAACGCAATCAGGAACGGTTTCCTTCCGATTTCATGTTTCAGCTGACCGCCAAGGAGCGCGACGCTTTGAGGTCGCAATTTGCGACCTCAAACAAAAACAGAGGCGGGCGCCGGTATACTCCATATGCCTTCACCGAGCACGGCGCGATCATGGCCGCAACCGTGCTCAATTCAGAGCGGGCCGTCCAGATGAGCGTTTTTGTGGTACGCGCCTTTGTGCGCTTGCGCGAACTGCTGGCCACGAACCGGCGTCTTGCCGGCAAGATCGACGAATTGGAGAATCGTTTGGACACGCACGATTCCACGATTCAGGATCTGATCGAGGCCATCAGGGAGCTCATGACCCCCGAGGAGGCGCCGCGCGTCCGCATCGGGTTCCAGCTTCCGGCCGGCAAGGCTAAGGGGTAAACCACATCCTGCGGAACATAACACCCCAGAAAGACGAGTCCACAATTCTTGCTTGACCCTGCCGAACCAATCCGCTGCCCCCATTTTTTCCTGCTTCGGTGTTTCCAGGGGAAGTCGCCGATTCGTTTTTCCTTCGCCTGATCGACAATATTGTGGTAAAGATGTAAGCCATGCGAAAAGCTGTCAACCATCTCAAGAAGTCCGACCCTGTGATGCGGGCGCTCATCGAGCGCATTGGGCCCTGCCGCATGCAGTTTGGGTCGCCGGAGTTTCACAGCCTGGCCGAGGCAATCGTCTACCAGCAACTGAACGGCAAGGCCGCAGCGACTATCTTCAAGCGCTTTGCCGCACTGGCGGGCGAACCGCTCACGCCGGAGGGCATTCTCAAACTGAGCGACGAACAGATGCGCGGTGCGGGATTGTCGAAACAGAAGTCGGCCTATCTGAAAGACCTGGCGGCAAAGACTTCGAGCGGACTCGTTGATTTCGCCCGACTGCCTGACTTGCGGGATGCAGAAATCGTCGAGCATCTGACCCAGGTGAAAGGCATCGGAGTATGGACTGCGCAGATGTTTCTAATGTTCACACTCAAACGCGAGAACGTCCTGCCGACGGGCGATTTCGGCGTGCGCATGGCGATCTACAAGCACTATCTCGAGGTGCGGCACGCCAAGGCAGCCAGAAAGTCTGCGTCCGCAAAAAAAGTCCGAAAGCGGAAGATCAAGCTGCCCACCCCAGAGCAGATGGGGAAGATCGCAAAGAGATGGGAGCCGTATCGCAGCGTGGCCTGCTGGTACCTGTGGCAAAGTCTCGACACAAAAACCCTTTAACCGCAGAGGGCACAGGGAATGCGGCCTCTGTGCTCCCCTGCGGCCGCTGTGGTTAAATGAATAGCGATGGCAGATCTCAAGATTCGCGTGCTTGTGGCGAAGCCGGGCCTCGACGGCCACGACCGAGGCGCCAAAGTGATTGCCCGCGCTTTGCGCGATGCCGGCATGGAAGTGATTTACACCGGGTTGCGGCAGACGCCGGAGATGATTGTCAGCGCGGCGCTGCAGGAAGATGTGCAGGTGATCGGGCTGTCGATTCTGTCGGGCGCCCACAACGCCATCGTGCCGCGGGTGATGGACCTGCTCAAGCAGAACAAGATGGATGACGTTCTGGTGCTGGTGGGCGGTATCATTCCCGATCAGGATATCGATGCCCTCAAGAAGCTCGGCGTGGCGGCGATCTTCCAGCCGGGCACGGCAATGGATGACATCGTGAAGTTCATCCGCGCGAACGTGAAGGGCGCGGGCGTGCCGCTTTGAGGTCGCGCTAGTTGCAAGTTCTTCTGCATGCCCACTCCGAATTTAGCCAGTATCCGGCAACAACTTGACCGAGCCGTCGGTCCCGCGCCGTGGTATTGGAAGACCTTTCCGGCATTCCGGTCGGCGTCTCAGCAGCGTTTCGTTTGGACTCATCATGGTGACCAGGGGCCGGTCGCGTATTTGGTCTCGCTGGCGCTGGAGCAGGAACCGGAGAAGCCCCGGCTGGCATTGAACACCTACTGCCGGCCATTTCTGGCTTCGCCGCAGCGCCTCGGGATCTGGTGTCCGGAGGGGCGCAACATTCGTCTGGCTTGTTTCGATCCGGATCAGCTCAAAGCGTTTGACCTCGCTGAGATTGCGGGATGGTTCAAGCAGTCTTCCGACCGCATCTATTCTGCGAGCCCGCCGGTCGCGGACTTTGAACTGCCCCTGACGCTGGACCCCGGCATGCACAAGATTGATGTGCCGCCGGAACTGGCGACGGTGGACGAGTTGATCGTGCCCACCAGCTATAAGGCAATGTCGAATGACGATCCGGCATTCGCGCTCTTTGTGCTCTATCTACAGGCAGGGCTGGTGGAGGTGCTGCCGCAGAAGTGGTTCACTGCAGCGCAGTATCAGGTGGGGAGGCAATGGATTTCGCGCGCGGCGCGCGATCAGGAGTCGCATCGCATTTTCGGGGAATGTTTTGGCGCGGGGACCTTTCTGCTGGAGGAAGATGGCTGCCGGCTGGCGGAGTGGATGGAGAAGCGGGTTTAGGGCTCCAGGTCGCCGTCAACGGAGCAAATCGCTCTAATGTTCCGACTGGAACATATGTGAGATATGTTCCAACTGGAACATTTGTGCATCCACTTTCGTGCTGACGGGTTTGTATGGACAATGGCCGTAACTCGAAGGAACGACGGAGGTTGAGTCGCGCGCCCAGGGAGAGGCCCGATGTGGCCCAGGGACTGGCACTCGTCCCCGATTGAGAGTGCTGCTCGGCGCGCTTGCCGGAGGTCGTTGACAGTGCCGGTGCATAAGACTAGGGTTGGAGTTGAGGTGGTTACCACCTTCTCCTCATTTCAGGTTCCCTGAACTAAGTCAGCCCATCTGAAGCTGTCTTTCTTAGCAACCCCAACCCTAAGGAGGTTGCCTATGTTTGCGCGCCACAGCTCGATTCATCTGAGATCCAATATGCTCTCCGATTACGCGCGAGCTTTTGAAAAAGACGTTCTTCTTTTGCTTCGCAAACAGAATGGCTTTAAGGGCGAAATTACTCTCGCTGGTCCCGGTGGCGTTGATGTGACCGCGATCAGTCTGTGGGAAAACAAGCACGATGCCGACGCTTACAACACCAATACCTATCCGCAAGTGTTGAAGATGCTGGCAAGATTTATCGAGGGAACGCCACAGGTTCACACTTTTGACGTTGTTACCTCAACCTTCCCGAAGCACGACGTTCTCGTAGCAGTGTAAAGAACACTGTGAGCCTGTGGGCACGAGGAGGCGGACTTACTCCGGCCTTCTAGGATTTCGGACGGCATGCACTTGATCGGCCAAGGATGACAACCATGCACCTAGCGCTGCAAAACGCAGAAACTATCAATCGCCTGGTAGAACAGGGCGAATTCCTTCTGAAGAGCTTCCACGACGAACGCCAGAAGGACCCCGCGGGGATGGAAACTGAGTTCGCGCGCGGCGAACTGAGGGGCTGGCGCAGCACTCTACACACCCTGTACCGTGATTACGCGGAAGACATTGTGAACCGCGTGGTTAGCCGGACAAGCTTGACCATTCCCGACGGCGAAGTACCGAGCGGTGCAACTCATGCCTTTTGAGGCCATCCTGCGGGAAGTTGAGCAGCTCCATGACGTCAGCAACCGGCTGGCGACGCTGGCGGAGCAACATCCGCACGTGACAGAGGCGCTCATGACTATCTCGGGTAGCGTTCGGAACACCGCCACTATTTTGGGAGTGCTGGTAGCGACCAAAATGACAAAGCCGACCTGACCATGTAGGGCCGACCCCTTGGGCAACCTTCCGTCTAGTGCACGGGATAACCCGGTTCGCCCGGTAAATGGCCGTCGACTTTGATCACTTTCATTCCCGGCTTGACATCCGCGATATTCACAAGACTGATTGCACCAGGAAAGACCTTCAGCGCCTCTTTCTGCATGCCCACGGAGGGAACGGTCAAAGGCTCGGCGTCGGCGTCACCGCGAAAGACCTGGGCGGTCCAATACTGTTTGTATTCCCTTTCCGACATGGCCAGAAGCTTCAGCAGGACGAGTCTTTCCATGCACCCCGGAGCACGCGTGATGAGCTTGATGGGCAGGCCGCTCGGCCAGGAAGTCTTCGCGCCAGCGAAAAACTTCCGCAAGTCGCCGAGGCTGATATTGGTGGCCGGGTTCGCCGGGCTGACCACCACGGCCATGTCGCCGGCTTGGGCGGTGGCTGGCGGGGCGAGGGAGAGCAGGGCCAGTCCCAGGAGTAGGCCAGCTAACATTGATTTGACGCCCATGCTCCTCCCGGCTCAGAAAGTAAA
>Ga0210400_10002436_pt1 | contig 17254 bp, 10 predicted proteins | sample IncBWH26MmetaG_FD_155456 | JGI IMG/M metagenome (GOLD analysis project Ga0210400, IMG submission 155456) | Forest soil microbial communities from Barre Woods Harvard Forest LTER site, Petersham, Massachusetts, United States - Inc-BW-H-26-M | ecosystem: Environmental > Terrestrial > Soil >... | reverse complement strand
CTGTGGCGCTGGTGGAAACGTTTGCCCCGTCGGACGGCATAGTATTCCGCGCTGCTGGGCAGCCATAGCTGCTCGTTGCGGCTCTTGAATGTGACCGGCCCGTACTCCATGACCAGATGTTCGGCAATGAGCCTCAAGTCCGCATGCGCCTCGCGCAGGTCAGTCTCCAGCCGCACGATCTGAAAGGTGTTGGCGTCAATCCATGCGCGTCCCTTCAGGGCGATGGGATAGCTAGTGCCCGCGATGCGGTAGCGGCGGATGCGGCTTTCCTTGTCCGCCCGCTGGCGGAAGTACACCTGCCAGGCAAAGTTGCCGTAGGCGCGGCTCAGGCCCTCGCACTTCATTTCAAAATCGCCGATGAGCAGGGGATGAAAAATCAGCACGATGGACGGCAGGCCAACGCTGGCATGATGATTCGGAAACATCTCCGTGCCGGTGCTGCCGTTGCGATATTCCTGCACGTCGAGAGCTTCGCCGTACTTTTCGCTCTTAATGTCTCGGACGGACGCCAGGTAATTGAACGACATGTCCGCAACGCTCTCGGCGTAGCCCGCGTTGTTGACATCTTCATGATGCAGGTTTTCCGTGGCCGTATAGCGGTCCACGACTTCCGGCAATTCCCGCACGCGCGCCTGGGTCTTCTTCAAGATGTCGTCAAGGGAACAGGCAACCGCAGGTTCAACCGGTGGAGTTGCCGAGTCAACATCAGGTGGGAGCCAAGCCAAAGCCGTGCCTGTCAGCGGTGCATCCGCGGCATCGCCCCTATTCCCGGAGTTCGCCGCAGAAAGATCCACAACCGGAGCCCCCGCGTCGGCAGAAGAACTGCCCGCGTTTTTCAAACGTACAATCATGTTCTGCGCGGCATCGGCCATGGCTTGGGAAGGCTTGCCCGCAATGTAGGCCTCAAGCACACTGACGGCCTCCGGATTCTTGTGCTGGAAAGCCAGCGCCTGACCCAGCGTCAGCCGGGCCGAATTGGCTTCGGACTTGCCGATTTCAATGGCCCGCTCCGCATGACTGACCGTCTCCACGTAAGAATTCTGCTGTAACAGCGTCGCGGCGAGAAGACTATGCGCGCGCCACGAATTGGGGCCGGCTTCGACCGCCTTCTCCAGGTATTTCCGCGCCCCCACTAGATCTTTTTGCCGAAGCAGGGAATCACCGTAGGCTAGCAGCGGAGCGAGACGTTTCGGGTCAAGCTGGATGGCCTGGTCCCAGTATTTGCGCGCCGTCGCAATGTCGCTCTTCTTTTCATAAGCCGTTCCCAGCAACGAGGGAATCTCCGCTTCCTTTGGCGCCATGCGCTGGGCCGCCTCCAGGTGTTTGATAGCCTCGTCCAATTTTCCGGCATGCAGCGCTTCCAGGGCTTTGGTGACTTCTTTCTGCGGTTTTGGCGGGAGAACCACGTTGCTGGTCACGGCGGCAGTGATGCCGCTTCCCGTATCCGGCCGGAGCGTCACAATGAGCAATTGATCGCCATCCTCCGTCGTGATTTTCGCTTCGAGCCGGGATTTTCCATATCCGGGTGCATCCACATCGACGATGTAGGACCCTGCACCGAGGGGAGTAAAGCTCGCTCGGGAATCGGAGGTCGTCTTCGAGGTTATCGTTTGACCGGAGGCGTCATAGAGTGTGATCACCGCGAGAGATTCGACATTCGCCCCGGTGGAAGTCCTCACCATCACGGACAGTCCCGGCTTGTCCTCATCCGTCACGGGTTTCGCGGGAGGAGTAGAGGGTCCACTGGTGGCGGATTGTGAGAATCCGCAGGCGGGAATCAGCAATAAGAGCAGACAGAAATGTTTGGCCGAACGCAAGACTGGGCGCAATCCGTACATCTATCCTCCACAAAATCAGAGTCCCTAATTGTCAGGCGGATGGATGACCCTGACTACCCGTAAATCGTGGGGACCACCACCGTGCGGATACTAGAAAGTCTCGCGCAACCCGTGGTCTCCGTCAATGGGTAAGTCGGGGTTCTACTAGCAGTTCGTAGGACGTATGAAGTCGAGCTGAAGTTTCAGATAAGTAAGGGCTTAGTGGAGCCGCCGCCAAGCAGTTGATCCAGGCGCGGGGAGACGCGCTCCACAAGGCGGGCAATCCAGAGCGCGGCGACGATTCCGGTGAATACATCCATCGTGTAATGCGCGCGCAAGATCAGGACCGTGGCAATCTCGAAGACGGCCAGCAGCACCGCCGCGACGGTTAGCCAGTTCTTGCGCAGGCGGGATAGCTCAATGGCCCCAAAAACCGCGATCGCGGTATGTCCGGAAAAGAAAAAGTCATTGGCCACGTGATAGGTGACCAACAGCGAAGGGAACCCCGGGTAATGCCAGATCATGCCGGGCGGCGGAGGCAGCGAGCAGATGGCCTGCATCAACTGGCGCAGGGCCATTAGCAGAAATAGTCCGAGAAATGGCCGGATGCTGCCGCCGAAGAGCCAGCGGCCCAGAAGGAAGAGGCCCAAACCATCGATGAGCGCGGAGCTGACAATGAGCAGCGCGTTGGCGGCCGCAGGGCTTTGCGAAAAATAGGAATTCAGTCCGCCAGTCAGGTTGTGAAGCGTATCCCCGAGCCCGGCAGCAGGAGGAGTTCGCGCGCCGATCAGGGATTGCGTCCAAAACCAAAGTGCCAGAACTACTGCCGTCAGCACCAGCCTCAGCAACCATCTGCGCGAACGGCCTGGGCTTTCGGTTTGCGTCATAGCGTTAGAGGTTTAAGTCTATTCGTGGACCGGACGCTTGGCCATCTCCAGCGCCAGTTCGCGAGACTTCCGCAAATCGAGTTTGCCCGTTCCGAGGTAGGGAAGTTTCTCGATGCGCACAAACTGGTCGGGCCGCGGGCGCCACAGCGCTGGCAAGTCGCTCTTACCGAGTTTTTCCAGGCATTCCTCCAACTGCTCTTCTCCGAGCGTATGCAGCACGATGAGGCGCTCGCCTTTCTTCTCGTCGGGTATGGCAGTGACGACAAAGGTCTGTTCGCTTGCGCCTGCCAGCTCCTGGAGCAAGTCTTCCACCTTGATGTGCGGGACCATCTCGCCGCCGATCTTGCTGAAGCGGCTCAAGCGGTCGGTGATGCGCAGGAATCCATCCTCATCCAGCCGCGCGATATCGCCGGTGTTGTACCAGCCGTCCCGAAGAACTTCGGCCGTTTTCTCGGGCTTGTTAAGGTAACCCTGCATGATGTTGGGCCCGCGCACCAGCAGCAGGCCTGGTTCATCGACACCCACGGGTTGCAGCGTATCAGGGTCCACGATCTTTACCGTGATTCCCGGCAAGGGGTGGCCGATGCTGCCGCGCTTCGCTCCTACTTGGCGGAACGACGCCGCGCGAAAATCAATCGTATTCACGGTGACCGCCGGCGAGCATTCCGTGCAGCCGTAGCCTTCATGCGGCCGGATGCCGAAATGATCTTCGAACGCTTGCGAGATGCGATCCGGCAATTTCTCCGCTCCAGCCATCACGAAACGCAGGCTGCCGAATTCTTCCGGAGTGCAACGCCGAGTGTACGCATTCAAGAAAGTAGGCGTTGCCAGCAGCATGGTGACGGAATATTTGTTCACCAGTGCGCCGATCACGCGCGAATCGAGGGGATTGGGATGAAAGACCACGCCGATACCGGTAGCAGCCGGCAGGCAAAGCGTGCCCGTAAAACCAAAGGAATGGAAAAACGGCAAAATGCCCATGATGCGGTCGTCGGCATGCAGCATGAACACCTGGCTCAACTGCGCGACGTTCGAAGCGATGTTGTAGTGCGTAAGGATCACGCCCTTGGGGTCGCCCGTCGAGCCGCTGGAAAAAATAATCGTCGCGATGTCGTCGAGAGTTGCCGGACGCTCGCACCCTGCGAATTTTGCAACCCACTTGGATGGCAGGAGACTTGCCGCCAGCGCCGCGGAGACGCGTTCGCCGGTTCCCGCATCCTTGGCCACGTCTTCGATGAAAATGATTTCACCGGGAGGCTGGATCTTGACCTTCTCCAGAAAGACTCGCGCGGTAACAATCGTTTTCAGGTTGCACTGCTGCGCGCAGGAGGCCAGCGTTTCATTCGAAACCGTGTAGTTGAGATTTACCGGGACTTTTCCCATCAGCATCGCCGCGAAATTTACCAGCGCCCCGGGAACCGACGGCGGCAGCAGGATTCCCACCATCTCCTGCCCCTGCCAGTGTTTTCGCAAACGCCGCGCCAGGACCAGCGTACCTGTCAGCGCTGAAAAATAGCTGAGCTTGGGTCTCTGCCCATCCGCCATCGCGAACCGGAAGGGATGCCGCCGCGCCGTGTAAATGAACGATTGCCAGAGCGCGTGCATGCGCTTCTTGCGGCGCGCGAACGCTTCCGCGCCCAGGTCCTGCACCGCCCGGCGCACCTCTTGGGATGTGGAAGTCGGCGGCATGGGCTTGCCAAACGTAACCCGTACCGGATAGGGAATGCGCCGTGGAAATTTCCAGAGGAACTTCCCGCCCGCAAAACTGAAGATCGATCCCCAGACGCCATCGAGATTCACCGGGACGATCGGCACATCCACGCCCTTGATGATGCGTTCCATCCCGCGGCGGAAAGGCAGCATCTGCCCGATGCGCGTCATCTGCCCTTCGGGAAAAATGCACACGACTTCGCCGTTTTTCAGCGCGTCGGTGGCCAGCCTCAACGAATGAATCAACTCCCGCGGCCCCTGGTCCGACGCGATGGGAATCACTCCCATGATTTTTGCAAAAGGTTTTACCAGCGGATGCTCGTAAGAGCCTTTGAACATGATGAAGCGAATCGGCCGATCGATCGACGCGATGAGCAGCACCGCGTCGGCCATGGAAACATGATTCGGCGTCAGCAGCGCTCCACCCCGCGCCGGCACGTTCTCTCGGCCCTCCACGTCCAGCTGGTACAGCGTGTGCGTGGCGACCCACAGCAAGAGCCGCAGCATGGAATCGGGAAGCAGATAGACCGTATAAACCGTGGCGGCAAGGGACATCACCGCCGTCCAGAAGAAGAAGGAAGCCAGCCCGGTATGAAGATAATGCGTCGCTCCTGAATAAATGCCTGATGCGGCGATCACTCCGACGAAAGACAAGAAATTGGCAAACGCAATAACGCTGCCTTTGTGCTGCTCTTCCGGGCGGTGCTGAATCAGTGCGTTGATCGGAACAGCAAAGAATCCACCGGCAAAGCCAAGTGCTCCCAGAAGCAGGAGCACCTGAAGAAAGTTCAAACCGTGGATGGTGATCGCAAACGAAAAAACGGACATGGCGATAGCGCCAAGAGGAATGAGGCCGTACTCAATTTTTCCAGCCGAAAGCAATCCGGCCGCATAGCTCCCTATGCCGATGCCAATCGCCAGCGCCGCTTGCAGGTATCCGCCATGTGTCTCGTCGAGATGCAAAACTTCACGGCCGTAGAAAACGATTACGAACTGGAGAAGAGCCCCCAAGAACCAGAAGTAAGTATTGCCCACAATGGCAAGATGCAAGACGCGGTCGGGCCTGACGAGCTGAACCTGCTTTTTCAGGTCAGCAAAGATATTGATCCGGAATTTCCTGGTGGAGTCTGCGGGAGGAACTCGCGAGATGAAAAAGCTCGCCGCCAGTCCAAACAAGGAGCATGCGCCGAAAATCAGGCCGGCGATAGCCTCGCGCCCATGAAATGCCTGGGCCAGCACTGGGCCGATCACTGCCCCCGCGATAATGGCCAGGAATGTCGTGAGTTCGAGGATGCCGTTGCCCCAGGAAAGCAACTTGGCCGGCAGAAGCTCCGGGAGCAGCCCGTATTTTGCGGGGCCGAAGAAGGCCGCTTGCGTGCTCGCAAGGAAAATTACGGCGAATGCCATCCGCGGGTTGCCCCGCGTGAAGGCATACATGGCGAAAAGCATCGCGCAGATTTCGAAGATCTTCGTGCCGATGGCAACGCTGCGCTTGCTATAGCGGTCCGCCAGGTATCCGCCGGCCATCGAGAACAAGAGAAAGGGGAGCGCAAAAAGATTCCCAATGACAAAGACCAGAAGGTCTTTTTCTGAATCCGTAGGATTGGTCCCCAGGATAAGGAATATGACGAAAAACTTCAGGCCGTTATCGTTGAAAGCGCCCTGAAACTGCGTGGCGATCAGGCTCCAAAAGCCCATGCGCCAATTCTTTACAGGTTCCGAAATGGAGAGGTTGTCGTCAACCGGCATGCACGCTCACCAAGCGGTGCGATTAAAGTTCAGGAGATTCAATTAGTGTAGCAATCCTGACCGCGCCTGGAGGAAGAGCATGCTGCTCTTGTGCCGAAAACGGGAGGCCGCTGCACGGGCACGGTTTGCTGTGATTCACGATACGATACTCCTCTAAAAAAGGGGGACAAAATGAGCGCTGACCGCAAAACTCAGACAGTTTTGATTACCGGGGCAACGGATGGGTTAGGAAAAGCCGCGGCCCTGCTACTTGCCGAGCACGGATACCGCGTGTTCGCGGGCGGGCGTTCGCCGGAGAAACGCGCGCAACTCGACGCGCTCGCGAAGCAAAAGAACCTCCCGCTCAAAACCCTGGAAATGGATGTCTGCGACGACGCCTCCGTCCAAAAGGTCGTCTCTGCGGTCTATCAAGACGCCGGCCAGATCGACGTGCTGATCAACAATGCAGGCTTGGTCTATGTCGGCGCCGTCGAGGATTTGCGCCTGGAAGACTGGCGGCGCCAATTTGAAACCAACTTCTTCGGCGTGATTCGAGTGACCCAGGCCGTCCTTCCAAAGATGCGCGAACGCCGCGCAGGCCGCATCCTGATGATGAGCTCCATCTCCGGCTTCGTGACCCCGCCGACGCAAGGCGCTTACAGCGCCTCGAAGCACGCCATCGAAGCCCTCAGCAACGCCTTGCGCCACGAGCTTTATCCCTTCGGCATCCATACCGTGCTCATCCAGCCCGGCTACATCGTCACCAACATTCAGAGTACGGCCATGAGTATCGCCCAGCCCTACCAGGAAAAATTCAAGACCGGCCCCTACGCCAAGCTCTATGACACGTATCTGCACAGCGCCAGTAGCACTCGCGCGCTGTCCAAAACCACTCCCGAGGATTGCGCCCGCATCATGCTGCAAGCCATCGAAGCGCCGCGCCCCAAGGCGCGTTACGGAGTCACCTCACTGGCGAGATTCGCCAAGTGGGCCAAGTGGCTGCTGACGGACAGCATGGCTGATGCCATGATCCGCCGAAGATATGGAATTACGCGTGAAGCTTAGTAGGCCGGCACCTACGGATTCGTCACCTGAAACGACAAACTGTTCTCGCGCTGCTCCTGCCACGTCTTCGACCACGCCTCATGCACCGGACTTTCCGAATAGTCCGCGGCGGCTTCAGCACTGGCGAACTCGATGGCATAAACGCCGCTGAAATCCTTGATCTGGTTGCGCGCGGTTTTCACCCAGACATTCTTGATGCCGGGAATTTTGCCCGCCATGTCCTTGATGCCGTTGATGGCCTTTTCCCGGTCGTAGTTCGAGACATTGTCCTTGAACTTGTAGACCACTACGTGCAGCACCGTCTTCGGCTGCCCAAAGCGGTTTTGCACCGCGGCGCTGCGCGCGTGTAGGGATCCGCCCGCGACTCCGGCGGCAAATATCGTCACGCCTAGTGCAACCTGTTTGGCTCTCTTTCTGAATAGACTCATCTGTTCCTCCGCAATCCGAACCTCGCCAGTTTATGCAAGCCGCGCGAGGCGAAGCAACTCTCCGCACCCGAAAACGCCATCGCCTTCGCAATAGGTTTGACGGACGCCCTGCCGGGCCGTTACGCTGCAAAGGCACATGGATTGAGATTCGAACGGGCTGGTCCAGCAGGGAATCAGAAACGCCATTCGTGAAGTTTCAATTCGAGGAGAACCAATGCTAGCAGGGAAACGCTGGATGCTGCCGCTGTGTTTGTTCACAATCGCTGCGCCCATCCTTAAAGCGCAAGGGCCGGGGCAGACCAACCAGCTGGCGCGCGAGATTTTCAAGCAACTCATCGAGATTAATACCACGGATTCCGTCGGCAACGTAACCACCGCAGCGGAAGCCATGGCGAAGCGTCTACGCGACGCCGGCTTCTCCGGTGACGACGTCATCGTCGCCGGGCCCAATGACCGCAAGAAAAACCTCGTCGCCCGCTTTCGTGGCAGCGGAAAGCGCAAGCCCATCCTCTTCATCGGGCATCTGGACGTCGTCGAAGCTCTCCGCACGGACTGGACCACCGATCCCTTCGAATTCCTCGAAAAAGACGGCTACTTCTACGGCCGTGGCACCGAAGACATGAAGGAAGGCGACGCCATCCTGATCACCAACTTCATCCGTATGAAAAAAGAAGGCTACGTTCCCGATCGCGACATCATCGTTGCCTTGACCGCCGACGAGGAGGGCGGCAATTTCAATGGCGTGGACTGGCTCCTGAAGGAGCATCGCAATTGGATCGACGCGGAATACTGCATCAACCTCGATGGCGGCGAATTCGAAAAAGAGAAGGGCAAGCGGCTGCTCGCGGGCATTCAGGCCAGCGAAAAAGTCTATGTCGATTTTCAATTCGAATCGCTCAACCCCGGCGGCCACAGCTCGGTCCCCAGCCCGGACAACGCCATCTATCACCTTGCCGGAGCGCTCGCGCGCCTCCAGTCCTTCTCCTTTCCCGTGAAAATCAACGAAATCACCCGCAGTTATTTCGAACGCAACGCCGCCCTCGCGACCGGCCAGGTTTCCGCCGATTTGAAGGCCGTCGCCAAGCAGCCTCCCGACAACGCCGCCGTGCACCGCCTCTCGGAGTCTCCTTACTACAATTCGCTGCTGCACACGACCTGTGTCGCCACCATGCTCTCCGGCGGCCACGCGCCAAACGCCCTCCCGCAAACCGCGCGCGCCAATGTCAATTGCCGCATCTTCCCCGGCGAAGACCCGCAAGAAGTTCTCCACACGCTCGAAGGCGTGGCCAACGATCCAAAAGTAAAAGTCACCATCGTTCCTCAGCTCGCGCCGGACGGCAAAGTCGTCCCTGTCGCAGCCGTGCCTCCCTCGCCGCTCCTCCCCGAAGTAACGCAAGCCATGCAAAGGACGCTCAGCATTGCTTGGCCCGGCGTTCCTCTCGTTGCCACCATGTCCACCGGCGCCACCGACGGCAAGTACACGCGCATCGCCGGCATCCCCACCTACGGAATCTCCTGCATGTTCTTCGAACGCAACGACAGCCGCGCGCATGGCAAAGACGAACGTGTCGGCGTCCAGGATTTTTATGATGGAGTCGAATTCAACTTCAAACTAATCCGCGAGCTGTCTTCCTCACGCTGAAGACCATATTCGAACGGCCACAGCCCAAGCTAAAAGAAAACGGCCCGGTGAGAACTCTCTCACCGGGCCGGAAAGTTTTCAGTTTTTTTCTGCGTCTTACGGCTTGTTCGGCGCCGCTTCACCAGTCTTCGGATCGCTCGGCCTGGCCGCGCTGGCCGCGATTGGCTTCGAAGCATCCGCCCCGAAACGTGTCAGGTAAGGCATGAACGGAGTGACCTCAAACGGCATCTTCTCCCGTTCCGCAATCGCGCCCATCGGTTTGCTCTTGATCAGCTCCAGCCTGTCGTTCCACGGGTCCAGTTTCACGCGTCCCCCGATCGGCAGCGCCGTAATCGTCTGTGCATTCTGCTTTGGATCCGTGGGCGCGGCCGCGGGCATGGAAGACCGCAGCTCACCGATGCCCGGCACGCGGTCACCCAGGTGCGGGCTGATCAGGTTGGGAATCTCTTTTTCGCGGGTCGTCAGCGCCGTCAGGAAGAGCCCGGCGTTGCCCAACTGGTTCTTGTACGGAGAATTGTTCAGCAACTGGAGCGCCTTCGCGTTGGCCGCCTTCTCTTCGTCGGGAGTGCGTGCAAACCCGAAGTGCCGGAACGTTTCCTTGTCGTCGATCAGCAATTGGTCGAAGAACGCGTAGCTGGAATCGAGGCGGTGCCCCAGCACCACGTGGCTCAGTTCGTGCGCAATCATCGTGGCCAGGCTCGCTTCGTCAGGAAGCACGTCGATCAATCCGCGGCTTAGCACGATGGTGTGCCCCACGGTGTAAGACTCCAGCGTGGACGTCATCATGACGCGGCACCGTACCTCCGGTTCCACGTCAATGTTGTTGGTGACCTCCAGGTTGTTGACCACCGTCTCGAGAATCTTGTCGACGTCACCCTTCGGAGCAATCAGTCCAATCCGCTCCAGCCGGTCGATGACGTTGTCTTCCGCTTGGTGATCCCACGTGCGCTGCGCCTGCACGGGAGACAGGTCGTTTGCCGTTTTGGTATCGTCTGTCACCGCCGATTCCACCAGGATCTTGCTCAATTCCTGTTCCTGGCTGGCGTGGCCCAGGTTGTAGCCCCACAGGCGCGTCTGCGCCTTGAAATCCAGCTTTTTCGTCAGGTTGTAGTGCATGTCCTTTTCTTCGCTGTACACGAAGGCCGGCATCCAGATACCCGGCTGCACGTTTGCCCTCCAGCTGTCGAAGTGGAACCACCAGCTGGCATGTCCGTTGCCGCTGTACGCGCCGTTAAACCGCACAATGTTGAAATCCTGATCCTCGACCCAGATGCGCCCGAGGAAACGGCCCTTGCCGCTCTTCTCCTGCGGCGTGACGTCAAACACCAGGCAGCGCACTTCACCCAGGAATTCGCGCCGCACGTAATCAAACTTGTAGTGCTGCTTGTCGAATCCATTCGTGTCGATAAAAATCATCTGCAGGAAGCCGTCCGGTATGTACTGCATCGCGAAGGAAAAGAAGTTGCCGATCGAGCCGAATATCTTTTTTCCTTTCGTATTGGTGTCCGTCAGCGAAACCAGGGCCACACCCTTGTTAAAATCAGCGCGGCCCAGGAAGTATTTGTCACCGGCGGGAACGTAACCCAACTCCTTGTCGGGCTTCAGATTTTGGATGTACGTCTCCACCAGCGGCGAATATTGCTTGATCTGCTGGGTCGCGCGATTCTCGTTGGTGATGACGCGATCGATGACATCTTCCATGGTCCGCGGTTGATCCGCCGGCTTGGGCGCCGCTGCTGCGGCAATGGCCCCCAGTCCGCTTAGGATCAGAACGAGGCTGGTTGTTCCTAGCTTACGCATTGTCTCTCTCCCCTTCAGTAGGCCAGGCGGAATTCAATCCGCACGCGGGCCGGAAAATCGACTGCCTGGCCGTCACGCTTTGCCGGTTTAAACTTGATATTCTGTGCCGCACGGGTTGCTGCTTCATCGAGACCATGGCCCAAACCGCTGACCACGCGGTTTACCTGGATACTGCCGTTAGCCTGAAATACGATTTCAAGAACTACGTCGCCTTCGATCTTCAAACGGCGGCCTTCTGCGGTGTACTCCGGCCGTGGTTTTTCCAGGATCTCTACGGTTGTCGGGGTGCCTTCTGTGGACGCCGCCTTTTTCTTTGGCGCATCGGTGGCCACCGTCTGGTCCGCAAACCCCGTCGATTGCAGCGTGCCGCGCTTCGCTGGCGGCGGAGGATTGGCCGTGCCGTTGCCGAACCCGGTGCTCGCGACGGTTCCGCGAATTCCTTTGTCGCCGCCTGTGCCATTGCCATAACCCGGCCCGCCCGGCAATGCCGGCGACCCGAGTCGATTCACGTTCGTAGCCTTGTTGGGATCACCTTTACCCGGGATACCATTGGGATCGCCGAATCCGCCGGTCTGCACCTTGTTCACCGGTGCGACCACCGTCGCCGGAGCGGCGCTGCCCGACCCAAGATTGTTCACTTTCACATCGTCTTTCGGGCGCTTCGGTTGATTCGTCGGGATGTCCACCTTGACTTGATCGAACACCGGATTGAGTTCTACGGGCTTCGCATCCAGCGTGCGCACCTTCGGCGGCTCTACCTTCGCCGTCAAAAAGACGTGCGGCTGCTTGGGATTCAATTTCACCGGTTCAGGCACAACTGGTTTCTCCACCGGTGGGGCTTTGGCCTTGATCTTCGGCGGCGGTGGCGGTGGCGGTTCCGGAGCGACCGGCACCATCGTGACTGGTGTCATCAGCTCCGTCGGCCGAAGATTCAACGCAGTCTTCATTTGCTGCGGGAAGAGCAGCGGGATCAACATCAAGAATACAAAAATGGCAATTTGGCTTCCCGCGCTTATGCCGATGCGGTCCCAACGCGGCTTCGCGTCGGGAAGCAATGCAAGACGTGCGGGAATTTGTTTCGTGCCAATGGCCTGCTTCCAGGCCTGGGGATTGGGTGTGCGGCCGCGGTTGGCCTCAAAACCGACGCCCATCGTCGTCTTACGTGGTGGATCTACAAGCATGGTTGTCATCCGCGTGCCGCCTCGGGAATACTCTGCATTTTGAAGATGGGCAGGCTAGGTATTCCTAGCGTTCCCAAGTTCGCTAGCAGAATGGGAAATGCGCTCTAGCAGTACCAGCGTACTGACGAGGCTGAGGGAGTCCGAATAGGACTTTGGTACTAGCGTCGCGAATTCGCTAATGCTCCCGCGAGCGCACGTTGCGCACCCCATTCTAACCCGGATAGGCGTTTCCGGTTGCGAGTCTGGGCGCGCAACACCCCCATAGGATACTCCAAACCGGGGTTGGGGGTTTGAGTTTTGTACAACTCATCTCGCCTTCTGGGCTTCTGCTGTAGGATGCAACATGAGACCCTAACGTTGGCATGGTAGACGGGCCAAAGCCGTTGGCAACCGTCAAAAATGGCACCAAACGCCCCAGCGCACGATGGCGACGCTCCCCCGGTCGATCCCGCCCGGCCCCTCGCGGACCGTCATTCGCTCACCGAGTGGCTTTATGCCCAATCGCAAGCCGGCCGCTGGGGGCTTGCCCGCGAACGGTTTGTGGCAACTCTTGAACGCAGCGCAAAAAAGCGCTTGACCGCCGGAGACGTAACGCCCAAACAACTCGAAGGATATCTTACCGCTCTGCATCTCGAAGACCTGGCCCTGGCTGCCTCCTGCGCGGCCGGTTGCGAAGCAGCCTGGGAACATTTCTACGCCACCTACCGGAGCTATCTGCGCACCGCCGCCGCCGCGATTCTCCGCCGCGATCCGGGTTCAGCCGAAGCCCGCGAACTAGCGGATTCGCTCTTTGCAGAGTTGTACGGACTCGCCGACGGCAAAGGCGCGGAGCGCTCCCTGTTTCGCTATTTTCACGGACGCAGCTCGCTGAAGACCTGGCTTCGCGCCGTTCTCGCCCAGCGCCACATTGATTCCATCCGCGTCGGCCGCCGCTTCGAGGAGCTTGGCGAAGACGATGAGCGCGACGCGCGCGAGCGGATTACGTCTGGCCCACAACTTTCCCCTCCCGATCCGCACCGCCAGCGCTACGTCAGCTTGTTTACGCGCGCGCTCGGGGCCGCGTTCGAACAATTCGAGCAACAGGAAAAAGAAAGACTCCGCCTCTATTATGCCGAAGAGAAAACTCTGGCTGAAATCGGCAAACTGCTCGGCGAGCACGAATCCAGCGTCTCTCGCCATCTGGAACGCGCTCGGCAGGATCTTCGTAAAGAAGTCGAAAGCATTCTTCGGCGTGGATTCATAGCTGCCAATGGCTCTGCGGCAGAGCCCGGCCTGAGCGATGCGGAAATCGCTCTCTGTTTCGAATACAGCGCTGCAGACACTCCCATCGATTTGGAAAAACTGCTGCCTGGTCCCAGGCCGCAAGGCCCCGCAGCCGGAAAGCGGCCCGTATGATCGCGTTTTGCAAGAATGCGGCAGAGCGTCGTTCTAAGGATGGAGAAGCCCATGGCGTCTGACCAACGCGATCGGAATTTTGACAAAGCGATTGCGCGCCATCTGCGTTCCGAGGCGGCTTCCGCCGATGCCACGAACAGCGCTGTCGGCGCTCGCTCGGACCGCGATTCTTGCCCCGACGCGGAAACGCTCGCCGCCTATCACGAACGCTCGCTTCTTCCCGCGGAAATGAATTCCTGGAAAGAACATATCGTCGGCTGTGCCCTCTGCCAGGAAATCCTCGCTCATCTCGAGGCCACCGACGTTATTCCTCTGCGCTCCGCGAATGCAGTAGAAGATGTCTCAAAGATGGAAAGCCAGCCCGTGGCTGCAAGTCCAAGCCAACCTGTAGCTGCCGCTGCACCGGCGCGCGTTCGCTCGCTACGCCTCGTCGCTGCGACCCGCTGGCGCTGGCTCGTTCCTGCCGGTGCCATCGCCGCCGGCTTGCTGGTATGGATCTCATTGCATGAAAACCATCCGACCGTCTTGCCGGCCGCCAACGAAATCAAAATCGCAAAGAATCAGGAGCCGCCCGCGTCGCCCCCTTCCGCCGGAACCGGGTCGCAGGCACTTGAATCGCGCCCCCAACTCGCCCCACCGAAGTCGGACGAAACTTCTGACAAAATTATCGCTTCCCGACGCATCCCTCCTGCGGAAACTTTGAAGCAGATTCAACCTTACGCTCATGCGGGAAAGGTGGCTTCGCCAAGAACTCCCGCAAAATCGGAAGGCAAGCTTCAGAAAGATGCCGAGCGTGACGCTGCAGCGGATCTCTTTGGTGAAAAGCGCGCCGACCTCGACACAAAGACTGTTGATGGCGCATTGCGCCAAAGAGAAGAAGTGCAAGCACAGGCGCAATCCGACGCCGCGAATGCTCAACTGCAGAATCAAGCCAACGCCAACATGCCCAGAGTCGCAGGGCCTGCCCCTCTAAACCAGGTAGCGAACGCGAAGAAGTTGAAGGCTGCGGCTGCGGCCGCGCCTGCGCCAGCCCGTCCACAACCTTCCACTGGCGCATCTGGTGGCGTGTCAGGTCTCACTGCGGGAGCAGCCTCGGAAATGGTGATGGTGGTCTCCGATCCAACCCGCATCTACGCTCCTGGCGCCGCTTCCGTCTGGTATGCAGGGAATGCCGGCCTGATCGAGTTCTCTCCCGATGGCGGGCATTCCTGGTCGCGCCAGCGCAGCGGCGTCATCGTCGATCTCCTCACCGGCTCAGCGCCATCGGAAAAAGTCTGCTGGATCGTTGGCCGTGTTGGAGCCATCCTTCTCACCACCGACGGTGGCGCGCATTGGAAACTAATCTCCTCCCCGCTAAAAGACGACCTCGGCGGAATTCAAGCCACCGACGACCTTCACGCCCTCATCTGGAACGTTCAGAACAAGAAACGTTTCTCCACCAGCGATGGCGGTTTGAGCTGGGAGCGCGTCGCTCCATGAGCAAATCCGTACCCCGCTAACCAACCCGCCGCATGCAAGAAATTCCGTCCTCGCCGTTCTAATCAGGAAGGCAAACTTACAGTCGAGGTGAAAAGAATGAGAGTCCCACGCAGGAAGCAGGTTTCCCGATGGTTCTGGACGGCGGCAGCCGTGGCGGTTTTCGCCTGCGGCGCGGCGCTCCTGTTTTCCGGCGCCCGCGGCGGCAAAGTCTACGCCGCACAGGAAAAAGACGCGGCTCGCGCGGGCGGCGACCAATCCACCAGCCTGAACGATCAGACCGAGCTCAACGTCACCGTCTACAATTCCAACATCGCGCTCATCCGCGACGTCCGCCAGCTCGCGCTACCCGGCGGTACTTTCCGCCTCAAATTCATGGACATTGCCGCCACCGTCAATCCCGCGACCGTCCATTTCCGCTCGCTCACCGATCCCGACAAGCTCGGCGTCATCGAGCAGAACTACGAATACGATCTCCTCGAGCCCGCCAAGCTCTTGCACAAATACGTCGGCAAGGAAGTTACCCTGGTCCGCGCGTTTCAGGAAAACGGCACCACCAAGCGCGAAGAGATCAAGGCCACCCTGCTCTCCGACAACAACGGCCCCGTTTGGAAAATCGGCAACGATATCGTCACCGGAATGTACGCAGAGAGCTACCGCTTCCCGGAAGTCCCCGCGAATCTCTACGACCGCCCTACGCTCTTGATGTCGCTTGAGAACTCCGGCGCGAGAAAGCAGCAGATTGAGGCTTCTTATCTTGCTGCCAACTTGTCCTGGAATTCCGACTACGTTTTGACTGTTACGCGCGACGAGAAAAACGCCGACCTCGATGGCTGGGTCACTGTCGTCAACAACAGCGGCACCGCCTTTCACAACGCGCACCTGCAACTCGTTGCCGGCGAGCTCAACCGCGTCCAAACTGGCGGTCTCCGGCGCGATGCGAATGTAGCCTACGAGTTGGCGGCCAAGGCTGCTGCGCCTCAATTCCAGCAGGAAAACTTCTCCGAATATCACCTTTACACACTCGGCCGTCGTACTTCCGTCGAGGACAAAGAGACCAAGCAGATCAGCCTGCTTCAAGGCAGCGGCGTGCCGGTCGAAAAAATCTTCGTCGTCAACGGACAAAACTACTATTACCACAACCAACAAACGCCCGGAGCCCCGCTCAAAGATCCTGTCATGGTTTATTACAAATTCAAGAATGAGGAAAAGTCCGGCCTCGGCATTCCTCTTCCTGCAGGAAATGTCCGCGTCTATCAGAAAGATTCCAAGGGCGGCATCCTCTTCGCCGGCGAGGATCGCATCGATCACACACCGAAGGATGAAAACGTGAACATTCATATCGGCAACGCTTTCGACGTCGTTGCCGAGCACAAACAGACCGACTACAAGCTCGTCGACAAACACACATGGGAAATGGAATTTGAAGTTACCATCCGCAACCACAAAGACGCACCCGTCACCGTCCAGGTCAACGAGCCCATCGGCGGCTCCTGGGAGATGCTTTCCTCGACCTATAAATTCACCAAGACCGCCGCCTTCGCCGCCCAGTTCAACGTCCCCGTCGCCAAGAACGGCAACTCCGTCCTCCGCTACCGCATCCGCGCAACCTGGTAGAGCGAAAGTTTTCCTGGACTCGCCCTGGTCCGCGTGGTATTAGTTGTTCAGGAAAATTTACGACCGAAGAAGCGGCAGCCAGACTGCCGCTTTTTTGTTTTCCGTCGGGTCGTTGCGCCATTCATGCGGCGCCCAGAGGTGACGTTTAGAACCAATAAGTTACAAATGCCTCCTTCCATAAACTCTTTTGTTTGATAATCATACAAATGCCCGGGGGGTGGGGGGCGTCGCACTCTTTTGCTCTCTTGAATCACCAAGTGTGACGAGCAAAGTATTTGTTTCCTGTCGCTTCCGCGCTCTTTTGCTCTTTGGGGGAGGGGGGGTGCTTCCCGTTTTGGAACTCGTCCCTAGCTTTCCGCTACGAAAATCATCTCCGGCGAATCATCCCGCAACGGCGTCCGGTCAAAATTCCCATGCAGCGCCGTCACGCGGAATCCGCATCGCGCCAGAAGATGCTCCATCTCATAGCGGAAAAAATACCGCAGCGTCCACGCGAAGACCAGCCGCT
>Ga0210400_10002434_pt1 | contig 17265 bp, 17 predicted proteins | sample IncBWH26MmetaG_FD_155456 | JGI IMG/M metagenome (GOLD analysis project Ga0210400, IMG submission 155456) | Forest soil microbial communities from Barre Woods Harvard Forest LTER site, Petersham, Massachusetts, United States - Inc-BW-H-26-M | ecosystem: Environmental > Terrestrial > Soil >... | reverse complement strand
GACCGGACCAGTTCAGCGCCTGCTCGGCGAGCCAGTGCAGCTTGTGCTGCGGGCTCGGAGTAGTTTCGGTAATGCTCATCTGAGAGACCGTCATCTGCGACATATTGATGAACGCCTTCACGCCGTGGTGCTTCGCCACCGCCGCCGTGTTGACGGTCGCGGCCAAATAGTCATCCGAAACCGACATCCCGAAGTACATTGTGTCGCAGCCGTCGATCGCCCGATGCATCGAATCGAGGTCGAGCAGATTGCCGACCACAACCTCTGCACCCATGTCGCGCAATGTCCGCGCCCGTTCGTCCTCATTTCGCACCATGGCACGCACTGCCTTGCCTTGCTGCAACAGCAGTTCGGTGACGGTACGCCCTGTCCCGCCGACGCGGCCTGCGGCGCCGGTAACCAGTATGAGGTTTGCCATGTGCTTTGCCCTTTCTAACGCAGCCAGTCCGATCCAGAGAATCTCACAAAGCAATCGTTAATTCTACGCTGAGTGTTAGTCCCAAATGGCGTTAACAGCGTTAGCGCTCATCACACGTTTCGGCCGGTGGCGGGCGAGTTTGGCGAGGGATTTCGGCGAGGTAACCCTACGCTGCTGGTTTCTTGTTCCCCTGCTTGGACAGAAAGCGCTCAATAAACGTTGTATCCACTCTCCCGGCGCGGAAATCGGGATCGGCAAGAATCTTTCGGTGCAGTGGGATCGTCGTGTACACGCCTTCCACAATGAACATCTCCAGGGCACGGGCCATGCGGGAAACCGCTTCTCCCCGGTCCTTGCCGCGCACGATGAGCTTGGCAATAAGCGAATCATAGTAAGGCGGGATGATTCCTTCCGCATAGGCGGCGGTGTCGATACGCACCCCGGTTCCGCCAGGAGGATGAAAAGACGTGATCTTGCCCGCCGACGGCGTGAACTTCTCCGGATGCTCAGCGTTGATGCGGCATTCGATGGCGTGTCCGCGATGCACGATGGGGCCATGCAGAACGTTCTCGAGGCGTTCGCCAGCGGCCAGCAGAATCTGGCTCTTCACCAAATCGACGTCGGTGACCATCTCCGTGACCGGGTGCTCCACCTGGATGCGGGTGTTCATCTCAATGAAATGCATCCTCCGGTCTTCGTCCATGAGGAACTCCACCGTGCCGGCGTTGACGTAACCGATTCCGGAGAGGGTTTGGCACAGGACCTGCCCAATCTGGGCGCGGAGTTCCGGCGTCACCTCCGTGGAAGGAGATTCCTCCAGCAGCTTCTGATGACGCCGCTGGATGGAACATTCGCGCTCGCCCAGGCTCACCACGTTGCCATATTGGTCGGCGAGGATCTGAAACTCGATATGCCGTGGACGCTCGATGAACTTCTCCATGTAGAGATCGCCATTGCCGAAGGCAGCAGCGGCCTCCGATTGCGCCGCTGTGAACAGGCTGGGGAGCTCCTGTTCACTGCGCACAATGCGCATGCCGCGGCCGCCGCCCCCGGCCGACGCCTTGATGATCACCGGAAAACCGACCTGGCGCGCCCATTCCAGCGCTTCGCCGTCGTTGGCGAGGATTCCTTCGGAACCCGGCAGAATGGGTACGCCCGCCTTCTTCATCGCCGCTCGTGCCTTCTCTTTTTCGCCCATGAGCCGGGTAATTTCCGGCGGTGGCCCGATAAACTTGATATTGCAGGCCTCGGAAACCTCGGCGAAATTGGCGTTCTCTGCGAGCAATCCATAACCCGGGTGAATGGCGTCTACGTTGGCGATTTCTGCCGCGCTGATGACGGCAGGGATATTGAGATAGCTCAGCGCCAGTTGGGGCGGGCCAATGCAGATGGCTTCATCGGCAAAGCGGACGGGCAGCGAATTGCGGTCCGCTTCGCTGTAAATGGCCACGGTGCGGATCCCCAGTTCTTTGCAGGCGCAGATTACTCTCAGGGCAATCTCGCCGCGGTTGGCGATCAGAATTTTTTTGAACATCGACTGCTACTAAGCACAGCTCCCCAGACACAAAAAGGCGCGTCAACGCGCCTTAAGCTTTCCCAGTTCTTTACTTCTTCGGCCTGATGGCAAACAGCTCCTGCCCATACTCAATGGGCTGGCCATTGATAACGAGTTTTTTCACAAGTTCACCGGCCACGTCGGACTCGATCTCATTCATCAACTTCATGGCTTCGACAATGCACAGCACCTGTCCGACTTCCACCGTATCTCCTGGCTTCACAAAAGGTGGAGATCCTGGCGATGGCGATTCATAGTACGTCCCCACGATGGGCGAACGCACCATGTGCAAGCCTTCCTCGGAGGCTGCTACACCTTCTTTCGAAACCGCAGGGGTTGGGGATGGGCTGGTCACGGCCGGAACAGCACCGAGCTCCGGTGTTGGAGGAGGCGCGGCATGCACCGCAATAAAGCGGGTGTCGGGCCCCGGGCCGGACGGTTCCGAGGCGCGCTTAATGCGCACCTTCACGTCACCGCGTTCCAGTTCGAACTCCGCGATGTCCTTCTCAATTAAGAAATCGATGAGTTCCTTCAGTTCTTTTTGGTTCATCGTGCGGGAGGACCGGTTTCTGCTTCTCGCGCCGACCTGGAAGGCACGGCAACTGCCGGGCGTCATTTTCCATGCCCGGTCAGGAAAACCTCAAACCACAATCAGTTCTTTGCTGGAAGGCGTTAAGACTTCGCACCCTGCTTCGGTGACCACAACCATATCTTCGATCCGAACGCCCCACTTCCTTGGGATGTAGACGCCAGGTTCGATCGTTATAACCATTCCGGGCCTAAGCAGCTCGGACTGCTGCGCGGCCAAGCGCGGCGCTTCGTGAATTTCCAGGCCAACGCCGTGCCCGGTTGAATGCGTAAAATACTTGCTTAAACCTTGTTCTTGCAATAATTTGCGTGCCGCCTGATCGACTTCGCTTACCCCCACGCCAGACCTGACGGTTGCAAGCGCCGCTTGCTGCGCGTCCCGCACCGCCTGGTAAGCCTGCCGGGCTTCGCGCGTAGGACGGCCCACGTGCACAGTGCGGGTCATGTCCGAACAATAACCTCCGAGTATAACACCGAAGTCGCAGACGACGAATCCGCGAGCCGGAACGGCAGCTTCTGAGGCCCGGCCATGGGGCAAAGCAGAACGCTCACCGGAAGCGACGATCGTCTGGAATGACATCTCCGAAGCGCCAGCCTTTCGCGCCGCGTACTCCATTTCAGCGGCCACGTCGGTTTCTCGAACACCAGGGCGGATCACTTCTAGCGCGACGTCAAACAAACTCGCTCCCAAGACGACCGCGGCGCGAATTAGATTAAGCTCGTCGGCGTCCTTCACCATGCGGGCCTGTTCGACGAGAGGTGGTGCTTCCTGCAGTCTGAATTTAGACGGCAACATCTCAGCCAACTGTCGGCGATGAGCAACAGTTAAGTGCTCTCCCTCGATCCCCGTCCTGAACTGTGCCTTACGGCCGAGGCCCCTTCGATTTGACCTTAAGTACTCCGCAGCCGCAGCGAGGGGGCTTTTGCGCCCAATAACTATCCGTGCTCCCTGCACTTCGGCGTGGGCTTGCGCGCTGTATCGTCCATCGGTCAAAAACACGCACTGAGATTCAGTGAGGAGAAGTACGGCGGCGCTGCCCGAAAATCCGCAGAGATAGCGGATGTTAGGTAGATGCGTGATCAACAGAAGATCCAACCGCTGGCCAGATAGGCCTTCCTGAAGACGTTGCTGGCGTCCTACATGATCCATTCAGGCCGAGTGTAGCAGGCTGCTCCCTCGGTGCTTTTGACTATGATTCGCGTGAGCTTTGGTCAAAAACCAAACCGCCGGTCCTGACAGGTTCTTCAGGTATCCGGCGGCCGTCTTACTGCTAACTTGCTCCTGGAGGGTCAGCCCTAGGTCTGAATAATGCGTGGCGTAATGAAGAAGATCAGCTCCTGGTTTGATGTGCTGACGGTCTGGTGCTTGAACAGATTTCCCAGGTACGGGATGTTACCCAGCAACGGCACCTGAGCAATATTGACTGAATTCTGGGTCTGGATCACGCCGCCGATTACGACTGTACCGCCGTCCGTGACCAACACCTGGGTGGTTGCCTGTTGGGTGATTAGAGTGGGGTTGCCTTGAACGGTGCGGCCAAAGTCTGGGGTCGTGTTCTCCACATCCACGTTCAGAAAGATTGTGTTCTCCGACGTAATCTGCGGTATCACGGTCAGCCGCAAGAAAGCGTCGACATAGGTCACAGTGGGCGGACCGCCCAACTGCGCCTGGGTCACGATCGGAACCCTGACGCCCTGGCGAACCAGCGCCTGAATGTTGTTCTGGGTTACAACCCGCGGACGGGACAGAATCTTGAGCAGTCCTCGTGACTCGGCCGCGGTCAGAATGGCGTCAATTCGCACGTTGTTGCTGGCATTGATGAAGCTCAGACCGCTGGTAGGCGCAGCGACTCCCAGATTCGAGAACAGCGGAATCTGTTGACTTGTGGACCCGCTGCCGATGGTTATATAGCCCGGGGTCAGGCCATTGGTAAACAGAGGCGAGGTTCCCACGGCGCCGGCACCGCCCGCAGCAGTGTGCCCATTGCCCCAGCCGAAACCTAGCTGAGTGCCCAGGTCTCGTGCGAAGCTGCGGGTCGCAGCCACCACGCGTGCTTCAATTTCCACTTCCTGGGTTTTGCGATCGAGTTGTGTTAACAAGCGGTCGATCCCTGGCATCACTATCGGAATGTCCGAAATGATCAAAGCGTTGGTTCGGTCATCGGCGATCACATCTCCGCGCTGGGTGAGAAATTTCTTGACCGTCGGCACCACATCTTTGGAATGGGCATAGCTCAGGAAACGGGTGACCGTCTGCTTTTCCACGGCCATAGCCTCAGCTTCTTGCTCGGCGCGCCTTGACTCAGCTTCCTTTCGCATGGTGTCTACGGTGGCGACGCGCAGCACATTGCCTTCGAGCTGCCGTCCCAGGTCGTTGTTCTTTAAGACGATATCGAGGGCCTGGTCCCATGGCACGTCATCCAGAACGATGGTTAGTGTGCCTTTGACGTTGGGATCGAGCACTACATTCAATCCGCTGATCTCGTGGATCAGGCGAAAGAAGTCCTTGAGATCTACGTCCTTGAGGTTGACCGAAATCGGCTCACCCGTGTATTTGGGGCCGGTGGCGGCGGGCTGCTGCTGGGCCTGCGCCTTCTGCTCGGCAGCCATGTTGACCGCGGGTTGCGGGGCCGCGTTGCTGGCCTGGGCCTGCATAGCCGCACTCGGCTGGGGTAGCAAGTTGCCATCTGGTTTCTCGGAGAATCTCTCGGCAGCGGCTTGTGCCCGAGCCGAAGGCTCGATTACAGCTTGCTTAGCAGCTTCGATCGTCGATGCGTCCTTCGCCTGATAGGAAGGTTCAACAAACACAAAATCGGTAGCAGAAGAAGGGGCCGGCTTCTTTTCTGAGGCCATGACCAGAGTAGTCTGGTTGGCGGGGACTGCTGCGACTTCCTTCGTCGCAGTCTTCGGCGTCACAACCTCAGCCGTTGTGGTGTTGTGGATGGCTGGAATCGTGGGCTTCGGGCTTGCCTTGGCAAGAGTAGAGCCGGAGTGCAATTTCAGAACCAATGTATTGCCCACGCCTGGCACCAGTTCGTACCGGCATTTGTGTTCCAGATCAATCACCAGCCGCGTGGTAGGAGGCGTACGGCCGTTCATGCCAACGCGCACGTCCTTCACGCCGTTGCTGTCCACATTGATCTGGCTTCTGGAAGTGGCCGCCACGGTGTTGGGCAGGTCGACCACCAAACGGGCGGGACGGTCCAGTGTGCTCACTTGTGGCGTCACTTGCCCGCGAGACGTGACCTCCACGCTGATCCCGTCAACTCCGCGGACCACGTTCACTCTCTGCAGTGCGGAGCTCTTGGTTGTCTCGGTGCCCGTGCTCGGCGTCTCAGCCGCGGCTGCAATCATTACTAGAATCAGCAGCGGTAGAAAAACACTCAGCAGTTGCTTTCGCATTTCCCTTCTCCCCACGGTTGCGCTTCGGCTCGCCCCGTGATCTTTCTTTCAGAATTCTTTTGCCAGATCGGATTGACCAATCTGCTTGCTGCCGCCTAAACTGCCGGCGTCGTAATCTTCTTGGTCACTTCCTTCGTAAATGACTTGCCCAGCTTGTCCTGAAACGTCTCTTTAAAAATGATGGAGTCCCCCGTTATCTTCACCACGTATCCGTTAAAGACGGGGTCGTTCTCATGCAGGAAATATGCTTTATCCAGGGCATTGACCACGACCGCGATCATGCCCGTATCCGACTTGACCACCCCCTTGAGGTTAATCTGGTCAATCGCTAGGCAACGCTTGCCCCCGGTATTACAGCCCGAGCCCAACATGCTGCGATTCACCACCGGACTGACGAATGGATCCCGCTGTCCGGTCAAGTTGATCTTCTTGGTGTCTTCCTTTTTTGGGTCGGCAGGTTTCTTCTGGTCCGCGACTGCGATTTTCTGCTGCGGTTGTGACGTCTTCTTTACGGCCCCGACCTTGGTTTTGCCGTGGCCTGCAGTGGGCTTCGCGACTACCTTGGGCTGGGCGGCCACGTGTACAACCGGCGCGGCTTTTGATTTACTGACGGCTTGGCCCTTACTGGTAGCAGGCGCCGCCGGTTTGGTGGCCGGCGCGGTTGCCAGGGCGGCGTTCTCATCCATCGCCTTTTTCTGCTCGACGTTGTTGACCGTGTTCTTCGTGTTTTCGATGACGTCCGGGTTCTGCCCCCAGGCAGTTCCCGCCGCCATTCCTAATACCAGAATTCCAGTCGTCAGCTTCATAAGCTCCTCTATCTCTTGACCGGCGCGGCTGCTGCAGGCGGTGCCATGTCATGACTGAAAAATGTGGTCGCCGTGCAGGTGGCTACAACGCTCTCATTCGGCGCGTACTGATAGGTATGCTTCGCCTTCGCATCCGTGGGCTTTTTGGTATTCGCCACCAGCAAGCCCGAAACATTCACGATGCGCTCCAACTTGCCTACGCGGTCAAAGAAATTCAACATCGAGTAATAGGGGCCATCCAGTTCCATCTCGAAAGGCAATTCCGTATAGAAGTCCTTCGATGCCAGCGGCTTCGCGGTATAGCGCCGGAGCTCGATGCCAGCCTTCATGGCTTCTGCATCCATCATCTTCATGAAGCCGTCCACTTCCTTCTCGTCGGGAACGATCTTGCGTTCGATCTCGAGTTGCTGCTTGAGGCTGGCCAACTGGCGCTCGATTTCAGCCAGTTTGGGACGGTACGCTTCCAGTTCCGCGTTTTCGCGCCGCTTGGTTTCCAGATTCTGTTGGGCGACCGCGTTCGCTTCCCGCTGGGACTTGAAGAGGGTGAAGTACAGACCGCCGGTGATCAGTGCCGCCCCTGCTAGCAGGGCTGCCCATTGTTTGAGACCCGACATTTCGTTGAAGTTCGCCATAATTTTTCGCCCTTAGGACTTCGCCTTCTCGCAGGTCAGAGTGAATTGGAAGGCCTGCAATTCCTTAAAGGTATCGTCCTGGAAGGTCTCTTTGATTTCAATATTGCGGAAATATCCCGTCTTTTGCAGGTTGGCAATGAGGTTAGCCACGGCATCGGTGCTCAATGCCATGCCTTCAATATCGACGTTACCGCCCAAGTCCTTCATCGAGTTCAGCCACACGGCTTCGGTGCCATTGACTGTGGTGCCGATGGTATTGAGGAGGTTCACCGGACCGGCCTGATTGGCCCGGAGCTGATCAATCACGTCGACGCGGCGCTTGTAGCTCTCGGCTTGACGCTGCCGCTCCAAGTAACGCGCTTTCACATCGGCCAATTCCCGATTCTTCTGCTCCGCAACTTTCATTTGCGAGGCAATCTCCTGTTTTTGCTTGTCCAACCGGTACCAGTAGACGAGGTTGAGTGCAGCTACCAGAGCCAGCACCAGCAGCACCTTCATTTTTGGTGAGCCAACATCACCCACTTCCATGACCGGCGCGGAGGAAGCAGCGCTGCCGCGTTTGCCCTTTGATTTCGACGTTCCCAGCAGGTTGATTCGGATCATAGGTCTTCAAAACTCCTTAAGGCCAAACCCACGGCAACTGCCAACTGGCCAGCGTTCTGCTCGATCAGTTCTATCCCCGGTCCTTCCACCGGAGGCGCAATCTTCTGAAATGGATTGAAGATTTCGACCGGCAGCGAGAATTCCTGCCGTAGGGCATCGACCAGTCCTGGGACCTTCGAGGATCCCCCCGCCAGGTAGATCTTCTCGATATGCTCGCCAGCCGCGCTGGCGCGAAAGAAGTCGAATGTCTTTTGAATCTCGAGCACGATGATCTCGGTCACTTGCTGCAAGATGGGCGTCTTGGCGTCTTCGCTGACGGTGCCGACCTTGCGGCCCAGCTTCAACGACTCGGCGTCATCAAAGCTGAGATCCAGTTCCTTCTGCAAGGAGTCCGTATACTGGTGCCCGCCCACGCTGACATCGCGCGGAAACAACGGCGTTGTCCCCTTCACGATGTTGATATTCATGACGCTGGCGCCCAGGTTCAACAGAGCCACCACCTGGCTCGGCGCAGGTTCATAGTTGTACTCGTAGCAGTTCTGCAGCGCCAAGGCATCGATGTCCACAATAGCGGGTGTCTTGCCCGCCATCGAGAGTACGTTGGTGTAGTTGAGAATCTTGTCCTTCTTGACGGCGACCAGCAGAACATCCATTTGCGGGTTGCCGGCGTCTTCGGAAAGGATCTGGTAATCGAGGTTCACATCGGCTAGATCGAAGGGAATATGCTGTGCCGCTTCTTTCTGTATCGTCTCGGCCAACTCCTGATCGCTCATCGAAGGCAGCGAGATCTTCTTCACGATCACTGAGTGCCCACTTACCGCCGTGGCCACGCTCTTGGACTTGATCTGGTTCTCAGTGAACAGCTTCGAAATCGCGCTCGACACGGTGCCGGAATCCACAATCATGGAGTCCACGACAATATCTGGAGCCAGCGGTTCCAAACCGAGGTGCGCCACTTCGATCCCATTGCGACCCTTCCTCAGCTCCACCGCCTTGATGCTGGAAGAGCCCACATCCAGACCAACAATCGTTTTCGATCCGAATCCAAACATGTGCCCGCCTTTTACTGTTGCCCAGCGGCTTTGGCAGCCGCCTTCGGTTTCCTCTTGCCTTTTGCTTCCATCTGGCTCGACTTCTCTTCCATCCACTGGTCCAGCCTCGACTTCTTGAAGCGCCAGCGGTTGCCAAGCTTGAAAGCGGGGATTTTCTGTTCCCCTACATATTTGTAGAGCGTGTCCGGACTCACTCCCAGGTACTGCGACGCCTGGCGAATGTTCATGACTTCTCGCGAGTCGGCCATAGTTCGTGTTCCTTCCACAGAATCAGGCCCTGACGCAGCCGGTATCTCCGGCCCGCAGAGCAAACTTGAGAGAAAATTCCTCGCCCCAAATCAGCGTTCGAGTGAATTTTGGTGGACTGAGCATATATCAACCCGGAAAGACATGAGGTCAAGGCATATCTCCGAGTTTTACTGGGTTTTATACCTGTTTTCTGGAAAGTAACTTCTGCGAACTTGCGGATCGCTGCTATATACCGTAGACGGATGATTAGTACCTACCATATGATGTGGTGTTTATACACTCGGTTCAAAGTTTGCTGTCGAGGCATAACTAAAGTACTAGAGACGTTACGAGGGTTCTTGAACGGGTGGGAAAGCCAAAAGAAACTGGCTGCGGCGTAAGTCCAACGCTGATTTATCAGCAGGTAGCCAGGTTCCGCCGTACGAACCTTGCACTACGCACCAAAAACCCTGGGTGGTTTGCTGAAAAACGTGAATGACGCCCGAAGGATAACTGGCAATTGCAGCCGGTAATCCGAAACTCAACAAGAATTGGGCTATCGGAACCTGATGTGCGACGTGTAACCTGTTCGGACTTCAGTGGAGGAAGCCTTGCGCTATTTCGATCGTCTTCAACCCCTGGCGCTGTTGGTTCTGCGCTTGGTATTAGGCGTCATCATGGTTGGCCACGGGTATCCCAAGATTTTTGGCGGGCTTTCGCACCACGTTCAGTTTGTCGGCAACCTCGGATTGCCTGGATGGCTGGCGTATCTCTCTGCCGCCGCTGAATTCTTCGGAGGCATCTTGCTTATCGCCGGGCTCTTTACCAGCTGCGCCGCACTGGCAATTTTGATCGACCTGAGTGTGGCGATTGTGAAGGTGCACTGGAAAAATGGGTTGTTGGGGAACGGTGGCTATCAGTTTCCCCTTGCTCTTGCCGCCATTGCCTTCGCTCTCATGTTCTTCGGGGCAGGCCCAATCGCGCTGGAGAGCATTCGTCGCGGCGCCGGCGGAAGGTCTAAAGGGTCCTAAACTCTCCACCGAGAGAGCAGAACTCTCGCCTGTGATGCTCGGACTTCCAATTTGCCCAGCGCATAAACCAATGTGACAATAGCTTCATGCAAAAATACTTCGCCTTCACTGTACCTGCATCGGTTGGGATGCTGCTGCTATTTAGCATCTGGTCTCAGGCGCAGCAGACCCCGCCCACGAGCAATGCCACCAACCCTCCGGCAAAGAGTCGGCCAGCAACTGCAGCAAAAAGCTCGACTGTGCTGAGCCTCAAGACGCAAAAAGATAAATTCAGCTACGCCCTGGGGATGAATCTGGGGAAGAACCTGCACCAGCAGGCAGTCGCCGTCGATCCGAATATTTTGGCCCGTGGTTTGAAAGATGCCCTGACGGGTGGCAAGACGCTACTCACCGACGATGAGGCCAGAGCCGCGCTTACGGCGGCTCAAGCCGAAGTCCGCGCGAAGCAACAGGAAAAGATGCAACAGGCCGGCGCCGAGAACAAGAAAGAAGGGGAAACATTTCTGGCCGCCAACAAAGCGAAAGACGGTGTGGTGACTTTGCCCAGCGGTCTGCAGTATAAGATTTTGACGGCAGGAACTGGACCCAAACCTGCTGCGAGCGATACCGTGGTCTGCGCCTACCGAGGCACGCTGATCAATGGCACTGAGTTTGATAGCTCCTACAAGCGGGGCCAGCCCGCTACTTTCCCGGTGGGCGGCGTCATCAAGGGATGGACCGAAGCCCTTCAGCTCATGCCTGTCGGATCCAAGTGGCAACTATTCATTCCAGCAGACCTCGCCTACGGTGACCGCGGCGCGGGCGCGGACATCGGCCCTGGCGCCACCCTGATTTTTGAGGTGGAGCTGCTTTCGATTCAGGGTAAGGACCAGGACAAGAGTCAGGAGAAGAAATAACCGAGAGACGCTTCCTGGTCTAGATTGGATCGCTGACGAAGGGGACTATGCGGATGATGACAAGAGTTGTGGTGTGCTTGCTTTGGCTCGCTGGTTCTCTGGCCGCCCAGAGTTCCACTGAGTCCCCACACGGTAACGAGGCTTTGCTGCTTGCCCTCGAGAATGCATGGAACAAGGCACAGTTGAACCACGATTCGAAGGCACTGGGAGGTTTGGTGGCTGATAGCTTCATCAGCACCGACAACGATGGTACTTTCATGACGAAGGCCCAGTTCCTGGCCGACAATATGGACCTCTCTTACGCTCCCAGCCTTATGGCAAACAAGGATGAACGGGTCTTCATGTATCAAAACGCAGCCGTGGTCGCCGGAATCTATCACGCCAAAGGGCTCAACAAGGGTAAGCCTTTTGATCACTACGGACGATTCACGGACACTTGGGTCTATCTGAACGGCAAATGGCTGTGCGTCGCCACCCACACCAGCGCTCTCAAGAAATAGGATTGGGAGTTACCACGCCGCTGACGAATGTGATCTCTGCCTGGTTAGTTCCAAGGTCAATGACCTAGAACCATTTGCCTATTTCGAGCCAGTCGTCAACTCCTCTGCTCTCATTGACTTGCCCTCAGCGCCCCGCCTACCATGGTGCGACTTCATGATCGGCCAGACCAATAAAACCGTTGTGCCTCGTTGTGTTTCAGTCGATTAGAGCACACTCAGACACACGACTTTTGATGGTTGAGACATGAAATGAGCTACGATTCGCTCACTTTTTGATACATGTTTGAGACATAGACAAGTCTCAGAACATTCCTGATTCACGCGATTCGGCTCACATGCTTTTTCGATCCCCGGGCGGCCTGGGCGCGTTTTCGTGAAGTTGTCGGCCTCTTCGCAATACTTGATGTAGCCGGAGGGCATCATGAATCGAGACAAGGCGCTGAGAATTCTGTTGGTATTATTTGGATTGATATTTGTGGCCGGTATTTATCCCTTGATTACGTCTGTACGCAGTGGTTGGCAAGCGAACAGGGAGGACGCCGAGCCGATGGGGCTTAGTCTCTATGTCACCATGGGGATTTTCTTGCTGATCGCAGCGCGTAATCCATCGGCGAATCGCGGCGTGATCACCTTCGCCGGATGGTTGAATATTGCTCATGCCGCCGTCATGGCGGTCATGGCAGTTCACCTTCCGAACGAACGCGAAGGTCTGCTGATCGCAGCGGCTGTGTTTGGTGTCATCGGTGCACCCCTGATCTTGCTGGCTCCGGAAAAGCAGCTAGGCGAGCGGGCACACAAGGCGTTGACTTCGGCCCTTACCTGAAACGCGTGGTCGATGTCGTCAGACGGAACTGGTATGAGTTGATTCCCGAGTCGGCACGCGCGCCGGTTAATAAAAAAGGAAAAGTCGTCGTCGAGTTTGCCATTACCAAAGAGGGCCGAGTGGCCGGCATGCAGATAATCGGCCCTTCCGGTGACATTGCTCTTGATCGAGCGGCCTATCGCGGCATTACCTCCAGCAGCCCCTTCCCACCATTGCCCAGCGAGTTCAGCGGACAGTATGTCGCCTTACGTTTTCACTTCTACTACAACCCAGATAGAAGTGACCTTGCCGCAAGTCCGACAAGTCATCGATCTCCGTCGAAGTCGGGCATTACCCCGACAAGTCATCAATCTCCGTCGAAGTCGGGCATCACCATCAGCATCGTCCCGGACGACAGTGTATTGCCTGTGGGAGCCTCGGAGGTGGTTATCGCTTCGGTGAACGGCACCAAGAATCCAGCCGTAATCTGGCGCATCGAGGGATCGGGCTGTTCCGGTACAGCTTGCGGAACCATAGATGACGAGGGTGGATACCACGCCGGATACCACGCCCCGAGTGCCCTGCCTGATCCACCCTCGGTGACGTTGACGGCCGTCTCGCAGGCCGACCCCACCGCCTCAGCTTCTGTCACAGTTCATCTGATTCCCGCACGCAAGCCATAATCGCGGTCGCTGCTGCTGTCGAATGGGGCAGAGCGCATTATGCGAAAGATTGACAATGTGTTCGGGCACTCTTGAAAGTGGCACAGTACAATTGAACCGCTATGGCAATTCCTGATTTATTTTCGGCGCGTCAGAAAAAGGAGCGTGGCGAGACTCCTGATGTTTACGTCTACGACAAACTCCCCCAGCCGCTTCGTGTACAAATAAATTATATCTTGAGGGACACAATCGGCCCCGCCACCGAAAGTCAATGTGGATATGCAACGGCTGCGGCGAAAATCTACGAGAGCGTGAATGACGATCTCCTTCGTCATCTCGGACGCCTAACACTGGTGTCGGGCGGTGGTTACGCCGATGAGCAGTTGGCTAACTTCTTGCTGTCGGAAGCCAACGTCGAATACTGTCTTGATGCGATAGAACTGTCATGCCGCAGAATCGAGAAGTTAGACCCTCAGCACCTGTACCAATTATCCGACCTAAAGCCTGCTCAGGCCATTAGTGACTTAAATCATCGATTCCTAGAACACGGAATTGGATATCAGTATGTTTCGGGCAAGATTATCAGGATCGACTCTCAGTTTCTTCACCATCAGGTTGTAAAGCCTACACTGACTCTGCTGCAGGACAAGCGCTATAAAGGTGCAAATGATGAGTTTCTGAAGGCGCACGAACATTACCGCAAGAGGGAGGCGAAGGACTGCTTAGTCTACTGTCTCAAGGCGATGGAGAGCACGTTAAAAACAATCTGTAAGATTCGCGCTTGGGCCTTCCAGCCTACCGATACGGCGAAAACGTTGCTGGATGTCTGTTTCAACAATGGCCTTATCCCGCCGTTCCTCCAGTCGCACTACTCGGCCCTCAAGAGCACATTGGAAAGCGGCGTGCCAACAGTCCGAAACAAGTTAGGTGGACATGGGCAGGGAACACAAGTCGTAACCGTGCCGCCGCACTATGCGGCATACGCTCTGCACATGACAGGATCAGCCATCCAGTTCTTGATTGAGGCTGAAAACGCTCTTCCTTGATGTTACGTCTTGGCAGGTTTCTCCCGCTGTTTTCGCCATAGCAGCATCGGCCCGCCGTAGTTGCTACTTCGATAGCTTTTTCAGCGCTGCCATCGTGGCGGCGGATGGATCTTTCCGCCGACCTGACTTGTTACGGCGTTTGGGTTTGGTCTTTGAGTGACTCTTCGACATGTGCCCTCCCCGAATTCCTTAACGTCTCCCGGAAAAGCTGCCTAGTGCGGCCCCCGCGCCTTGTCTTTCGCTCTGACCTTCGCCCAACGTGCCCTCTGTGCGGCTGCCATTTTCCTTCTTGATGCCGCTGAGACATACCGATTGACACCTGCCCGACCCGAGTTTCGCTTCGCCCATCGTGCTTTTTGCGCCAGACTGATTCTTCTCCGAGCAGAAGCCGACATTTTTCGACGTGTTCTAGTGGGTGTGATTGAGTTCGAGCCGATCCCCGATAGGGCAGAAACAGCAGCCTCCAACCGACCTAACTCGAATGCAGCTTTGTCCCTTGCAGCCTTCAACTGCGCGAGTATGTCCATGTGTCCCCCTCGGGCTGGGATTGTAGCAAACGATTATTCGGTTTCCGGGCAACAAAAGAGGGCGCGGTAGCCACTTCTGTTCGAAGTGCGCCCTTATGGCTACTCGTAAGACCTTTGATGCTGGACGCAGGATCGCGAATCCCTTGCGAAGCGGTCAGCCACGCACGGCAGCATAAGCAGGCCATCCAGAATTGGAAACCTTCAGACCTACCCAGGTGGCTCACCCGCGATGTGTACGTGAAAGAAGTTCAGCCAGCACTGGCTAGTGTGCCGAAATCTCGAATACGTTCAACCCTTGAAGTGAGCGAACCGTACGCATCAAATATCCCATCCGGCAAGCGTATTCAGCACCAACGGCATTGGCAGGCGTTGGTGCAACTCGTGGGAGTTTCGGCGCGTGGTAGCTCACGACGCATTTTCCCTTGTCCCCAATCAGGTCAAAACAGAGCAACGGCAGGCTCCAGCGCTAGAACGCGCAGGCTCTAGTGCTAGAAAGTGATACGTAGTCCCTACTCGATCTGGCGGGGAGCGCCGAGCGAATAGACCCCCGTTCCAACTCCTACTCGACTTAGATTATGGTCAGTGCGGGTGGTTCCATTGATCCGCCCCGGAGTTCCCGTTAAAAGCCCATTCAACGCGTTACCAGGCAGATCAAAGTTCGCGAAGTTAAACAGGTTGTAGAAGCCGACGCTCGGTTGCAGAGTGAGATTCTCGTGAATCCCGTGAGACCAGGACACCTTCAGGTCGAGGGCGCGCAGCCAGGCTAAATTGACCTGACCAGTTGGGGCCAGGGGTACCAGAGGAGTGATCGCGCACAGCGAATTGACCGGCAAGCTGTTGGGGTTGCTGTAACACAACGAATCTCCGACACCAAGTTGAGCCGTCGTAAACAATCCGTTTTGAATCAGAACTTGCCCCGCTGGCGTCAACTTGAGGGCAGCCGTATCGTTGTAGTTCGTGAGCACTTTATTGATATTCGACGCGTTGATGCCGCGGTCGAAACTTCCGACGTGGGTTCGGGGGATTAGATCCTGGACCGTGCCGTCGCCAGTGAAATCGGTGCGAAAGATTTCGCCTGGGCCGAGGCTCGTAACTGGCGTCACCAACGAAGTCGAGAGTGGGCTCCAGAAATGCGACAGGATGCTGAGTTGGAATCCTGCCGGCAATTCTGCATATCCACCAAACGACAGCTGGTGGGTGCGATCCAATACCGAGGGTCCGAAGAATCGGTTGGGTCGGACATTGTCAATCGCTTGGACCCCAAAGTCCTGGTCGGATTGAATCGGGACGACCGGTACATTGCCGCCGGAATTCTCGAATCTGGATAAAGCATACGACGCCTGGAAGTTCAGCGATCGCACGCCGCGGAATGGATGCTGCAGGTTCTGCGTGAGCTTGGTTTGCAATCCGTTGTAAACGGAGCGTCCAATAGGCCTAAAAAAAAACAGCGGCGGTGCATTGGGGTTGATTCCAGGGAATGCACATCCATAGTTGCTGCCGGATACAGTAGGAGACGGGAATGAGCAGACTGAATTGAAGTCGAGGGAGGAGGTCAAGCCGTTCAGCGCGAAATCTGCCATGGTTGCCGGCCTTGGTTTATACCCTGTCTGGTCCGGTCCCATAGGGTTTGTTGGGCAGAGTACGATAGCCTGATCGATCGAGCTAGCACCACAGAGGCTGAGCGTCGCAGTAATGGCCTGTTGCGCCGCAACCTTGCTGAAGTATCGCGCATCCCCCGTATGATTTTCATCGATTGCGAGGAAGTAGTGCGTCTGCACGTTGCGGACGAAATCGGCGCTGAGAATCAGACCGGGACGAATCTCCCGCTGCACTCCAATGTTCATCTCGACAGAACGCGGGGTACGGTAGTCAGGATCAAGCGGCGCGCCGTTATTGAATCCGAGTCCCTGACTCAGCAACGATCCCAGGTAGTACGGGTTCGGCGCAGTCGAATCAAGCGGAAAGTGGGCTTGATACTCTTTCTGGAAGGCAGCAATCTGGCTGCCAACAACTCCGATGGCCACTCGGTCCCCACCCGGTGTCCCGCAGAACGTTGGTTTAGGCAGCACACCTCCTGGGATGTGTATGGTCTGCGGATTTGCGCTTCCGTTGCAGGCAACCGGTGTCTGGACGAAGACGTTGCCCAGTGGCGCACGGAACAAAGGATCAGTCGGCGCTACGGATGTGAGCACATTTTCGTAGAAGAGCCCGATGCCGCCGCGTATCGCCGTCTTTCCCTTGCCGTTCGGATCCCAGGCAAAACCCAGTTGTGGCGCGAAGTTCAAATTCGGTTGCCGGACCCGGTTGCCCAACCCTGGTATCAGCGAGTTGAGTTCCGAAATGGCAGGAAACTCGCTATCGCTGCGGCCCGACTCCCGCGCGTAGCGCACACCATAGGTCACAGTCAAGTTTCTTTTCAATCTTGAACTGGCGCCCACGTAAGCGGCAAGGCGATGGTAAAGAAAATTCCCTGCCGGAAGTCCTGAACCCGAGAACGGCGTCGTATAGCCAAGACCG
>Ga0210400_10002433_pt1 | contig 17269 bp, 8 predicted proteins | sample IncBWH26MmetaG_FD_155456 | JGI IMG/M metagenome (GOLD analysis project Ga0210400, IMG submission 155456) | Forest soil microbial communities from Barre Woods Harvard Forest LTER site, Petersham, Massachusetts, United States - Inc-BW-H-26-M | ecosystem: Environmental > Terrestrial > Soil >... | reverse complement strand
GATAAACCTGCAATCCCTTGGCGTCAATCACCTGCGCGCCCGCGGGAACCTCCACGCCGGCCCCAACCGCCGCGATTTTTCCGTCGCGGATTACCAGCGTCCCGTCCTCGATCGGACTCCCCGCCATCGTAAAGATCTTCGCGTGCGTGATGGCGTAGGTATTTGCTGTTTGAGTTTGGGCGAATGCGGAGGGAAGCAAGAAAAGCAGGCTCGCCACACATACTAAGCAGCTGTGTTTGTAACGCAGCAAAATACGCCTCACAACCCACCCCCAATGGAACCCACAGCAGCGGGCGGCTTCGGTTTTTCTTCCGGCTTCTTCTCTTCGGGTTTCTTCTCATCCGGTTTCTTGGCTTCCGGTTTCTTCTCGCCTGGTTTCTGTCCGATCGTCACCGTGGCGTCTGGCTTCTTCTCGCTGGATTTCTTTTCCTTATCGAGCAGCGCCTTCTTTTCTTTTTCGCGTGCCTGGCGATCGGTGATGTCGCGCTGGCGGTCGAAATACACGCGCCCATCGATCAGCGTTTTTTGCACCACGGCGTAAGCGCTGAGCGGATCGTGATTATAAATCGCCAAGTCCGCGTCTTTTCCGACGTCGATCGTGCCGACGCGCCTGTCGATTCCCAGTTGCAACGCCGGATTAAGCGTCACCATTTTGAGCGCTTCGTCATGTGAGAGTCCGCCGAACTTCATGCTCTTCGCGGCTTCCTGATTCAGGTGCGTGGCTTCTTCCGCATCGTCGGAATTAATGGACACCACCACGCCTCGGCGCGTCATCAGTGCCGCGTTGTACGGAATCGCGTCATAAGCCTCGACTTTATACGCCCACCAGTCCGAAAACGTGGAAGCTCCCACGCCCGCAGCCGCGATTTCATCGGCAACCTTATAGCCTTCGAGAACGTGCTGGAAGGTGCGGACCTTGAAGCCGAACTCTTTCGCCACGCGCAGCAGCATCAGGATTTCATCCTCGCGGTAGCAGTGTGAATGCACGTAGCGTTTTCCTTCCAGGACTTCAACCAGCGGCTCCAGCTTCAAATCGCGCCGCGGCGGAATGAGACTCTTTTCTCCAGCGTTAAAGCGCTTGTTGTAATCGTCCCAGGCTTTCTTGTAATCGCGCGCTTCCGTAAACGCGCCGCGAATCGTCTCTTCCACACCCATCCGCGTGGTGGGATAACGCCGTGGCTGGCCCGGAATGCTGAAATTCGAACGCTTGGGATTTTCGCCGAGCGCGAACTTGATTCCCGGAAGCGCGCCTTCGAACGGCAGCTTCGACGCCGGCTGGCCCCAACGGAGTTTGATGACCTGCGTCTGACCCCCGATGGAATTGGCGGAGCCATGAAGCACATTGGCGACGGTCACCCCGCCGGCTAGGTCGCGGTAAATATCGATGTCATCGGGATCGAGCACATCGGCAATGTTGGCCATGGACGAAACGGAGACGCTGCCTTCGTTGACGCTGCCATCCACGGCGATGTGCGAGTGGCAATCAATGATGCCCGGCATCACGTATTGTCCCGCGGCATCAATCACTTGCGCATCCTTCGGCGCCTTGACGGACTGGCCGACCTCCGCGATTTTGCCATCCTTAATAAGGATGGACCCGTGTTCAATCGTGCCGTGCGAAACGGTGAGGATGGTAGCGTTCTGAATGAGAACTACGGATGGCGCGTCAGGCGGCGTGGCCGCGCCCGCCAGCGGTAGGCAAAGGACAGAAAGTAGGCCAAGGACTTGGAGGCTCATACGCATGATGGAAGGACCGGATGAACGCTTCACAGGGCACCTCCCAACGCCGCCGTTGTACCCGATAGCTTCTGCGTGGGTTTGACCCCGGTGAATTCGATGTTGTATCCGAGAACGCTAATGGATCCCTTCAACGAAGTTCCATCGAACACTCCGGAGAAAACTACGTCAGTGGGCCCCTGCTCGAGCGGAATGTTGATGGTGAAGCTGAACTTGTCGCCGCTCAGATACCCGCTGATGAGGCTCGCCGTGCCGCGCTTGCTGGAAGTTGTTCCGGTGAGCGTGCCGTCTTTCTCCATCGTGAGGTCAGCAATCGACTCTTCCGCGCCTTCGGGCGTGGTGTAGGAAAGCTTCCACTTCCCGGTCATGTCGCCCTTCGGAGCGTCCTTCGGTTTTTCTGGCTCGTGCGGCTCGTACTTGCGTCCGTCGACAAAGATCATTTTGATCTTTGTTTTTTCCTCGAAGAGATCGCCGTCGGCGACCACCAGATTGGCAATCTTCCCGTTTTCAATGGAGCCTAGCCGGTCCGCAACGCCAAAAATCTCCGCGGGCGACAGGGTAAGCGCGCGTAGCGCGACGTCGGGCGCCAGCCCTGCATCAATGGACTTCTTCACAGCCTTAACAATGTCTTTTGGCGTGCTGATGCCGCCGGAATAAAACCCAAACTTCACGCCGGCCTTGGCAAGCGCCCCCGGCGAAGACGGCGCGCGATCTCGAAACCGCAGCGTCCGCAGCGAAGGCTTGTCGTCGGGATCGGCGTCCTTTTCACCCTCGGGCCATTTCAGATTCACGAGCACGGAAAGTTTCTTTGCGGCGATTTCGGGCGCAACTTCATATGCCATCTGCCCGCCGTAAAGGACCCCTTTCACCTGCCACAACTCCACAAGCCCCAGTGCGCGGCGGAGTTGCACGGAATTATTGGCGGGAATCAGAACCAGCGCGTGATCCTCGATCGCATCCGCAAGCGCCGCTTCGCTGCGGTCATAACGGGGACGTTCCATACCGCGAGGATTTTTTTCGTAAAGGGCTTGTGCCTTGATGCTCCAGTCCGTGTCCAGCCAGACTTGATGCACGTAAGCGAGCGCGCCCATCAGCGAATCGGGAAAGCCCCCGCCGAATCCTCCCGAAAGCTGCAACGACACGGGAATCGCAACCGGCGATTTAACGACAAGATCTCCGGCGCGTTCGCCACCGAGATCGAGCACCGCTGCCTGTCCGGGAAAAAACCCTCCCTTGGGCGCGGAGATAACGGTGGTGAACCCCGCATTCCGCCAGGATTCGATGCGTTTGTCCGAAAGGCTCACTTCGTCCGCCGCGCTGCGCCACGGCGTGGAACCCGGCCGGTCTTGCGGTCCACGCGATACGTCCTGCGGGCGCCGCGGTCCGCCGCCTTCGCCGCCGGAAGGTGCCGCAGCTGGAATACCCACGTCGGCAAACGAATCAACGAGTCCCGGATAAACCGTCAGGCCCTTGCCGTCAATCACCCAGGCTTCCGGCGGAACGGTAATATCCTTCCCGACGGCGATGATAATGCCGCGGGAGATGACCACGGTCGCGTTTTCCATCGGCGGCCCTGAGACAGGCACAACTCTTGCTCCGCGAATGGCGAAGTAGAGCGGTTCCCCGCCCTGCGCAAAGAGATCCGGCGCGGCTCCCAATAAAAGGACAAGCGCGGCGCAGACTGCTGGCGCACACCTGCGAATCAGGCTGAAAAGCATTTAAGTCTCCTCGCGAGAAGGCCTTGGAAGGACCCATCCCCCGGCAACCGCAATGTCAGACGGATGAGGCTAGTGGGAAGTTTCGGTACAGTCAAGGAGCGCCAGCCAAAAAAGTGCAAGAAACCGGAAACAAAAAGACAGGGTCCTTCGTTTCTTCTATTGCATTCCCATAGGGACTGTGGCATCCAGGTATGGGTAAACCATAGGAGCCACAGGAGGAAACGATGGGCGAACGCGCGGACGTTTGGCAGGGCACGCTGGCCTTGATGGTGCTGAAGACGCTCCAGGCGCTTGGGCCGCTCCACGGCTACGGCATCGCCCGCCGCATCGAGCAGACTAGCGGCGACCTGCTGGCCGTGAACTATGGCACGCTCTACCCCGCCCTGCTGAAACTGGAGCAAGAGGGCTACATCTCCTCGGAATGGGGCACCTCAGACAACAACCGTAAAGCCAAGTACTACAAGCTGACGCGCGCCGGTCGCAAGCAACTGGAAAAAGAAGCCCGCGAGTGGGAGCAGACCACCGAAATCCTGGCTCGCTTCCTGGCACCCGGGAAGGAATCCGCATGAAGAGTCTGCGGGCTCTGCTGCTGCGATTGGGCGAGCTGTTCCGCAAGGAGCGCCGCGATGCGGAGTTGTCCTCTGAACTTGAGAGCCATCTCCGGATGCACATCGAAGACAACCTGCATGCGGGCATGAGCCACGAAGAGGCGCGGCGGCTGGCGCTGACCAAGCTCGGCGGAATCGAGCAAACGAAAGAAAACTACCGCGACCGGCGCGGATTGCCGGTCCTCGAGGTGCTGCTGCGCGACACTCAATACGCTCTTCGCATGCTGCGTAAAAACCCGGGATTCACCGCCGTCGCAGTGTTAACGCTCGCGCTGGGGATCGGCGCCAACTCCGCCATTTTCCAGATGCTCGACGCTTTGACGATGGCATCGCTCCCGGTGCGCAACCCGCAAGAGATTGCCGAAGTCAAAATCGCAGACCGGCAAGGGGCCCGGGGCAGCGTGGAATTTTGGACCGCGCAGGCGAGCTACCCGCTCTGGGAAGAGATTCGCCGTCGTCAGCAATCGTTCTCCAGCATTTTTGCCTGGAGTCCCGGTCAGTACAACCTGAGTCCGAGCGGAGAAGCACGCTGGGCCTCGGGTCTGGAAGTCAGCGGCAATTTCTTCAGCGCGTTGGGAATTCAACCGGCGCTCGGGCGAGTATTCGTCGATGCCGACGATCAACCCGGTTGCAACGCTCCGAGCGTCGTGCTCAGCAATGCGTTCTGGCAAAGTGAATTCGCAGGAAGCCCATCAGCCATCGGCAAGAAACTTATTCTGGAACGCCAGCCTTACGAAATTATCGGCGTCACGCCCGCGAATTTCACCGGACTCGAAGTTGGCAAGAATTTTGATGTGGCTATTCCGCTCTGCAGCGAAAGCTTGGGAAGCGCGGAAGACAACCGTTCGAACGCTAGCGCCGAGTGGTGGCTCGTAGTGATGGGCCGTTTGAAACCGGGTTGGACGCTCGAAAAAGCCAGCGAGCATCTTGCCACGATTTCGCCGGGCGTATTCGAATCGTCGCTCCGCCCGGATTATCCGAAAGCCAGCATTCCGCAATATCTGAAATTCAAGTTGACCGCCATCCCGGCGGGAGGCGGACTCTCCCAGTTGCGCGAAAGCTATTCAAGCTCGCTTTGGCTTTTGCTGGCGATTACCGGCGTGGTGCTTCTAATCGTTTGCACCAACCTGGCCAACTTGATGCTCGCGCGGGCCAGCGCACGTGAACGCGAACTCACCGTGCGTACCGCGCTCGGCGCTTCGCGAACGCGGCTCGTTTGCCAATTACTGACCGAAGGTGTTCTGCTCGCAGGCGCTGGAGCCGCGCTGGGCGTATGGGTCGCCACAGTCCTCAGCAAACTCCTTTTGCAGTTCCTCGCCACCGAGTCCAGCCCGATATTTCTTCCGCTGCACCTCGATTGGCGAACCATCGCGTTCGCCTCCAGCGTCGCTGCCGGCGCCTGCATCCTCTTCAGCCTGGCGCCCGCTCTTCGAGGAACGCGTGTCTCCCCCAGCGCCGCGTTGAAGTCTTCCGGCCGCAGCGCGACCTCAGGTCCAGCGCGATTCACTTTGCGCCGTCTGCTTGTTGTCTCTCAAATCGCGTTCTCCCTGATGTTGCTCGTCGGCGCGCTACTGTTCACTCGCAGTTTCCTGAATCTGACGACCAGCGACACGGGGCTGAATTGGCAAGGCGTCGTGATCTCATATCTAGATCTGTCGCGGCTGAATCTCCCCGTCGAGCGCCGCCTGGCCTTCAAGTCCGAGCTCGTTCACAACCTCGAACAAATTCCCGGTGTGGAGTCCGCCACGGAAACCAGCATCGTTCCCCTGAGCGACGGCAGCACGAGCAATGACGTTTGGATGGACGGCTCTGATCCGGCCCGTCCGACAGAGTGTTCCTTCAGCGTCGTCGGTCCCGGCTTTTTCAAAACCCTTGGGCTAGGTACGCTGGCAGGCCGCAATTTTCTTTCGAGCGATTCGCCTGCGTCGCCGGGCGTCGCCATCGTCAACGAATCCTTCGTCCGCCAGGTGTTGCACGGCGCCAATCCTCTGGGCCTGTGGTTTTGGAGGCAGGCCACTCCCCGCAATCCGGAAATGCGTTTCGAGATAGTCGGTGTCGTGAAAGATTCGAAGTACAACCAAATTCGGCGCGCGCTCACTCCCATCGTTTATCTGCCCCAGACGCAGGAACCCCATCCCACTTCGTTTGCCCAAGTTCTGATTCGTTCGAGTCTCCCGCCTGCAGCTACTCTGGCCGCCGTGAAGAGCGCCGTGACTCGAATTAGCCCGGACATCACCGCCACCTACGAAGTCTTCGACACCATGGTGCAAGATTCCCTCATGAGAGACCGTCTCATGGCCTGGCTTTCCAGCTTTTTTGGATTGCTGGCCATCCTGCTGGCCGCTGTCGGACTGTACGGTGTGATTGCCTACGTGGTGGCGCAGCGCACCAACGAAGTTGGGATTCGCATGGCTCTCGGTGCGAGTGGAAGCGAAATCTTGCGGATGTTTCTCGGTGAAACCGCGACATTACTGGCGATCGGTTGTGTGACGGGCGGCGTGATGTCCCTGGCCGCCGGCCGCGCCGCTGCCGCCCTGCTGTATGGATTGAAGCCATACGATCCACCGACCTTTGCGCTGGCCGCTGCCTTACTCGCGGCGGTGGCAATTTCAGCAAGCTTCATCCCCGCGCGCCGGGCCGCCCGCGTCGATCCCATGGTTGCGCTGCGCTACGAATAGCTTTTGGCGTTCTGAGTGAAGAAGTCGGAGCTTCAAGCCGCGAGTGGCAAGGGGTTTTATGAATCGGATGCGTGGATGGCTATTGCGTTTGGGCGAATTCTTCGGAAGAGCGCGTCGCGAGCGCGAACTTTCCGCGGAGATGGAAAGCCATCTCCAGCTGCACATCGAAGACAACCTGCGCGCTGGAATGAGCCGCGAAGAAGCCCGCCGTCAGGCGTTGATCAAGCTCGGTGGCCTCGAGCAAACCAAAGAATTAGTGCGCGAGCGCAGAGGACTGCCTCTGCTGGAAGTGTTGCTGCAAGATCTGCGGTTCGGCGTGCGCATGCTGACGAAAAACCCCGGCTTCACGGCCGTGGCCACCGTAACGCTGGCCCTGGGAATCGCCGCCAACGCCACGATTTTCAGCTTTGTCAGCGCCGTGATGCTAAAGCGTCCGCCGGTCGGTGACCCAGACCGCCTCGCCGTCATTTCCTCGATCAATCCCGTCAGCTCCTGGGGCATCAACCTGAATCCCTTTTCCGCTCCAACCTATTTCGCCTGGAAAAAACAGAACCGCATGTTCACAGACATGGCTGCTGCCGATCCTTACTCCGGCGCCAGCCTGACTGGAGATGGCAACCCCGAGCGAGTCAGTGTCATGCGCGCAACTGCAAACTATTTTTCCGTCCTCGGAGTCTCCGCACAGATCGGAAGAACTTTCACCGACGGCGAAGACCACAGCGGCCGCGAACACGTTGTGATTCTCAGCCATGAGTTTTGGGAACATCGATTCGCCGCCGACCCCAACATTGTTGGCAAAACGATCCGCCTCAACGGTCTAAGCTACGAAGTAATCGGTGTGATGCCCGCGCAGTTCGTCTTGCAGGCCTTCCTGGTACAGACCTGGACTCCGTTGGTTCTGGACGAAGCACAACAGAGCGCCGCCGCTCGCGAGAGCCGCAACCTCTTTCTTTTCGCCCGGCTCAAGCCCGGCGTGGCCATCCCCGAAGCCAACGCCGAGTTTCAGCGCCTTGCCCGCGTCGCCGAACAAAATTTTCCCGACACGGAAAAAGGCTGGGGCGCCACTGTTCTGACTCTCCAGGACTACATGGTCAGGGAATTCAACTCCGGCCCCGCGCTTGTCCTGCTCATGAGCGCCGTCGGTTTCGTTCTCTTGATTGCCTGCGCCAACATCGCCGGCTTGCTTCTGGCCCGTGCTACCGGTCGAGACAAGGAGATTGCCGTTCGCGTGGCCATGGGTGCCGGCCGTCTGCGCATGCTCCGGCAAATGTTGACCGAGGCGCTGCTCCTCGCCGGCCTCGGCGGCGCGGCGGGTCTGGCGCTGACGTTTTGGGGCGCGCGCCTGCTGAAGTCAGCGCTGGGCTTCAATGAAGAAGTGCGCATCCTCGACTTGACCGTGGATGCGCGCGTGCTCACCTTCACCGCGGCAATCTCGCTGCTCGCTGCTGTGATCTTTGGGTTAGCCCCTGCCTTGAAAGCCGGGACTTCCGACGTCTACGGCATCCTGAAAAACGCTGCGGGAAAAGCATCGGCCGGCAGCAGACAGAATCGGCTGAGGAGCATTTTGGTAATCGCAGAGGTCGCTTTGGCCGTTGTTCTTCTAACAGGTACCGGGCTGATGATCAAAAGCACAGTCGATCAACAACGAAAAGGGCTTGGCTTCGAGCAGGATCATCTGCTGACTTCTTTCGTGTCCCTGGCAGATACTCGCTATCCCGATGCGGCGAAACAATCGGCCTTCTACCGCCAACTGCTCGCCAAATTGGAAAGCTTGCCCGGCGCGGAATCCGCCGCCATCACCTCAACTCTACCCGCAGGCGGCGCGGATCAGCTTTCCGTCCGCCTCAAGGGTCAGGAGAATCTGCCGCCCGGGGAGCGCTCGAAAGCCAGATATTTCATTGTGAGTCCGGGATTCTTCCATACCGCCAAAATCCGCTTGCTCGCCGGAAAAATATTTTCGGAATCGGACGGGCCGGATTCGCGTGCCGTGGCGATTGTAAGTGAAGTCTTTGTGCGGCGTTTTTTTCCAAAAGGAGACGGTCTCGGTCAGCAGGTATTGATCGACACGAGCGGAGAGAGCGGCGCCCGGTGGCGCGAAGTGATCGGCATCGTCGCTAATGTCAAGGGCTGGCCGGATCAGTCAACCGACGACGCGGAAATTTACGAAAGTTTCCTGCAACGCCCCGTTGGTGAAATGGGCTTGATGGTTCGCACTCGCGGAACCCCGGATTCCTTTGCGCCCTCCCTCCGTGAGGCGGTCTGGAGCATTGATAAGGACCAGCCGATTGCCAGCGTCATGAGTCTCGAGGACCGCATCGGGAATCAGCTTGCGGGGGATCATCTGTTCATCGACATGCTGGGTATCTTTGCAGCTCTGGCCCTGGCTCTCTCCGGCGTCGGCCTCTACGGCCTGGTGACTTATACCGTCGGCCTCCGCACCCAGGAAATCGGTATTCGCATGGCCCTCGGCGCAAATAAGAAAAGCATCCTGGTTCAGGTGGTAGGGCAGGGTATGAAACTAGCCGTCACCGGCGCGGCCATCGGAATGGTCGCTGCACTCCCCTTACCGCGCATGATCGAAGGCCTGCTCATTGATTTTCGCGTGAGCGGAGGCTGGGTCTATCTGTTAATTCCCGCCATGATCTGCGGCGTCGCTTTGCTGGCGTCTTATCTGCCTGCGCGAAAGGCTGCCCGCGTCGATCCTATGGTGGCGTTGCGCTACGAATAATTTTTTGGCCATGAGCCGGAAAATCGCAGAGCGAGGCGGCAAGTCGCAGGAGGCGTTATGAGATGGCTGCGAGCGTGGTTCGTGCGGCTCGACTCTTCGTTTCGAACGCAGCGCCGCGACCGCGAGTTTGCCGCGGAGCTGGAAAACCATCTCCAGATGCATATCGAAGACAACCTCCGCGCTGGCATGAACCGCGAAGAAGCGCGACGCCACGCGCTCATCAAACTCGGCGGTCTCGAACAAACCAAAGAAAGCCATCGCGATCGTCGCGGGCTTCCACTCTTGGAAACACTCTTTCAGGATTTGCGTTTCGCAGCGCGCACTCTCCGGCGGAATCCTGGATTCACCACCATTGCGGTTTTGACTCTGGCGCTGGGCGTCGGCGCAAACACAGCTCTCTTCAGTGTAGTAAAAACAGTCCTGCTGAATTCGCTTCCTTACCATCAGCCCGAGCGCCTGATAACCCTCGCGCGCGGTGATTCACAAACCTCCAATCCCACGAATGTTTCCTTCGGCGAGGCTGAAGATTGGAAGGTCCGCGCACGATCGTTGCAACAGATCGCCCTCTACCACGGCTGGACGCCATCGTCTTCCGGCGACGGCATTCCACAGCTGGTCTTCGGTTTGCGCGTCACACGCAACTTTTTTGAAACGCTTGGCACTTCTCCCTATCTCGGCCGCGGGTTTCTCCCCGATGAAGACCGTCCCGGCCGTTGGCACGTAGTCTTGTTGAGTTATCCCTACTGGCTCCGCCGCTTTGGCGGTAACCCGAATGCCGTCGGCCAAACAATTCTGCTCGATCAGGTTTCGTTTCTGGTCGTCGGCGTCCTTCCACAATCTTTCGAGCCGCTGTCTTTTACAGATGCGGGCAGCCCGCCGGACGTCTGGGTTCCTCTGGGATACGACCTCTCGTTGCCGGACGCGTGTCGAACCTGCCAGCATCTTCACGCCGTCGCTCGATTGAATGACGGCGTCAGCCTCGCCCAGGCGCGTGCCGAGATGAACTTGATCGCTTCGCAGCTGGCCCGCGAGTTTCCCAAGGATTATCCGCAGGACGCTACGGTCCTGGCCTTGCCGTTGCGCGAAAGCTGGTATGGCAAGATTACAACCGCTCTCTGGCTGCTCTTCGGCGCCACAGCTGTTGTGCTTCTGATCGCCTGCGCTAATGTTGCGAATCTTGTTTTGGCGCAGGCTCTCAAGAAACGGCGCGAAGTCGCCCTTCGCTCGGCCCTCGGCGCCTCGCGATCCCGCATCGTCCGCCAACTCTTGACCGAGAGTATTCTTCTCAGCTTGCTCGCGGCCGCTGGAGGAGTGCTTCTGGCGTTCTGGGGAACGCCGCTGCTGCTGCACTGGGCGCCCGCGGAAATTCCGCTCTTGCATCGCGTTCATTTCGATCCCGGCATTCTGCTTTTTACCTTGGCAATCACCACGGCAACTGGAATCTTGATGGGGCTCGCCCCGGCTCTGGAAACTTCTCAACCGGATCATCGCGAGGCGCTCCAGCAAACCTCGCGCTCTATAGGAGCAGCCTCGTGCAGCCGGATTCGTGGCTTCCTCGTTTCCTCGCAAGTCGCTCTCGCCTTCGTCCTCACCGTCGCCTCCGGCCTTCTGCTGAAAAGCTTCGTGCACGCGTGGAACGTCAATGCAGGCCTCAACGTTCAGAATCTCTACGAAGTGAACTTCTCGCTCATCGGTTCGAAATATGACGATGACAATACTGTCGTTCGAGCCCAAACCGAAGTGCTCGCCCGCATCCGGCAGATTCCGGGTGTTGACTCCGCAGGCCTCACCAGCACTCCACCCATTGCTGGAGGTTTCGGAAGTTACGATCGGAGCGGTTTTGTTGTTCAGGATGACCGCATCCCCGATCCCCAGGTTCCTTCTGTCGATCGTTACATCGTCAGTCCGGACTATTTCAGCACCATGCAGATCCCGCTGCTACGCGGCCGCTTGTTCACCGAGACAGATGCAGCGGGAAGCAACCAGGTGGCCATCATCAGCGAATTGACCGCCCGCCAACTCTTTCCGGGAAAAAATCCTCTCGGCAAAAGAATTCAGCTGGGTGGGCGCCGTGACGACCAGCCGTGGGCGGAAATCATCGGAATCGTCGGCGACGTTCATCAATATGGCCTCGACTCTTCCGCGACGCCGCAGGCTTATCTGCTCTACTCTCAATATCCGTTTAACTATGCGGCCGTTCTTTTCGCCCGCAGCACAATTGCTCCCGCGGCGCTCACGCGCGCGATTGAAGAGCAAATTCGGGCCATCGACAAAAACACGCTGGTGTTCAATCCCGCTCTCATGACCGAGATTCTTTCTCATTCGCTGGCGCAACGGCGCTTCACGATGGCATTGCTCTCCGCATTCGGAGCCCTGGCGCTCCTCCTTGCCGCCGTCGGCATTTACGGCGTGATGTCCTACATCGTGGCGCAGCGCACCAGCGAGATTGGCGTCCGTATGGCTCTGGGCGCGCAACGGCGCGATGTCCTGGGCCTCATCTCGCGCGAGGGAATGCTCCGGGCAGGGTTTGGCCTGCTCGCCGGCTTGCTTGTTTCGGTCGCTCTCACTCGCGTTTTGACAAGCCAGCTTTTCGCCGTCAGCGCGCTTGACCCGCTTACCTTTGTCGCCGTCCTGTTTGTGCTGGCGGGCGTCGCGCTCGGTGCATGCTACCTCCCCTCTCGCCGCGCGTCGCGCGTCGATCCGATGGTAGCGCTGCGCTACGAATGATGCTTTGAAGTCCTGAGTCGAAAGTTGCACGCTTTGGGCCCCGAATCGTTGGAGGCGTTGATGAGATGGCTGCGGGCATGGTTCGTGCGGCTCGGCGCGTCGCTCGGAATCAACCGGCGCGAAAAAGATTTTTCCGCGGAGCTGGAAAACCATCTCCAGCTGCACATCGAAGACAACCTGCGTGCTGGCCTCAATCCCGAGGAAGCGCGGCGGCATGCGCTCATCAAACTCGGCGGTGTCGAACAAGTGAAAACAGAATACAGTGAACGGCAGGGATTGCCCCTGCTGGAACTCTTATTTCACGATTTTCGCTTCGCTCTGCGCTTGCTGAAGAAGGATCCCGGTTTTACTGCAATCGCCATATTGACGCTGGCGCTCGGCATGGGCGCCACCACTACAATTTTCTCCGTCGTGAACAGCGTACTTCTCCGTCCTTTGCCTTACCAGAATCACGATCGGCTATTACGCGTTCAGGAAACGCATTCGGGCGCTCCCGCGTCGGGCGTGACTTTCTCTACGTTTGGCCTCACGTACGCCACTTTTCTGGATCTCGAGCGCGAAGCAAAAACCATCGAAAATGCTTCTGCGCATCGCGCTTGGGCTTTCAACGTCACCGGCGGAAGCGAGCCGCAACAAGTTCCCGGTGCCCTCGTCTCCGGAAATTTCTTCAACGTCCTGGGCAGCAACGCGCTGCTGGGCCGCACTATCCAGCCGGAAGACGACCAGCCCGGCGGGAACAATCGCGTGGTGGTCCTCAGCTACTCCCTGTGGCAGAGCCGTTTCGGCGCGGACAAACAAATCCTGGGGCAATCGCTCAAAGTAAACGCCGAGCCTTTCACTGTGATTGGCGTGATGCCGGCCGGATTCGATTATCCGGATCAATCGGAGGTCTGGTGTCCGCTGGTGCCCGGAAGCTCTTTGCATAACAACCGCCGCGCGCACCTGCTCACCGTTCTTGCCGATCGCAAGCGCGCAGAATCGCTCGGCAGCGTCCAGGGCGAATTGACGGCCTTTGCCGAAAGTGTGGAGAAAAGAAATCCCGGCGTGGACGATCCGGGCCTCACGCTGAGTGCGGAGATGTTGCAGAAAAATCTTGGCGCGCCGGTTCGCCCCGCCCTGGTGATTCTGCTCTTTGCTGTGGGATTGCTCCTGTCAATTGCCTGCGCCAACGTCGCCAATTTACTGCTGGCTCGCACCACCGCGCGCCGCAAGGAAATTGCCGTTCGCCTCGCACTCGGTGCCAGCCGCGCTCGCCTCGCAATGTTGCTTCTGACCGAAAGCGTTTTTGTTTCCCTGCTGGGAGGAGCGGTCGGGCTTTTCGTCGCGGAAGCAGGACTGACATTGATTCGCACGCAAAACAGCGAAGAGTTGCCGCGCTTCGCCGAAATTCATTTGGACTGGCGCGTTTTCGCATTCGCGTTTGCAGTTTCTCTTATTTCCGGATTGTTTTTCGGCCTCGCTCCCGCGCTCGCTGGAGCGAAAGTCAATTTGAACGCGCCGCTCAAGGAAGGCAACTGGGAACCGGCGGGTGCGGGCCTGCGGCTTTCGAACGGTACGCTCACCGTCCTGCAATACGCTCTCGCGACAATTCTCCTTGTCGGTGCGGGCCTCTTGGGAAGCAGTCTCCTGCAAGTTTTGCAGGTGAATCCCGGATTCAATCCCGGCCGCTTGCTCACTCTGCAAGTTTTTCTTTCACCTCAGGAATATCCGGAAGGGAATTCGAAAGCTGCGACGGTTTTGCACCAAATGCTCGAACGCGTCCGCAACCTCCCCGGCGTGCGCTCGGCCGGAGTGGTGAGCGCTCTCCCAATTGCTGGCGGCCCAAGCACCGAATTCATAATTGAGGGGCGCCCAACGCCGCGCCTCGGCGACGAACCCGGTGCCGACATTCGCGTGACGGACCCTGAATACTTTTCTGTGATGGGAATTCCGCTGCGCGCTGGGCGCGTTTTCACCGAGCACGACAATTTCGGGGCGGCGCGCGTCATGCTTATCAACGAAACACTGGCGCGGCAGTTTTGGCCTAATTCGAACGACAGCCCCATTGGCCAGCACATCACCATGAAAGGCTGGGGCCCTTCGCTCACCGGCGAAATCGTCGGCGTGGTCGGCGACGTCAAGACCAACGGTTTGGACGCGGCGGTGGGGCCGATGATTTATTGGCCCTACTACCAGTTTGGGCAAATCTTCAACGTCATGGTGGTACGCGGCGACGGCGATCCGCTGCAACTGGTCTCCGCGGTGAAGAGCGGCATCTGGTCAGTGGATAAGAATCAGCCGGTCTCACGAATTCAAACGATGGACCAGATTCTTTCGGATTCGGTCGCGCGGCGCAGGCTCTACGTGGTGTTGCTCGGCGTTTTCGCGGGCGTTGCGTTGCTGCTGGCGGCGACGGGAATTTATGGCGTGGTGTCGTATTCCGTTTCGCAGCGCACGCGGGAAATCGGAATTCGTGTCGCGCTGGGCGCGGAGCGCGTCGACGTTGTGCGGCTGGTCATCGCGCAGGCGGCGAAGTTGGCACTCGCCGGAGAATTCATCGGGATTCTTGTAGCGCTGGGACTCACGCGGCTGATGGCCAGTTTGTTGTTTGGTGTCAGCGCGGTTGACCCGCTCACTTTTGCGTGCGTTGCTATCGCGCTCACTCTCGTTGCTCTCGCAGCCTGCTACGTTCCGGCGCGGCGCGCGACACGCGTCGACCCCATGGTAGCGCTTCGGTATGAGTAGAGAACTCGTTTTAGTTTTTGGCTCTCAACTCTGAATCTTCGACCCTTCCCCTTTCCTGCTTTCTTGGTCAGGGCTTTTTCTTTTTGAAGAGGCCGCCAAGCGCGTTGACGGCATCGGCAGGAGATTGCTCCGCGCCCTTGGCGCCACCGGCGGCGAGGCCGCCCGCGCAGCCGAGTTGCGACTTGAGCATGCTGGCAGCGATGCCACCGACATCGGGAACGAATTTTGGTTCAGATGTGGTGCCTTGAATCATAAAGGGCACGGTCGTGCCGCTCTTGCAGCCGCCGCCGCCCATCGCTTTTCCGAGAAGGCCCGTGGTGCTGGAGACGGGGCTGCCCGCGGCGCCGATGGCGTTGGTGAGCGTTGCGGCCATTTTGAAATCGAGATTGTTTTTCGAGTCGACGGTTCCGGCGCCGTTGAGATTTCCAATCGAGGGAACCACGGCCACGAAGTTGTCGGCCTGCAGGCCTGTGGGCGCCATGCGCAGATTTGTGGTGAGTTTTTCGATGTCGAGATCCTTGCCGGACTTGATGCCGGCGAGCGAGGAGATGGCGGACATTTTTGATCCGAGATCGAAGCCGGCAAGCTTGGCATTGAAGAGGCCGACAGTGCCGGTGGTGACCATTTTGCTGGTGGGGCCGGTGAGATTGAGATCGGTGCTGAGCGTGCCGGCCGTGAGAGAGGCGCCTTTCGGAAGATGGATGCCCAGCGCGGGAAGAAAGGCTTCGAAATCCTTGGCAGGCATGTCGTGCCCTTCCACTTTGATATTTACGGAAGTGGCTTCGCCGGCGGTTTGATAGGTGCCGTGAAGGTGCGCGGCGGCGCTGCCGATTTTCAGCGTGGAAGGATTCAGAACGCCGGAATTTTTGTGGAGATTGTACTTGGTATTGAAATCCACGGTAGCGGGAATAGCGGCAGGCGAGCCGCCGGCAATCAACAAAGCTTTGGAAAGTTTGGCGTTGCCCTTGATTTCGGCTTCACCGTTTTGTGAAGTGATGGTGCCGTCGAGATCGACAATGCCGCCGAGTCCCATGGAGGGATCGAGGAACCCCGTAGTGGCGAGATTCAAGGAACTGACATCGAGCTTGGCGTTGAGTGGAGTGAGTGAGGCGTCGGCTTGATCGATGGGGCCGACGATGCCGTCCACTTTGAGCTTGCCGCCGGAGGGGAGGTCGGCGGTGACGGTGACGGGAAACTGCGAAGTCATGGCAACGTTGGAGGCGGTTACATTGACGTGATCGTAGGTGCTGCGCCTCTGGGAATTCGTCGCGCCGACGATGATGCTGCCGTTTTTGAGTTCAAGTTTTTTGATGGTGAGGTCGGAGGGAGCGCTCGTCGAGCCGGCAGGTTTCGCGGCGGGAGGCTGGCCCTTTGCAGCGGCGGTGCCGAGCGAGGAGTAGTTCCACTGTCCGGCGCCGTTGTGAAGCAGGGTGACCGTCGGGCTGTCGATGGTGACGCCGGTGACGTTCAGGGTCTTCGAGAAAATCAGCGGCAGGATTTCCACGCCGACTTTCAGGGACTTGGCGGTGAGGAACGGCGATGAGCTGAACTTGGGATCGTCGCCGATGGACAGCTCTTCGGCGGAGAGCGAGCCGCTGATGAGCGAGAGACTCAGGTTTCCGAGCTGCACTTTGCGGCCGAGCGCGGCTGAGGCTTTTTCTTCGATGGTGGGCCGGAACTGATTGACAGGAATCAGGAACGGCGCGATGAGAATCAGTACGAGCAGCACGCCAACGACGATGAGGATGTTTCGCAGCGTTTTATTCATGACGACCTCCAACGTAGAAGGAATAGGGCAATTCCCCGAACGCAGAGAGGGGAGGATAGCACAGGGACTGTATACACAAAGAAGGGTGGAGTCGTCTGTGCAGTTGAGTACAGCGGGATGAAACCGTTGGTCGTTTGGGGGAGCGTGACCCCATACCCCCCGGGCATTTGTAAGGATGTGAGCCGTAAGGGTTTGCGGGAAGGGGCATTTGTAAGTGTATGAAAAGAAAGAAAGGCGATAACCAAAACAGGTTTGAACGTCGGAATGTCTGGGGAGGTAGGGCGAGAAGATAGAAAGGTTGTGGGTTGTCGTCCCAAACGGGAGTAGGGGCTGAGTGAGGGGAAGTGGTGGGATGTGAGGGTAAGTGGAAGGAAACGCGAGCGTTGCGGGCGGTCTGCGTGGCGCGCGCGTTGATGGCCGTTTGCGCGGCAAACGGGAGCAAGGGTCGGAAGGCGATGCGAATCTAAAGGACTTAGCTCAAGGTCGGAAGGTGCAAAGGTCGGAAGGTCGGGAGAGGTCGGAAGAGGTCGGAAGTTCTAGTACAGGGGCTATTCCCCAGCGCGCCACCGTGCGGGCTTTTT
>Ga0210400_10002431_pt1 | contig 17275 bp, 15 predicted proteins | sample IncBWH26MmetaG_FD_155456 | JGI IMG/M metagenome (GOLD analysis project Ga0210400, IMG submission 155456) | Forest soil microbial communities from Barre Woods Harvard Forest LTER site, Petersham, Massachusetts, United States - Inc-BW-H-26-M | ecosystem: Environmental > Terrestrial > Soil >... | reverse complement strand
CGCCATGGGAGTACCGTACGTGTGGGTACTGGACCCAACCACTAAGACGGCCTACTCGGCCACTCCTTCGGAACGAACCCAACAAGTTTCCGCTGGCGTCCTCAAGACTCAGAACCCTTCTGTCGAAGTTCCTCTTAGCGAGATCTTTTCCTAAAAACAACGGGGCAGAATTTCCACCCTGTAGAATGGGAGTAGGATGTCTGTCGCAATTCAGGCCGTCGACCTGTCAAAGGTGTACCGATCCGGCGAGTCCGAGCTGGTGATTTTCTCCGGGCTGAACCTGGAAGTCGCCGAGGGCGAGCAGGTCGCGCTGGTAGGCGAGTCCGGCGCCGGCAAGAGCACCTTGCTCCATTTGCTGGGAGGTCTGGACACACCGACGAATGGTGCGATATACTTCGGGCAGAACAACATATGCCGGCTTCCGGCGGATGAACTGGCGAAGTTCCGCAACCGGGAACTGGGTTTTGTCTGGCAGATTCAGTCTCTGCTGGCCGAATTTACGGCCGTGGAGAATGTGATGATGCCGCTGCTGATTAGGGGCATGGCCCGGGAAGACGCGGAACCAGTCGCGTTGCTGAGGTTGAATGAAGTGGGCTTGCGAAACCGCGCTGAGCATCGCGCGGGTGAGCTTTCGGGTGGAGAGCAGCAGCGAGTCGTGCTGGCTCGCGCGCTGGTGGGCGATCCCCGCGTCCTTCTCGCCGACGAGCCTACGGGCAATCTTGATTTCCGGACCGGCGAAATGATCATGGACCTGCTCCAGGATCTGCATCGGTCCCGGCGGCTGACCTCCCTGCACGTCACGCACAATTTGAATTTCGCGCGCCGCTCGGACCGCACCCTTACGCTGGAACGCGGCCACCTGGCGTCGCTAGGAATTCAAAACCAGGGAGCTCAGGAACAAGGCAGAAATTATGTTTGAACGTTACACCGAAAAAGCCCGGCGAGTGATTTTCTTCGCCCGCTACGAGGCCAGCCAGTTCGGCAGCCCCTGTATCGAAACGGAGCATTTACTGCTGGGGCTGTTGCGGGAGGACAAAGTTCTCACCAATCGCTTCTTGCGCTCCAGCGCGGCAGTGGAATCGATTCGCAAGCAGATCGAGGCGCAAACCACCTTGCGCGAAAAGGTGTCGACTTCCGTCGATCTTCCTCTCAGCCATGAATGCAAGCGCGTTCTTGCGTATGGCGCGGAGGAGGCCGAACGGCTCAACCACAAGCACATCGGAACAGAGCATCTCCTGCTCGGGCTCCTGCGCGAAGAGAAATCTTTCGCGGCGGATATTTTGCACGAACGCGGCCTGCGGCTGACCCAGGTTCGCGAGGAGATCGCTCGGTCGAGCTCGGAGAAAATGTCTTCTAATCGCCCCAAGGAAAGCTCTTTACTGAGCGAATTCAGCCGCGACCTTACTCAGGCCGCGATGGACGGTCTGCTCGATCCTCTGGTCGGGCGCGACTACGAGCTGGAGCGGGTGGTGCAGATCCTATGCCGCCGCACCAAGAACAATCCAGTGCTGATCGGCGAGCCTGGCGTAGGCAAGACCGCCATCGTCGAAGGCCTGGCCCAGCGCATCGCAGACGGCGAGGTCCCGTCGTTCCTGGCCGATAAGCGGATCCTAGCGCTCGATCTTTCCCTCATCGTCGCGGGCACCAAGTACCGCGGGCAGTTTGAAGAACGCTTGAAGACGATCATGAAGGAGCTGATGGAGCACCAGAACGCCATCATCTTCATCGATGAGTTGCACACCCTGGTTGGCGCAGGATCGGCGGAAGGCTCGCTGGACGCGGCCAACATCCTGAAGCCGGCGCTTTCGCGCGGGGAAATCCAGTGCATCGGCGCGACCACTCCCGCCGAGTACCGGAAGTCCATCGAAAAAGACCGGTCGCTCGAGCGCCGCTTCCAGGCCGTCAAGGTTCCGCCGCCCAACGAAGAGGACGCCACCAGGATTCTGTTCGGTATCAAGGAACGCTACGAAAAGTTCCACGCGGTAGCTTATACCGATGAAGCCATCGAGAACGCCGTCCATGCCTCCACCCGGTTTATTCCGGACCGGTTCCTGCCGGACAAGGCCATCGACCTCATTGACGAAGCCGGTGCGCGCGTGAAACTGCGCCAGACCACGCTTCCGGGAGAAGTCGCCGACATTCAGAAGAGCATCAAATTCATCGTGCATCGCATGGAGAACGCCATCGCGAATCACGAGTTCGAAAAGGCCCGCTTCTACTCCGACGAGGAGCGCAAGAAGCGCGAAGATCTGCGAGTCTTGCGCGAAAAGTATAACCTGGACGACACCTCGACCGGCGTAGTGACCAAGGACGACATCGACGACGTGGTTGCCCGCTGGACCGGCATCCCCATGACGGCGATCCGGGAAGAGGAAGTCTCCAAGCTCCTGCGGATCGAAGAGGAGCTGCATCACCGCATCATCAGTCAGGAAAAAGCCATCTCGGCGCTGTCGCGGGCCATTCGCCGGTCACGCGCCGGCCTGAAATCTCCGAAACGTCCCGCTGGATCGTTCCTGTTCCTGGGACCCACCGGCGTCGGTAAAACCGAAGTGGCGCGGGCGCTGGCCGAGTTCCTCTTCGGCAGCGAGAAATCGCTCATCCGCTTCGACATGTCCGAGTTCATGGAAAAGCACTCGGTCTCGAAGCTCATCGGCTCGCCTCCCGGATATGTGGGCTACGAAGAGGGCGGGCAGCTCACCGAGCGCGTCAAGCGGGCTCCCTATTCCATCATCCTGCTGGACGAAATCGAAAAGGCGCATCCGGATGTCTATAACATCCTGCTGCAGGTGTTTGAAGACGGCCAGTTGACCGACGGGCTCGGCAACACGGTGGACTTCAAGAACACCATCATCATCATGACTTCTAACCTGGGAGCGCGGTTCCTGGAAAAGCGCAGCCCCATGGGCTTCTCGGCAGGCACCGGCCTGCCGGCCAAAGTCGAAGATCAGGTAATGACCGAGGTCAAGAAGGCCTTCAATCCGGAGTTCCTCAACCGCCTGGACGAGATCATTCTGTTCACTTCGCTGACGGACGACGATCTTTTGAAGATCGTCTACCTGTTGACCGAACAGATCAACAAGAATCTGGTGGCCAAGCAGATCAAGATCAAGATTCGCGAAGACGCCGCCCGGTACATTCTGGAGAAAACCTGCACCGACCGCAGCTACGGCGCGCGGCCGCTGCGCCGGGCACTTCAGAAGTACATCGAGGACCCGCTCAGCGAGGCGCTGATCCAGGGTTCGCTGGCCCGGCCCGCCGATTTTGAAGTGTACCTGGGCGAGGGTGGTATCTATTGCCGCCAGCTTCAGCCCGTCGGTCAACTGGAGCCGCAGCCGGTGGCCGCGGGCGAAGGTGCTCCGCCGGCCGAGGAAGCTCCGGCCGCGCCGGGCCCGGGCATCCCGCTGTACATGTTCGAGTAAGGTCCTCCCTTGCCGAGTGCGACTCGGCAATCAGAGCCTGTTACGAAGTTCTCGAATTTCTGAAAATCCGTCCGGGGCGTGGGAGCTTCAGGCGGCTCTCAAACCTGGGCCGGTATTTGATGTCGCTCATTTCTTTTGAGAGGACCTATCCTGACAGGGGAACGTCTCTCGGAGCGCCTTCACCAGAAGTATTCCGATGTAGGACTTTTCTAGCTTGTCTTGTGTGGTCTCGGCCGCTTCACGTTTGATTTGTTGGTCCAGTAAATCTACGAAGTTATCCTCGTTAAGTGAAAGCTTGCTCGGCAGGCAGAACAAGCGAACACCGTCAGGATTTAGAACCATGGCTGACGTTTCCGCCCATTCCACCCCTTCTCCTAGGCCATTAACATACGCTCTCGTTGCCCCGACAAGTACAGCATCATTACTATTCTTGAATTTCTGGTAGTCCTTGACTGTCATCTCGGACCGCAGTGGGGCTGCGAGGATGACAAGGGGAAGAACCAAAAGAACCAGTCGCGTTGCAACCATTTCGACAGCCTCCGGGGCGGTCTCAACAATGTTATCAAATCCGGTTGGACTCACATGCGTTAGCGAACTCCGCGTAGGGTGGGTCAGAGTTGCCTCGAATAATCTGTGGAAACAACTAGATTAAATCCCGATTAAACCCCAGGTATTCACTGGCCCCGGGATTTGCGAATTTCTCGTCGATGCCCTAATGTACCGTCGCGGGGCTGCCAACAGACCATGTGGCGATTGAAGTATTCATCAATACTTACGCAGTTCAGTCAAAGTAGAATCAGAGAAAGCGGGTACGACGAAATGCAAGACAGGCAAGAACAGTTGATCGACGAATTCGTGGAGAGATGGACGCCGCGGATCTCGCCTCCGATCCTGAGCGTGGACTTCGAAGACGAAACGCGCGACCTCGGGCTTCAGCTGCGGTCAAAAGGCGTGCCTCCACCTCCGGGCGCGCCGCAATCCTCGCCAATGGACGCCTTATGGTCCGAGGAGCGGCCACTTCGGCGGATCACGGTTGACTGAAGCGGGTCATCATCGCGTTACCCTAGTTTCTAATGTCTGACCGCCTCGACGAGTTGCGCCGCCGCCACGCCCGCGCGGAAGCCGGAGGCGGCGACGAGCGCCGCGAGCGCCAGCACGCCGAGGGCAAACTATCCGCCCGCGAACGCATCGATCTGCTGCTCGATCAAGGCACCTTCGTCGAAACCGACAAGCTCGTCCGCCACCGTTGCAACGACTTCGGCATGGAGGAGCAGGTGGTCGATGGCGACGGCTTCGTCACCGGTTACGGCCTGATCCACGGCCGCACGGCGTATGTATTCGCCCAGGATTTTACGGTCTTCGGGGGATCGCTCTCGGAGACCAACGCCAAGAAAATCGTCAAGATCATGGATCTGGCGCTCAAGACCGGCGCCCCGATGATCGGCCTGAACGATTCCGGCGGCGCGCGCATCCAGGAAGGCGTGCTGTCGCTGGCGGGCTACGCGGATATCTTTCTGCGGAACACGCTTGGCAGCGGCGTGGTCCCGCAGATCTCGGCCATCATGGGACCCTGCGCCGGCGGCGCCGTCTACTCCCCTGCCCTCACCGATTTCACGTTCATGGTGGACGGTACCAGCTACATGTTCATTACCGGGCCGGAGGTGATCAAGACTGTCACCCACGAGGACGTTACCAAGGAGCAGCTGGGAGGCGCAGTGACCCACAACACCACCAGCGGCGTGGCGCACTTCCTGGCGCATGGCGACGCGGAATGCCTCCAGATGATCCGCGAGCTCCTCAGCTATCTGCCGCAAAACAATCGCGACGAAACTCCTTATCGCAACAGCGGAGACCTCCCAGATAGAGAAGACGTGGCCCTGGATTCGGTGGTGCCCTCCGCCTCGAATCTTCCTTACAATATCAAAGACGTGATCGGCCGCGTGGTGGACGACGGCAAGTTTTTCGAAGTCCAGGAGCGCTGGGCGCGCAATATCGTCATCGGCTTCGCCCGCATGGACGGACGCAGTGTCGGCATCGTCGCGAATCAGCCCGAGCACCTGGCCGGATGCCTGGATATCGATTCCTCCAGTAAAGGCGCTCGCTTCGTTCGGTTCTGCGATGCCTTCAACATTCCGATCCTGACCTTCGAGGACGTGCCCGGATTCCTGCCGGGCACGGACCAGGAGTTCGGCGGGATTATCCGCCATGGCGCGAAGCTGCTGTACGCCTACGCCGAAGCGACCGTACCCAAGATCACTGTCATCACGCGCAAGGCCTACGGCGGAGCGTATTGCGTGATGGGATCGAAGCATCTGCGATGCGATGTCAACCTGGCGTGGCCCACGGCGGAGATCGCGGTGATGGGAGCCGAGGGCGCAGTGAACATCTTGTATCGATCCTTGCCGGAGGCGGACCGGCGCGCAAAAACTCAGGAGCTGCAGGAACGCTTCGCGAATCCGTTTATCGCCGCCGAACACGGATTTATCGACGACGTCATTGAGCCGCGCCAAACCCGGCCGATGGTGATCCGGGCGCTGCGGATGCTCGCAACCAAGGTAGATACCATGCCGCGCAAGAAGCACGGCAATATCCCGCTGTGAAGCGTTACCCCGCGACCTTATCGAAGAACCGTTTGATCATCATCTTCGCCGTGCCGTCAATGAGCCGCTGGCCCACCGCCGCGATGGTTCCGCCGATTTGCACATCGCCTTCGTAGGACACTTCGGTGCCCGCGTCTTTCGGTGCGAACTTCAAGGTCCCTTCGCCCTTCATGAATCCGACCTTTCCGGAGCCTTCCACCGTCAGCTTGAAACTACGCGGCGGCGACTGCTCGGTGATCCGGACTTTCCCATCAAAATTGCCAGAAAGACTTGCCAAGGCCATCTTCATCTTCATGCGGTATTCGTCCTCGCCGATCTTTTCGAGGCTCTCGCAGCCCGGCATGGCTCCAGCGAGCACCACGGGGTCCTGCAGTTTTTTGTAGGCTTCCTCGGGCGGAAGCGCGAGAGGATACGATCCCGAAATCTTCATGCCGTATCGTTAAGCAATTCTGCCCAGTGCCACGGCCAGCGCCTTCGCCGCGTACACCGCGGCAAGATGAAGCCGGTAGTCGGCGGAAGCGTGCAGATCAGAGTTGGCGTCGATTCCCTGCCCCACCAGCGCCGCTACGGCCTGAATCTCGGCTGGCGAGCCGATTCTGCCTTCGAGCGCCTTCTCCGCTTCTCGCGCTCGGAACGCACGGTTGGAAAGTCCGGTGACCCCGATGCGGGCCATCGCGACTTTTTCACCTTGCTTGCGCACCCGCACCGCAACACCGACGATCGCGAATCCGCTGGCCGGCTGGAGCACCTTCTGGTAATTGGTTCCCGTGCCGCTGCCATCCACCGGCACGATCACCTCGCTTACGATTTCGCCTGGCTCGAGCGCGGTGGTGAACGTATCGACAAAGAAGTCATCCGCCGAGACGGTCCGTTCCGACTTTGCGCCCTTCAGGACAATCTTGGCTTCCAGAGCCTGGAGCGCGGCCGGATAGTCGGCCGCGGGATCCGCATGCGCCACGCTACCGCCGATGGTGCCCATGTTGCGCACCTGCACGTCGCCGATATGAGAGGCGGTCTCCGCCAGCAGCGGGCACTTTCCGCGCACCAGCGGCGAACTTTCGACATCGTGATGTGTCGCGGTAGCTCCGATGTGCAGCGCCCCGCCCTGCTCGCGGATGTAACTCAGGTCCTTGATGCGGCCCAGATCCACGAGATGCTCAGGATTTGCCAGGCGGAGCTTCATCATCGGGATCAAGCTCATGCCGCCTGCGAGGGGCTTGGCGCCTTCGGCCAACAGACCCAGCGCTTCGTCCAGCGTCTTGGGAGCGGAGTATTCAAACTGTTGGGGAATCATGCGTTCCTCCCTGCCGATATGAGCTTCCACAGCTTCTCCGGTGTAAGCGGCATGTCGAGATGGCGCACGCCCAGCGGAGAAAGTGCGTCCACCACCGAGTTCACCACGGCCGGCGACGCGCCGATGGTTCCCGCTTCACCCACGCCCTTGACTCCTAAAGGATTTACGGGAGTGGGCGTTACGGTATGCCCGCTTTCGATCCACGGCATCATATGCGCGCGCGGCATGGTGTAATCCATGAACTCGCCGGTGACAAGCTGGCCGTCGTCGTCGTACACGGCCTGCTCCCACAGCGCCTGGCCGATACCCTGCGCCACACCGCCGTGCACCTGGCCGTCGACGATCAGCGGATTCAGAATGTTTCCGCAATCGTCGATCGCAATGTAACGCCGGATGGAAACAGCGCCGGTATCCCCGTCGACATCCGTAACCACCAGGTGCGCACCGAAGGGGAAAGTGAAGTTGGGCGGCTCCCAGAAATGCGTCGACACCAGACCCGGTTCAGTGTTGGGTGGAAGTTTCATCGCCCGATACGCCGCGGCTGCGATTTCCTTAAACCCGACTGATTTACCAGTCTTGTTGTCGGTGCACAGGCCGTCGGCGAGGGTAACTTCTTCCGATTCCAGCAGCATCGCGCCGAACTTTTTGATCTTGGCCTTCAGCTCCTGCAAGGCGTAGTACAGAGCTGTGCCGCCCACTGCCGTCGAGCGGCTGCCGAAAGTTCCGATGCCGTACGGCACCAACGATGTATCGCCGTGCAAGACCAGTACGTCGTCGATACCCACGCCCAACTCGTCGCCCGTGATCTGCGCAAATGTGGTTTCCTCACCCTGGCCGTGCGGGGAGATCCCCGTCAGAACCGTGACCTGGCCCGACGGCTCGATCTTCACCGTGGCGCTTTCCCAGCCACCGGCAGGTGTCGCCGGGGAGGGACCAAATGCGCAAATCTCGCCATATGCGCACAGCCCGATGCCCATGTACTTGCCCTGCTTGCGTGCCTCGACTTGCTCCTTGCGAAGTTTGTCGTAACTGGCCATCTCCATGGCCTTCTTGAGCGGCGCCGAGTAGTCGCCGGAATCGTAAACCAGGCCGGTGGCCGTCGGGAACGGAAACTCCTCGTTGCGGACGAAGTTCTTCAGCCGGATTTCGGCTGGATCCATCTTGAGCTCGGCCGCGACCATATCCACCATGCGCTCGATGCCGTGGGTCGCTTCCGGACGCCCCGCGCCACGGTACGCGTCGGTGGGCGTACAGTTGGTGAACGCGCCCACGATATCGGCCGAGATGTTGGGGGTCCGGTACAAGCCCGGCATCATCAGCACGCTCAGCGTGGGGATCGCGGGGGTCAAGATCGTAAAATACGCACCCAGATCCTGAATAATCTTGAGCTTGATCCCAGTGATGGTGCCGTCACGCTTCGCGGCGATCTCGTAGAAATCCACGTGGCCGCGCCCGTGAATGGTGCACAGAAAATTCTCGCGGCGCGATTCAATCCATTTCACCGGCTTCTGCAGCTTCATCGAAATGTACGCCAGCAGGATTTCCTCGGCGTAGGTCTGGATCTTGGCGCCGAAGCCGCCCCCAACCTCGGGTGCTACCACGCGGAACCGGTTCTCTTCCAACCCCAGAATCTGCGCAACCAGCGAGCGCACCAAGTGCGGGGCCTGGGTGGAGGTATAGAGGTTCATGTTGCGATCGGCGGCATGCCAATCCGCCACCACGCCGCGGGTTTCCATGGAATTTGGAATCAGCCGCTGGCTGACGATGCGCTGCTTTACAATCACGTCCGCTTCCTTGAAGGCCTTTTCCGTGTCGCCGCCTTCCTGATGAAACGTGAAGGCGACATTGTCCGACCATTGCGGATGCACTGCATGGGCGCCCGGCGCGAGCGCTTTCTCGGGATCGGCCACCGCATTCTCGGTCTCGTAATCCACTTCGATCAACTCGACGCCGTCGCGTGCGATGTAACGGTCGGTGGCGACTACCACCGCGACCGGGTGTCCTACCAGGTAAACGCGATCGATCGCGAGCAGATTATGGTGCGGAACGCGGAGCCCCGGAAGCGATGCCCCACAGGGTACGGCGCCGGCATTCTTTGTGTCCTCGCCGGTGAACACGGCATGCACGCCCTTAAGGGTTTTGGCTTTGCTGACGTCGATGGAACGGATTTTGGCGGCGGCGTGCGGGCTGCGTAGAATGGCCGCATAGAGCATGCCCGGCATCTTGATATCGTCCACATAGGTTGCGGTGCCGGTGATCAGTCGCGGATCTTCGCGGCGGCGGATGCGCTTGCCGACAAGCTTCTCGGTTTTAGTGATGGTGGTAGTCGCCATGGGTTATGCTCCTGCGAACGTTCTTTTAAGCGCCTGCGGCTTTGGCTGCCGCCCTCACCGCGTTCACGATGTGCTGATATCCGGTGCACCGGCACAGATTGCCGTCGAGTCCGTGGCGGATCTCCTGCTCGCTAGGGTCGGGGTTGCGGTCCAGGATCTGCTTGGTGATCATGATCATGCCCGGCGTGCAGAATCCGCACTGCAATCCGTGCTCATTCCAGAAGGCTTCCTGGATCTTGTGCAGCTTGCCGTTGGCGGCCATGCCTTCGATGGTCAGGACCTTGGCGCCGTCGGCCTGGATCGCGAAAACAGCGCAGCTCTTGACGGCCTTGCCGTTCAGTTCCACAGTGCAGGCTCCGCACAACGACGTCTCGCAGCCGATGTGGGGACCGGTGAGTCCGACCACCTCGCGGAGGTAGTGAATCAGGAGGAGCCTCGGCTCTACGTCATGGGAATACGCAGTGCCATTGATGTTTACATTGATGGTTTCGGTCATGGGACGGATTTCTGTCATGGCGCTCACAGTCCGGCAGAGGGTACCGGCGACCATTGAAGATACCAAAATCGACAGGCGAAGTGGAGGAGGGTGGTTGGAAGTTCCAACTAAGGGGTTTCTCCGATTGCCCGTTTCAACCGAGGACCGTAGTGTGGAGACATGATGAACCCGAACGAACTTTTCATAGGCGGGTCCATCATCTTTTTCGCAAGCGGCTTACTTTTATATTGGGGTTCGCGGGTTCTCACGCTTCTGCGCGCCTCCGAAGCAGACCTAAATGACCTGCTCGATGCCGACCTGGAGATGGGCCGTCAGGTATGGCTGCAGCTTCACGGTCTCTTTGGCCCCTCTCAAACTTTCTTGCTCCCATAGCGCGTCAGCCAAGAATAAGCCACCCTCCAGCCGCCCGATAGTTTCCAGAATGCTCTTCTGAAACGCGATAATAGGGGCATGCGCACTGGCTTGATCGGACTGTTTGCGGTTGCGGCCACCCTTCTTCATGCGGCGGACAAAGTCACCTTCACGGAAACTATCGCGCCGATCATCTACCAGAACTGCGCGACCTGCCACCGCCCGGGCGAGGCGGCTCCGTTCGCGCTGCTTTCCTATGAAGATGTCAGGAAGCGCGGGACACTGATCGCCAGCGTGACCAAGGCGCGCTACATGCCTCCCTGGCACGCCGCGCATGGTTACGGCGAGTTCAACGATGAGCGCCGGCTGACAGACGCGCAAATCGCGGCCATCGGCGATTGGGTCGGTCAAGGTATGCCGCAGGGCGATCCGGCAAAAATGCCGAAATTGCCGCAGTTCCCGGACGGATGGCATCTGGGGAAGCCGGACCTGATCATCGAAATGCCGGCCGGGTTCGAGCTGCCGGCGAGCGGTCCGGACATCTATCGAAATTTCGTGATTCCGACGCATCTGACCGAGGACAAGTGGGTGCGAGCCGTGGAGTTTCGTCCCAGCGCGCGCAAAGCTGTGCATCACGTCCTGTACGCGTATGACGCCACTGGCGCCGTCGCCAAGTTGGACGGCGCCGACCGGCATCCCGGATTTGGCGGCATGAGCAGCATCGGAATCACGGGCGGCACCGGCAATTCGGGAAGCTTGGGAGGCTGGGCTGTCGGTGGCACTCCCGTGTTCCTGCCGGATGGCCTGGCATTTCCGCTGCCCAAGAACTCCGATATCGTGCTGCAAATGCATTTTCACCTGACTGGTAAACCGGAGGTGGAACGGTCCACGGTGGGTCTCTATTTTGCGGACAAGGCTCCCGAGCGAAAGATCATGGCTTTGCAGGTTCCGGCCCTGTTTGGATTCGGAACCGGGTTGGACATCGCGGCGAATCAGAGGAGCTACGCCATCGAAGATTCCATGACGCTCCCCGTGGATGTGAAGGGCTTCGCCGCCAGCGCGCACGCCCACTACGTCGCCAAGGAAATGAAAGCCACGGCGACCTTGCCGGACGGCACCACGCGGCCGTTGTTGTGGATCCAGGACTGGGACTTCAACTGGCAAGACCGCTACAACTATAAGGACCCTGTCGTCCTGCCGAAAGGCACCCGTATCGACGTTCGCCTCACGTATGACAATTCCGCGGAAAATCCCCGGAATCCGAGCAATCCGCCCAAGCGCGTGATGTGGGGAGAGCAATCGTTCGACGAGATGGGCAGCGTCACCGTGCTGGCGGTGGCCGCGCGCAAGGAAGACGAGCCGATCCTGCAGCAGTTCCTGGCGGACCGGCTGCGAGTGGCCATTGCCGCGGGCATCCGGAACGGGACGGCGGAGCGGTTCCAGAGACAGCGGCAGGCTAGTCCTGCGGCTGGCGGGTCGGCTCCACAGAAATAACAGCCGCTTCGTCCGCGAATTCGGCGGTTTCGTCGGAAAACCGGCGACGGCCGAGCCTCCTCTCCGTAGTCTGGAGCCAGGAGGTTTCCATGATTGCAAAGTCCATCGTCATCGCGGCTCTTCTGGCCGCCAGTTTATCGGCTCAGAATCAACCCCAGCTTCCTTTTCCAGATCTCGTCAGTCCTCTCAAGGCGACGCCCGGATGTCTGGGCGTCGAGACGGCGCGCACGGCCAGCGGCAAGATGGTGATCTTCGCCTGGTTTGAGGACAAGAAGGCGGCCTTGCGCTGGTACAACAGCGAAATGCATCAGCAACTGGTGAAAATGGCCGGTCCGCCTGATCCGAGTCATGTTCCACTGGCCGGCATCGCCGACGATAGCGGACCCATTCTCGCGATCGCGTCGCTTACGCTCTCGAACCAGCCGCCGAAGGGCTTCCCGCTGCCAGTCTCGCAGATCGCCATTGAACTTTATCAGCCTTTGCCCGGCGGCGTATTCGTGGGCGGCAGGTTCGCCCCGAATAGTGTTAAAGTGCCCGGCATGCGGGATTTTTCGCCGCCGCCTGCCAAGTGAGATTCTGGGATGAGCACGACAACCATGCCGAGCAATTGGCCCCTGACGGTTCTGAAGTTGATCGGCTTCACCGCGTTGATTACGGCGATCGTTGCCGCGATTGCGCCATCGTACTGGGCGTCCGATCGTCACAGCGACCTGGCGGTCTTCTTTCTTATCGCGCTGATCATCAGCGCCCTGTCGTGGAGCGTCATGCCTACGCTGGGAGCGTGGACCGAGCACAAACCGCCGCTCCTCCGCTGGACCATCCTTGTCTCGGCCTTGCTGGGCACCGGGACCGTTGGAACGGCGATTGCGTCGGTGATTGGGTACTACCGCGGCTTCGGCGTCGCACGAGACGCGTTTCCTCCGCTGCTTCTGTTCGGTAACACGCTTCCGGTCGCACTGGCGGTTACGGTGGTGGTGGGCGTGATCACCACGCTCATCGTTTCGAACAAAGAGAGATTGGAAGCCAGCCGCGCGGCGCTCCAAGCCCAACGCTTGGAACGGGAGCGCGCGGAAAAGCTGGCGGCCGAGGCACAGCTCGCGTCACTCTCATCGCGCGTGCAGCCGCACTTCCTGTTCAACACGCTCAACTCCATCTCCGCGTTGATCCGGGAGCATCCGGAGCAGGCCGAGCAAACCATCGAACGCCTGGCGTCCCTGCTGCGGTCTTCGCTGGATCAAACCGAGACGGTGCCGCTGGAGCAGGAGATCAAACTGGTCCGAGACTACCTGGAAATTCAAAAGACCAGATTGGGGGAGCGGCTGCATTTCGACGTTACCATGGAGCCGGGCATTCACGCGTCGGTGCCTCCGTTTTCCGTGCAGACTTTAGCGGAGAATGCTGTCAAGCACGTCGCCGGGCGCCGGCAGGCGGGGGTCAGCCTTCAGATACGCGCGAGCCGTTTTAACGGCGATGTAGTCGTCTTTGTGAGGGACGACGGCCCGGGCTTCGCCGAAGATTCCTTGAAAGCCGGTCACGGTCTGGACGGCCTCCAGAGTCGCTTGCGGGCGATCTACGGCGACCGCGCGGGGCTGGAGTTCTTGCGCGAGCCCGGCTCGATGATCGTGCGCCTTCGCGTTCCGGCGGCATGAAAGTCTTCCTGGTAGACGACGAACCGCTGGCAGTGAGCCGTTTGCGCCGGCTTCTTGAGGAAACCGGCCGCGTGGAGATTGTGGGCACGAGCAGCGATCCCCGGGAGGCGCTCGATCAGCTCCGCAGAATTCGCCCTGACGTGCTGTTCCTGGACATCGAAATGCCCGGCATGTCCGGCTTCGAACTTCTCGATCAGCTCGGCGAGCTGCAACCGCTGGTGGTGTTCACTACGGCTTATGACCAGTACGCGCTGGACGCATTCAAGGTTAACTCGATCGATTATCTGCTCAAGCCGGTCGAGCCGGCGCAACTGGACCGGGCGCTCACTAAGCTCGATCGTATTCTGGGCGGCAGCGAGGTTCGCGGCGATGTAGGCGCGCTGCTGAAACAAGTCAGGGCGCTGCTGTCGGAACGGCCACCGGAGCACCTGGCTCGGGTCGCGTCGCGGGTGGGTGACCGCGTTGAGTTTATCGAGGTGGCTCAGGTGACGCACTTCTACGCCAAAGACAAACTGACGTTCGCCGTCACTGCCGCCAAGCATCACGCCCTGGACCTGAGTATCGCGGAGCTGGAAGAGAAGCTGTCTCCTCAACGCTGGGTGCGGATTCATCGTTCGACGCTGCTGAACGTGGACGCCGTGAAGGAACTCCACACCTGGTTCGGCGGCAAGCTGCTGGTGAAGCTGAAGGACGGCCAAACCGAACTGCAGGTCGCGCGGGAACGCGCCGCCGAAGTAAAAGCAAAGCTCGGAGTAGCGCGCTAGCTCAGGATCTTCTCGAGCTCGTCCGCCCCGGCTTTGGCGACGATCCCGTCCTGCGGAGACGTCGCGCCGCTGATACCGATCGCCCCGACGATTTTTCCGTAAGCCATCAGCGGGAGCCCGCCTTCGACCGGCACGGCGTTGGCGAGCTTCATGACCACCATGCGGCCGCCCGTGACGGCGTCCTCCAGCGCCTTGGTCGGGCGCTTGAACAACAGCGCACTGCGCGCCTTTGCGATGGAGACGTCGAGACTGCCGAGCTGGGAATCGTCCATGCGCTCGAGATACATGAGATTGCCGCCATCATCGACGATCGCGATGAACATATTCCAGTTGTTCTTGATCGCCTCTTGTTCGGCGGCGGCGGCGATCCGCTTGGCGACGGCCAGTGTGAGAGCTTTCTTATCGGCGAGCATGCCGCTCAGTGTAGCAAGGCGGATGCATCATAAGAGATCGCATATATCATAGATGCATGAGACTCGCAGCTTGGGTTGTGCTGTTGGCCCCTATCGCGGAAGGTCAAACACGCACCATTGACTGGAAGGCACAGGAAGCCGAGATCCTGCGCCACTACAGCGCCATGGTACAGATCGACTCGAGCAACCCGCCCGGGAACGAGACGCTGGTAGTTAATTATCTTAAGAAAGTTTTCGACGCGGAGGGCATTCCGTCGCAGGTTTTTGCGCTGGACCCGTCGCGGGCTAACCTTGTCGCCCGCATTAAGGGCAGCGGCTCCAAGCGCCCGATCCTGGTGATGGCCCACACCGACGTGGTCGGCGTGCAGCGCGAAAAGTGGCCGGTGGATCCGTTCGGGGCCATCCGCAAGGACGGCTATATCTGGGGCCGCGGCACGGTGGACGATAAAGACAAGCTCGCGGCGAATTTGATGGTCATGCTGCTGCTGAAGCGCTCGGGCGCGAAGCTCGATCGCGATGTGATCTTCCTGGCCGAATCGGGTGAGGAAGGAACCACCAAGCCAGGAATCGAGTTCATGGTGAATCAGCACTTCGACCAGATCGACGCCGAATACTGCCTGACCGAAGGCGGAGGTGCCACTCTTCTAAACGGCCGTGTTACGGCAGTGACGGTGTCCACTACCGAGAAACTGCCGCGCCAGATTCGGCTGGTGGTGAACGGGACATCCGGTCATGGATCGGTTCCTCGCACCGATAATGCGCTGGTGCATCTGTCCGCGGCGGTTGCCAAGATCGGCACCTGGGAAACTCCGCTGCGCCTGAACGATACTACTCGAACCTATTTCGAGCGGCTTGCCGGCATCTCTGCACCCGAAACGGCGGCTCGCTATAACGGAATCACCGATACCCGCCGCACCGCTGCCGTCCAGCGCTATCTGGCCGAGAATGAGCCGATGCACTACTCCATGCTGCGGACTTCGGTGGTTCCAACCATCCTCTCCGCCGGTTTTCGCTCGAACGTGATCCCGTCACAGGCGGAAGCCACCATCGACGTCCGCATGGCCCCGGGTGAGGATCAGAACGCCTTCTTCGATCAGATGAAGCGTGTGATCGGCGATCCGGCGGTGAAGATGGAGCGTTTGACGGAGAGCGATCGGCCCCCGACGTCTCCTTCGCGCCTGGACACTGACATGTTTCGCGCGCTGGAGACTGTGAGCAAGCGGATCTATCCCGGCTCGGTGACGCTTCCGGTCATGCTCACCGGGGCGACCGACATGGCCTATCTGCGAGCGAAGGGCGTCCAGAGCTACGGTATCGGACCGGCGTCGACCGATGCCGATCGCACCAACTACGGCCCGCACAGCGACGTCGAGCGGATGCTGGAATCGTCGCTGTATACCTTCGTCCGATTTACCTGGGAATCGGTCCTGGAAGTGTCGGCTAGTAAATTAAGCCGCAAATGAAGGCGAATGAACGCAAATTAGAACCGCACCAGAGAGGCTTCCAGCTCCCCGAGCTTTTCCTGTGAACCGGAAAACAAATCTTGCGGGAATTGGCGAGCCCGCGCGATCTCGGTGGCGATGGCGCCCGCACTGAAATTGTTTACACCCATGCCCGCCAGATACTGCAGGCGCAGATCCATATCCCGGTTGATCTGCGCGCCCGCGAACCACATGCGCAAGTCAGACGCGCGGCCGAGATAGGTTTCCAGCAGGCTCAGCGCGTTGGGGAACCCGACCATTCGCAACGACTCGCGCACTTTCGCGTAGTCCGGACGATCCAGGCGAGCCTGGAGCGCGTCCACGTCGATCTTGGTCGGCTCCACTTGCCCTAGCAGGACCACGTCGTAACCCTGACCGTTGTTGTCATTGGCCCAGATAGTTCCGTTGGGGAAAACATCGAAGAAGGTGGCGATCTCGCTCTTAACCGTGTCCGGATCGCTTTCATAGAGCGGCACCCATTGCGTAATTACACCCCCGGGCTTCAGATGCCGCTTGCACTCTTCGAAGTATTCCTTCGAGTACAGAGTCGCGGCGCCCTTCACCCACGGGTGAATCGGATCCGACGTGATGATGTCGAACTTCTCCGCCGTCGTCAGCACGAAATGCCGTGCATCATCAAAGTGAATGTCGGTACGGCGGTCGCGCATCACCTGGTAGTTCTCGAGGCCAAAATACTGCGTGGCCGCCGGCGGGATCAGCTTCTCAATCTCGCAGATGACAATTCGGCTGATATCGGGATAGGTTGTGAATGACCCCGCCGTGACGCCCGCGCCGAAACCGACGATCAGCACCGAGCGGGGGTCTTTGTCGACCAGCGCGGAAATGTGCCCCAGCATGCGCTGGAGGCGCATATCGAAAGGTTCCGTCGAAGCCTCCACCTTCCCGCTGACGTGGAAATAGCGCTGGCCGCCGGGAAGCTGCGAAATGACCACAGACGCATTCATTCCTTCGCCGATGTAG
>Ga0210400_10002430_pt1 | contig 17276 bp, 30 predicted proteins | sample IncBWH26MmetaG_FD_155456 | JGI IMG/M metagenome (GOLD analysis project Ga0210400, IMG submission 155456) | Forest soil microbial communities from Barre Woods Harvard Forest LTER site, Petersham, Massachusetts, United States - Inc-BW-H-26-M | ecosystem: Environmental > Terrestrial > Soil >... | reverse complement strand
CGTCGCCAAGTGACGTTATTTAATCATCAAAAAAGCGATTAACGCTTCCTTGCGGTTGATTCTCTCCATTTTATCCAGTCACCCATTGAATGATCCTGGTTGTTAGGGTCAAAGTGGGTCTTGTTTTTACCTTGAAGTGGGGTAATAGGAGCCGGTGCGTTAGAAACGCTTTTGGTCTTCGGCTTGGTGATTGATTGTTCGATTTGAGCCAGCTTGATTGTACGTTTGGCCTGAGGGAGAGATAATATTTCATCAGCCTCATCTAGGTTTTCACCCAGGTATTGCAGCACCTTGTGCGAGTTATCTAACTCGATGATTATCGGCACTGTCTGGAAAAATTTATCTCCCAATATTTTCAAGCGCTGAATTGTGTCATCGAAGTCGGAGAACTCTTCTTTTCCTTTGTTGAAAACAATATTGCAAACGTCGGTGTATTCTTTGTCTGAGGCGATTGCTTCGGCCCGCTGTTGGGCCAATTTTTCAATATCAGCAACAGTGAGTTGAGGAGCATCTTCAGTTTCATTCCCTTTCTGGAATGTTGCCAGTTTGGCCATTAAATCTTCTTTTTCCCTGCGTAGAAGAGCCGCTTCATTACGCGCCTCGTATTTCTCCGCAGTAATTTTATCTATTCGCGTCTGCCATCCAGGAGCCTTATCAGGCGACTTCTTTGCAGTTTCAGCAGCTTTATCAGCTTCGCTATCGCTACTTTCATCTGTTTCTGTTGCCTCCTCGGCTGTATTTTTCTCCACAATCTCGTGTTGGGAGGTAGATTCTTCGGTCTTTGTATTATCCTGCTGAACTTCTTCAGTATTTTCGGATGTAGCGTTTTCGTCTGTCATAGATTCCTCTAAGTTAATTTTCCCCGCTGGTACGCAACGGTACGGTCAATAAAAAAGGCCCTCATAAAGGACCTAGATGGATAAAGATGGGTAGAACGGTATAGTTAATGGGCGGTCGCAGACATTGGTCTCACTGAGGTATCATTCCCTTGTGGAAGCGTTTTATCTAACAGGAGGGCTTCAAAAATGGCCTCCTTGGTCGATTCAGGGTAATTCCCCTTCAACATCTCGGTTAAAGCGGCACGAGCTGCTGGAATAAAAACGCTCCATTTCCGGTCTACGTACCATTTACGGTTAGGCCAAATCTTGTGGAACGTATTGTCGCTGCTCATCTCTTCGAATATTTCGTGAGCCATTTCAACAGCAGTTTTTTTGATCATCTTATGGACGAGTTTAGCCATTTTGTTCCATTGGTTGGGGTTGCGGTTGCGGTTGACTTTCTGTTTCAGGAGCTGGCTGCGTCATGGCATTTGCCGCTGGCAGCTGCGCCGCATGTTCCTGCATCGCGAGATCATGTAGAAAAATGGCACTGTCTTTAGGAGTGACCATGTGTTTTTCCAGCACGTTCATGCGTTCTGTAATGGCTTTGTAAGTATCGATTTCTTTCTGAGCTTGTTCGGCTTTCAACTGCATTTTTGCTGCAGCCAACTCATCAATCATTTTGTTCATCATCTGGTTTTGTTGCTGCATTTGTTGCTGCATTTGTTCAACTTCAGGCGGCGCACCTTCACCTTTCGCTTGCGGTGGTACTAGCCTTTCCAGTCGTATTGCAATCTCATCTGCACCCGGGAAATCAGCATTCTTGAACATCAGATCACCGATAACGCCCATCATTTGCGGATTCTGAGAGGCGATCTGAGTGAACGCATTAAACGCTTCCTCGCGGCGTGTTGCATAACCTGGTCCCACATCGACCATTACGTCGTATTTGCCAACTGCTGGGTTAAAAATTGCATAGTCGATTTCTTGGCCCTGTTTCTGCATAACTTCTTGATATGCTTGCTGCGCTTTGGGATCGACCTGGATCATAGTGCGATCACCATTCTCCGCCATGATATGCATGATACGTTGGGTGTCATATATATGAGGGATCAACCCTACGAGAATCTTACCCGTATGACGTATGCCAATGGCTAAGTTGTCTGTGTATTGGTAATTAGCCACGTCGCCTTGTCTTTGGCGCTCATTTATGGCCTTACCTGACGTTTCATTAGATTTCTGGCCGAAATTCGCTTCGTACTGCCCGGAGACCATCATCATCTGACGTTCAGCGACCTGCATCGCTTCGAGGTATCCTGTTGCTTGCGTAGGAGCTTGCATCCGTACTGGCGCTGGTATTGGTGCGCCATCCTCATTAACGTGATTGTATGGCAACACCGCATGGTTAACTGTATTCGCAGTCTCCCAGTATGTTTCCTGCCCCTCAATCGCCTGAGCTGGAGCGATAAATGGGATTTTTGTCTGTAATGCGACCTGCTCAACGGCAGAAGAGGCGAAATAATTGTACATCCGTTGGGGATCTTTTAGAGCACGTGTGTGCCCTTTACGATCCAACTGGCCATCGATAACTTTCTCGTTTCCGATGATCGTTACAATCGGAATGTAGCGACCTGGGAATGTTCCTTTCTCAACGACCTCTTCGCCGATAATGAGGTATCGTTTCACCTCATCTTCGTAGACAATCCGATATTTTGTCGCAGGGTCATCAGCAGCCGAAGCCATGAATTTTTTAAGTTCTTCCGGCACCTTACTTTCGCGAACTACCTCTTTCTCCCCTGTTTCAGGGTTAGTAAACGCTATTATTCGGTCTTTTTTGGGCACTAGACAGAAATACTCGGCCACTCTCACGTAATCTCGTGTCAGCCACCCATCTCCATTTCCTAGGGCTGCGTTGCCCACTTGGTCCTTATGGTCGGGGTATGCGTGGTTAAATTCTTCCCTAGGCATGTTGTCAAAAACGAATGCAAAACGCATGTCAGATTTGTCTTTTTCCTGGCAGTCTGGATCGATAAATATGTTCAGTGGGTTAGTAACCGGCCGGATAAATATTTCCTGGTCAAAGCTGTCATCGCTCGAATAATCGGTAACGACTCGCCAGTATCCTATACCACCCTCAACCATAAACTCTGTTGCGGTGTCGTAGGCAGTAGCAGCATTAGAATTATATTCAATATGCCTAATGACGCCGTCCCAGATTTTCGCTGATTCGTACGTTGCCTCGTCTCCTACAGGATATACTTTAACCCGAGGGGTATTCTGTTTGGCTTCATTGATAATCTGTAAATTATGCTGTTGCGTCTTATTGATAGTCAGGCACGGCCGCTCATTAATGTCCCGATTACGCCTGATATCATTAGGCCACTGGTACCCGTTATCGCTGTCCGCATTGGAGAATTTCATATCCTCCAGAAACATTTTACGAGCGTTACTTTCCCAGCTCTCACACAGCCTGAACCGTCTCTTAGCCTCGGACAAAATCTTTTCATCCCCAGTAAGAAATTCTTCGGTATCGAGGTCAGCCATTATTTATTTTCTGTTTTTTTGTTAGGTCCCCATCCAATTAGCGTTAGCAAGGGTTCCATTTTTGGATATTTCTATGGTTTTAGTCCGTAACTGGACCTCCTTTTTAGGGGCGACAGGTTCGGCGAATGTAAGGGCTACTGCGTCCCATTCATCTGGGGAACGTATTCCCTTGCTGCGCATCTCTTCTTTAGATTGCAGGAGTAGTTTGCTGTTCATGTCATATTTATATGATGGAGCACACGCATCGGCCTGCAGGGCATCTGTATCGGGTATTGAAACACCCATAACATCAGCCAACCACTCTTTGGATCGCATCCACATCTCGGCTCTGCGGTTTCTAGGACCGCCGCTTTTGTTACATTCCTGCGGTTCGCCGCCAAAATTTATAGCTCTCACCAGGGTAGAATAGGGCTCACCCCAACTACGCAGGATGTCCACCACACCGGCACCTACGCCGCCAACGTCGATAAAAACCCTGGCAGGCTTGTCACGGTCTATTACCGTTTTGACCCAGTTGGCTCCAGTGACGACGTCAATTTTATGTTGACTCTCTATTTTTGGGATTTTCCGGCCAGTACGCCAAGCAATGCTAAATCGGTCATCTCCGTAGCGGGCTGGGTCAACACCAAGCACCAATGGTCCAACGCCGTTACCCTCAATGATATTTTTCCTGGCTTTCAGCACCAGATCAGCAGGAATGAAACTGTCATGCCCCGTGAGCTGAAATGCTTCAGCAGATGTCGCAGGGTATTCCTGCTTGAATAGGAGCGGGTCACCTAACTCGGTGATTTTGTTCCTTCTCCACGCCATTTGATCCAGCGTGAGTTTGTAAGCGGTGCAATATTCCTGTTCCTCATCGGTTAATGAGAGGTCCGGATCCGCCTTGCGGGCATATTCTTCTTGCCAAAACCACGGAATAAAAATGGCCTCGTATTCTGAGGCCCCACTTTCCGCTTCTTGCCATTTCTCACTGAAAAAGTTGCCGAATCCGTTGGCAGTGCTCTCCAGTATAATTTCTGTATCGGGTAAATCAGGGATAGCCTGTAATACGCCAGCTACGTGTGTGTCTGCGTGCGGCCAAAATGCTACTTCAGAGCCATGGAATAATTGTATTGTCTGGGAGCGTCCTACAGCTTTCGTACGAGCAGTCCCGACCTTGTAACCGCTATCTAATAGGTCAAACTCTAATTCACGCGCATTCGAAGCGCCAGTGTGGGGTTTGATTAGATCAGGGCAGTACTCGTGGTACCGATTTGCCATATTAAACAGGTTAATAGTGGCCTCATCCTCATGTGTTAGGATAAATACCCGGTAGCCTCTTGAATGCGTGACTTTATGGTAGAAACGGGCACCTACATATGTAGAGCACCCTTGTTGCCGACCTTTAAGAATCAACGCCCGAACTTTGCCAGTACGCCGTTTCTGATCCTCTAACCGCTCATGTAAATATAACTGTGCTCTGTTTAGAGAAAGCTCCTTAATCTGCCCAGCTTTGGCTCTAATCCGTAGGCATCTTTCGGCATAGTGAATGAAATCGTCCTTTAGAATCTGCCTAATGCGTAGCTCTTTTTCAGACCAGCTCATTTAGCGCAGCTTCGTGGTTCGTGGTCTCAACTTTGGCTTCGACCGATGACAATCTTGGATGAATATACGGAGCAACGCTACGAGCAGCATCAAGTCTACGCTCAGGTGATTCCTCAATATCGCGCATAATCTGTAGCATGTATTCCACCGGAGTAAGACCGTTACCAAGCGCAGCCATGGCAATATGCATAGTTTTTAGGTTAGGACTTCCGGGTTTACGCCCAGCTCCCACTCGTTTTCCGCCTGCATTACTCATAGTTTATATTTTTTTTATTTTACATTGATGGGATTAATCGGTAAGAATCCCGCTCCATTTTTTCCATTAACCAATAAGGAGCAATTATGAAATCTCTCTCATTTAAAGATCTGAATCGTCGCAAAAACGACCTAGTCGAAAAACTAAAATGCAATCCTGATTACATCCAACTACAGAAAGTAGAAGGCGCGATGAGTTTGGTTTCTGAAATCGGCCAAACCATGCAGGATGAAAAATCCACTGTGGGCGTCCCTTTATCAGATAAAGAGTTATATTTAACTGCTATCGATGATTATTTTCATACATATGGACATTCACCAGTTACAACAGCAACATTAGTTGAGTATTTAGCTGCTAATGATATGACAATTACAGGAGAGCGCCCCACATCTTCGTTGACCAACATGTTGCGGACGCAGAAAGATAAGTATCAGTACGATAAGAGGTCTAAAATGTGGTCACCAGTTTCTGAACACCACGGACCATACCAAGCATAGTTAAGCCAGTAATTATTAAGGCCAGTAACTGTAATTACTGGCCTTTTTTATTTCTTGTCTTTCTTGCCGTTTTTCTTCTCGACGCCTTTTATTACGCCTTTATTCTTACTGGCGTAAAAGACCTCTTCGCCCTTTTTATCGCCGTATTCTTTATCCATAGACTTCTTAATCTCTTTGCCTTTTTTAGTTAGTGGCATTTCTATTCTCCATTATTCGTTTTAAAGACCAAAGTCGCCATTGAATGGCGGCACGGTAACTCCTTCTACATCATGGTAGATGAGCAAAATTAGACATAGGCCCATAACTCTCATCAGTGATGAGCTCCGGAGTGTCATCAATCCAGATATCAACAGCAATATTTTGTGATGCAGCAAATGGTTTTTTTGCCTGATGCGACGTATAAAATACTCTGCACGGCATGTCATCGATAGGCGCTGAGGGGAACCGCAGCGTAATGCAAATTACGTGATGTCCCGCCTCATGAGCTTGTTTTATAAACTGGTCCCAGAAGGGTTTATCCAGCGCATAGGTATTGTCGTAGTCTAATGCTATCCGCATTTAGAAATCGGCGCTAATTGCCACAATGCCACCACCGGTACTGTTACCAGCCTGTAATTGTGTTGCTTGCCCTGCGGTTGCAGTCACGGCACCAACCACGGTAGCCTCGGTTGGGGTACATGTCCCAGCAGCGAATCCGGCACCAACAGCAGTAGCTGTACCAGCAATGTTAAATTTCAGGGTTCCCGCTGTAACTGTCACAGTCGGAGCTTTATACATAGTTACAGGCAATGGAATCACAATGGTCTGTACATTAGTCGCCGAGATCATACCATTTGCAAAAACAGCGCTTGAACTGGCTGCTTCTGTGATCTGGTAGAATGTCCGTTGACAGTTGTTTAACTCAATGTCAGGAGACCTTTTTTCAAAGGCACTGGCATATGTTGCAGCGGTGGCCTGTGTTGCAACAGCATTTACCGCCTCTAATTGAATTCCGCTAAGCTGGATGAAATCGGTAGTGGCTGTCCCAACAGGCGTATAGCTAAATAATACGCCTATCTGAGTCGCAGTAACGGGGATCACCCCTACTACATAGTAACGCACCCACCCGGTAACTAAATTAACGGAGGTGACAGCGTTTGCAGTTGTCTGTCCAGCCCATGCAGCAGCTACCATGTTAGCGGCTGTGTCGTTAGTGCCTGTCCCGGTATAAATTAATGCATTTAACTGACCATTAGCAGCAGAAAAACCACCGCCTGGCGCAGCATAGAACGACAATATAACAGTCTGTCCTTGTAGGCCCACACTACGATTTGTCTCAAGCACTTGCCCCATTTTAATAGGATTAACGTCAGCGTTTGTGTTTCCGCGTCCGAATTCTAATGCCTGGCTAAAACCTGTAACTACGGTCACAGGTTGACGAGATACACTTATACTAGACCCTGAGGAACCAATATTGAACCATCTGTCGGCCAAATAGGTAGAGGTATTTGTAATACCAGTCAGAGATGTGCCGCGTTGAAATGGATTTGTTGTAAAATCACCGCCATCCAATACGTTGCGATAGGTAACCCCAGCACCGCTAGCGCCGCGAGTAAATGCAGCAATTTGGTTAACGCTGATTGCCTCTGTTTGGGGAGTTAGACCCGCTGTAAGTTGTGTGTTTGCCTCAATTAACTCTGCACCAGTAAGAGCGCTAGAAGTTGTAGGAAGACCATTAGTAGAAAAACCTGCCATTTTTTTGTTCCTTTATCATTTTAGACATAAAAAAAGCGCCACTAAGGCGCTATAATATTTGTTCGTTATTTTTTAGTTCAGCATTCCATATCGTAGGAACCAATCTTTGCACGATGCGAACCACGTTCAGTTTCCATGTTGAGGTGCTTCACTGCTTTGCCCATATCGGCTGAAACATCGCCTTTTTTGACGCCACCCATGTGTTTTTCGCCAGGAGCTTTAGGAGTCTTCATGATTCCCTTTATCTCACTGGTTGGGCTCATTTTTCCCATCATCCGGCTGTTTTTATCTGCCATCATCTCACCATCTTTATTGTCGTAACGCATAATTTTATTCCATTTTTTGAATTTGTGATGGGCATAAAAAAACCGCTCACTCGGTTAGGAATGAACGGTCAACTTAAAAACATATGCCAATTTTAATATAAGAAAGCACGTTTTTTGCGCAACGTCAAAGGTTATTTTAGATGGAGTTGATCTTTTTTAGGATGAATTCTAGGTCTTTTTTGTACCAATATTCACAGGTCTTTGGCGGGATTCCGGCAATATATGCTATTTTTCGGTAGCTAATGCCCTTGGCGCGGGCCCAGATGATCTTCTTTCCATAGATAGTGCGGTTATTGTTTCTGATGCCGAGGAAGTTCAGATATTTGAGGCCATCATCCAGGATATCGAGTTGCTTGGCCGTCGCTGATAGACGCATTTTCTCCGGTTCTTGATCTTTCCTATCGTCCAAATCATAGAGATAATCCGGCCAACTGCCCTTTATTTTTAACTTCTGCCGATCAAAATCGGGCAGCATCGCTTCGATTCTGGCCGCCTGTTGCAACAGGTCCTCCAAGTCCTCGACGGTTTCGATGATCATATAGAGTGGGCTATCTCATACCATAGGCGATTGAGCAGATCGGCATATCAGGGCAGAACACGTCAATCCAGGTAAAATTGGCAACACTGATAATAACAGCTAATGCAACCGAGGAGATAAGGACACCTATTACAAAATGCCATTGACAGACAATTCTTGAAACACGCTGCTTTAATTTATTCATTATATTTTCTAACATACGCATCATAGGCCTCTGATTCTCTTGAGTTAGTGGGGTAGGGGTTATTGATTGTTTTGTTCTCGCAATCAGCTTTAGCCAGATGCTCTATAGCTCTGTGTCTATCGCTCTGGAGCCATTCGCGGAATTCCTTCTCATCGGTCCATCCGAGTTCCCAGTAGTATTTCTCAGTGGTGTTATCTTGATATGGACAGACCGTAGTTTTTTTGTCGTTGTGCCATCGTAAGTAGGCAGTGCGTCCAACGTCAAATATGTGACGTAGCCCCGTGGGAGCCTGTAGGTATATGAGCTCGTAGCAAGTGGGTGTAGTCATTTATTTTTCATACGATACGAACGGAAATCTTTCAAACGTGAACCATGCAATCAGATCAGTTTCTTTTTGATCTATATTTACAAAATGGGGACAAACGTGATGGTTTCCCCAACGGTCTCTAACTATCACCGAGGAGCCGGTTAGAGGTTTTAGCTCGCAAAACCCCGTCCAAACATATTTACTATCAGTTGCAGTTTGTAACGGGTTAAACGGATTAGGACGGTAACTCGATTCTATATTTTCCCTAAATCTCTTTTCATCAAATACACTGTACATAGACTTTGCATCCAACAACTGCCGCTCATATTCTGCAGATATTATTTTTTCGTCTCCTGTCGCCTCGGCTAATTCCAGTGCTTGTCGAGCTGACATACGCGGTGTGTCATCAACTTTGAATTCTGTTGTTACGTGTGATGCAGCTGCCCTAGCCTCCCTATCCGCTGCCATAGCCTTCCTATGCTTTGCTACTCGCGCTATTTCTTCTTTAGAGTTCACGAATTCTTGAGCTACGCGCTGACTTTTCTGGGCTTGATTCTCTCTCATCTGCTGATTTAATACCTCTAACTCGGCCAGCGAGCATTTCTGATTGTACTCGGCATAGAGGTCTGGGTGTTTCTCTCTGCGGATCTTGTCAAAGTCTTCATGTGTTGGTTCAAGCCATCTGTCAGTCATAATTATTCCTTATGTTGGGGATTTTGTAACAATTCGTGCAATCTACCCTTAGTACAAGTGGGAGTCATAAGAATTTGGTGCATGAAATCTTGTTTTATCTTTGTCCATTCTTCATGCCTACGCTTCATAGCGATTTTAACTGGGTCTGGATCATTAGGGTCAATAGGATTTTTCAATACGTATGAAGAGATGCTTTCGAGGAAGAAGAGGGGATCGGTATTCATTTTTTCTCTCCGAACTGTTCCATGAATTGTTGCGCATCTAACTGCTGTTTGCGTTTCAAGAACGCTTTCTTTTCGCGGGCTATTTTTTGAAATGGGTGGTCACTAACCCTGCGTACAAAGGTATATCCAGGCCCATCGAACTCTTCTTTCATCAGCCCCTTGTGCTGTAGATAATCGTCAAGCTCTTCCACAATTTCCCCATTTGGACATAAAAAAAGCCCCCGACGTAACTCGGAGGCTCGCTCACGCATGGAAATACATAAGCACAATTTTTACATTGTAATTTCTAATTATCATCGAGAATTTGCGAGTGCAACATTTATTTCTAATGTTGCGCAGTTTGCCTACTAAATGATCTGCGTGGTGCTATTCCTTACACATGACTCTAGATAATCTTGTAAATAGAAATAATCATAGAAAACGTTACCTCCTACTTTCAGGAATTGAGGAGGTAGTCCTTGCCAACGTCTTTTGCGAAGAGTTGGCACCCTAAAGCCAGTTACAATACTGGCTTGATATTCATTGAGGAGGAATTTTGCTTTGGGATTTAAACTTCTGAGCTGAATAGCTTTGTTCGCCAACTTACACAGCGCCTCTGAGTTTTCGAATAGCATGGCTTCTTCCACACCTTCTTTAACATCTTCAAATAACGTCATTTAGATAATGATCCTTAGATAGTCGCCCTGCTTCCTAGTCTGATATACAGAAACAGTCACCATCCGTCCGTTCACGTCTTCTATTTTAAATCTATGACATTGATGGAAGCGCATTTCTTGTTCTTTGGTCATGGCCTGCTCTTCATTATTTCATCGAATGAGATGGGAGTTAATCCAATCCTCTCACATGATACGTTTATATAGCGATAATCTATATAGGGCATAGCATCGTAGGTATAATTTACAACAGCATGATGTAGGTGACCATGTATGTTTCCCTGCCACCTATCGACTGATTCTGGGTGTATGGGAATATGTGACAGCACGTACTTTTTGTATACGGTTACACCGTGCAATTTGGTGAAATACTTCAGATAATCCTCGCTTGGATAGGTGTCATGATTCCCCAGGATTAGGCGTTTGTCACCATTCAGCTCTCCGGCAATCGCTATATTGTGTTTGCCGAAACAGAAATCTCCGAGGTGAAAAACGATATCTTTAGGTCCTACGGTAGCGTTCCACCGCCTAATTATATCAGCATCGTGCTCTTCTATAGTAGAGAAACGCCGGTGCTCCGGCTCCAGGCCGAAATGGGTGTCGCCGATGAAAAATGTTTCAGTCATATTTTTGCTTCAGTTATTAGGGATTTCCGAATAACTGGATTAACATCACATAAGATCCGTGCTAGCTTCTCAACTTCGGCGATAACATACTCAATATTCCGATAAATATCCCCATTGTAATATTTCATACCAAATGACTCCATCCACTAATAATATCTGCTTCACCAGCTGTACATAACATCATGCCCATATTTTCAATATATTTTATTTCTGCATTTATAATCTCTTGCTTTGTTTTTTCCAACTTAGACATACGCCTATTATATTTAAAAAAACAAATTTCGTTATTTATTATGAACTCTTTTTCCATATCGTTGGTTAACTGCTCATACTCATTCATCTCTGGTCCATCCTTATGTAAGGGGTTAGAGTTAATACAGAGCTTTGTATCAAGTGGTGTAATAATAAGATTATCGTTATTTAACAACCTGTTATTGCGACATAGTTATATGTAAGGTGGGATCCAGTCAAATAAGATGGATGATTATCTCTCCTGTGGGATGCGTTAAATGTCTCCGGATGTGTATAGCTAACCGTGGGCATATAGGATATTTGCCGTTTAGCATTTTTCCGACGTAATCTGTCGAATAGCCTATGCATGTAGCCGCGCGTGATTTCCAATATCTACCGGGGAAAGCCGTTTTGCATAGATGGGCGAACTCCTCTGGGGTCATGCCTATTTTAGCTGTCATTTTACTCCCCACTTAATTCAAATCTTACGGTATATCTCATCTTTTTAGCTCCTCTATCAGTTTCTTGCGGGCCTTAAATCCTTCACCAAAACCTCCCCACTCCCATAGGCTATCATTTTTAATGGCCTCTTCAGCTTCTTCTGTGCTTTCAAATATGAGACAACTTTCGAGATCATTTTCGAGGAATGCCTTATAAGCTTCCCATTCATCGATAGGTTCTGTCGTGAGCTCGCCGTCAGGCAAGAGATAGTCAGCCCTATAGAGCATCGTATCTTCTGGCAGGTCTTTTATAATTGGATAAGCCTCTTCTGCCCTTTTTCGATCGTCACAGAAGAAATTGTCTATGAGATCAGCAACACTACATTTTTCAAATACATATGGCACGTCCATGATTTGCGCTTTCTCCTTACTCCAAACTGTTATGATATTATTATGGCTTACTTCAATTATGTAGATCATTTTTTATCTCCTTCTATGGTCATTGAGCTAATCTCCTATTGTTGTTTTAGCGCTATTTCGTAGTCAGTTATGTAGCGAAAGCAGTGGTATCCGCCCTCCATTTCTATGACTATTGCGGCCCAAGGGCACTTATCATAGGCCTCTTCTTCGGTCTCTACTTCGACAAATAGTTGTTGGTGCATGTTAGATCCTCCGCAGATGTGTCATTAAATCTTTATGTTGAGCGAGATTATTAGGTAAATTTTCATCAAAAACTTCCATACCTAACTTATAGATGTAAAACTGCACCATATCTTTTGCTTCCTGAACGTTACATCCAATTGATTTTAGTCTTTCAAGGGAAAATACCATTTTTCCCAGCGAAGATAGGCCCACTCCTTCAATTTTCAGCTCCCAGGACGCGCACGCATCTGTGAATTGACCTATTGATTTATTAGGGATGAATTTATAACCATGACTGCGCAAATACTCCTCAATTCCTGTTCCTCGCTCTACTTTGATGGTGTCATTGCTGATGTATACATTATTGATCATCATCTCACCTTGCTATCTATTCCTACAAAAACTTAGGCGACTGAATTTCGACTGTATAGCCGAGGTCTTTGATATGCCTGATGTCATGCGAGGTTAAAGTTTTACGACCGACGAGGGTCGTAAACTTCCTCGCTGTGTCACATGCGGGATAGATTGTCTCATTGCCGTATACGTTTTTTATAGTGACCTGGATCACCATGTTTGGGGTAGTGTTTCTTTTTAGTGCTGTAACATTCGTCATTTCATTTTAACCTTGCTGTGTGGCCGCTTGGTTGCTGCTCACAAACTGATAATACGGTATTTTACCGTGTTGTCAACAACTAAATGCGGTATTTACCGTGTTTTTTAAAATGCCGAGCGGGGGGGGAGAAAATATTGTGGGAAAATTGTGTGAAACAAATGGGAATGTTTTGGGAAAGAAAAGTGAAACAAATGGGAATGTTTACTATTTGTTTTACTCGCTATATATAGGGGATGTCCTCCGGGGGTCCTTGCTATAAAGGTATTTCATGCCCCTGGAGGGCACCATGCACTTACCTAGCGTAAGTGGCGTACCTGTGGTCGTTTAGGCACGACCACTGATCAAATCAGGAGACATCAATGCAAAAGATCATGAGTCTATTCCAGCGGGATTACACCGGCAACCGACAGGTTCGCGACGAGGTAGTACCTGGAGCGGAGTGGGTCATTAATGGGGAGGGGATGGCCACCGAAAAATTCGATGGAACCTGTTGTCTGATACATGAGGATGGCCGGCTATACCGCAGATACGATGCTAAAGAGGGCAAAAGCCCACCGCGCGGGTTTATTGCGGCGCAAGATCCTGATCCTGTCACAGGTCATTGGCCTGGGTGGATAGGCGTCAAAGCTGATGATCCGGCAGATGCATGGCACATGGAGGCTATGGCACGTGAGCCATTCCCCCTAATTCCTGGCACCTACGAGCTGGTGGGGCCGAAGATCCAGAAAAACCCGTACAATTTTAACTCTCATAGGCTAATCAAGCACGGCAGCCATTTTCTTCCGAATCTCTCGCGCGAACTACCTAAAAATCCTCGTACGTATACGTTCGAGAGTGTCAAAGAATTGCTAACGACCTACAACATCGAGGGCATCGTGTGGCATCACCCTGATGGGCGCATGGTCAAGATTAAAGCGAAAGATTTCGGGATTAAATGGCCTAGGGATCTGCAAAAATCTCTTCGATAGTCCTCATAGGTCCTCTCTTGTAAAATATAATCGTAAAATGATTACTTTGTTGTTGACAGTAATCACAAAACGATTAGTATGGGTTTGTGAGCAGCAATTAAGCGGCTCAAACAGCAAGGTTAAAGTAAAATGACGAATGTTACAATATCAGACACATACAAAAATCTCCTAACTCATTTACGGATAAATCGCAGTGAACAGAGATCATTAACAACAACTCAGCAGGATACTGTAATCAGACAGTTTATTATCTGGTTATTGAGTGATGATGTACACGGCGTGAGACAGCATTTTAAAAACAGAGAGGGGGATATTGCTAAAAGAATGCCGTGCCTGGATAAAATAATAGCATTCCATCAACAGGAGCTAAGCGGAGAAAATGTATCACACCAAGAATGGGAGGATTGTTTTTTCAACAATAATAGCGGCCCTATTGGTGAATACATAGTCCAAACAGCGCTATATTCTATGGATAATTATAATCCTGATCCTGATCGTAGAGGCTATGATGTGTCAGAAAATATTGCTGAATCGTCCAATTGGGCTGCAATGGCTTTTGGAAACGTGGCGAGATCATCATTAATAGCAGCAGATTTTACTACTACTGCTAAAAACGCTGACGAAGCATATACATCAGCAAAGAGTGAACATTGTAAAGCACAAGTGGAAAAATTAATCAGCTTAATCGGAGCACAATAATATGAAACCTATCAACCACGAAGTAATTTCTACCGAAAATATGACGTATACCCCTCCAAAAGTTCATGTTATATCGTGGATTCCTGGAAATCTAGATAGCCGAGTCGAGGCATTTAAGAAATATAACCATCTGATGCAAGAGCGCTGGAGAGGATCATCACCATCAATATTGGGTAACTACCGTGTTTATAATCCACTCATTAGCATCCCACTCGATGATGTATACTATGATTATTCGAGTAGCGGAATTGCCTGTAGTTTTCACCACTCAACAGAAAATAATGATTTCGCTGATGAAATTTGGTTTGCAGTCCTAAGAAAGGACAGATCAATCAGGTGTGAGGGAATGCCTGGTGAATTGCGTGAGTTGTTGGTGCCTCCTGGTTGGAAATTACTCTACAAATCCCACAGCTTAGAAAATTATCATGCTCATTGGGTGGCTGTACCTACTGAAAAATACGAAGAAGTAATTGCCAAAGAAAAGAAAAACGAGTTGGAACGATACCAAGCACATTTGAAAGAATATCCTCCTCAACCTGAGTGGTGGGATGAGGAATGCAATGGGCTATGGGATCCTACCTCTACCGTTTGTAGGAAGTATCTATGACCAATAAACCAGCAATGACCGGCGCAGAGCTCGCACTATTATGCGTTGAAGCATTTCCAACGCATATCTGGAAACCCGATGCAGCAGCAGCTTTAGGTTACACTCAAAACTATTTTTACGGGTTCCTGAGTGGGCGTCTACCTATCCCGCAGAAGGCAGCGGAATCGATCAGATTAAAACTCAGGGAGATATTGAGGAGCAGGATAATCTACGATTAGGTTGGTTGCGGGGGTAGGATTCGAACCTACGACCTTCAGTTTATGAGACTGACGAGCTACCGGGCTGCTCCACCCCACGGCATTGGCAAGGGAAAGGGAGTCGCACCCCCACCTCTAGATCAGCAAAATCTAGCGAACTCGTTTCCTACCAAAGAGGATGGTGTAAATTATTCTATCCCTTACGCAAATCTGTACACGCCTGACCGGCAAATTGCAAGAGCCTGCTCAGGCCTCAGAACGTCCAGCTGGCGCGGGGTGTAGATGTTGCCGCACTGCGTTCAATATTTCCTGCTTATTCATTTTTTCATTTTTCCCTCTAAATATACTTAGCCCCTAAACACATCAGTACAGCCTGATCATACGGTATCACGTAATGAGGCCTACCGCGTTTCCTCCTGAGCTGCCGTTGTACCCAGTAAAAAACCTTAACCCTTTCTCGGCGGACGTTAATAGGCACATGAATAGTAATTGGTCGATGTGCTACAGTTCCTAGACCCAATAAACCGCTAAAACATTTTATATAATGTTCCTCATATAATTTACCCAACTCCACTTCACTGAGTAACTTCCCCATATCATACCATATTTGATATTATTTGATTTAATTCAAACACTAATACAACCTATTGACGCAAATTACTTATTGTAGATAATCTTTCTTTTCCTGACTCAACAACAGTTTCGATGGTAGAGAACCTAGTCTCGCACCATATACAGCTACGTCTACGTTTTACGGCAGCTGTTTTTTTTATAGCTCTGGTATCGTAAACATGAGTGTGGGGTTTATCACAGTTCGGACAGTTCATCGCATTTTTCTCCGCTTGGTAACACAAAATCTGGCTGTCCACTTATCACACTTGTGAGTATTTGCATCTCTTGTTGCCGTTCTAACTCCCGCTGCGCCCATTCTCTTTCTTCCTCATCTAACTGTTTCGCGAGATCGCGGGCTATTTCACGGGCACGCTGAGCTAGAGCATCTTGAACTTCCCCACCCTTTACGCCTTGTCTTTCTAATTCGTCTCTAATGAGTTTATCAAAATCAGTCACTCCATCGCTAAATATATCATTCACTACTAACCCATGATCTTTCCATTTGGCTTGCCGCTCTAACTCACGCTGTGCCCACTCTTTCTCTTCTTCGTGCCGTGGATTTCTGATGGTCTCTAACATGCTGGATATTTTATAAAGCTCTTGCGATCGATCTGGATACATTTTTTGCAGATAGCTAAACATGAGAGATTTGAGAGTTCCTGCGGCTATGTCCATGGACTTAGCTATGGACTGCTCCCTCTGATCGTAGATGGTTGTATCGTCTAACCTAGATCTGATAAACCTCTCCATTACTTCGGATAGTTCGTTAAATAGGTCTGATTTTCTCATCATTTTTCCTCCTGATTATCTGCCAATGTGCGTATCAATGCATTGATAGCCCGTTGGTTAGCAGAGCTTTTTATTCGCATAAAATTACGGGACACCTCTAAACACATACGTTGATGGATCGTCGGGACAACATTTTCTCCAGGTATTTGATCGTAGAAATAAGAGACCGTTTTATGGAAAACTTTAGCAATCATATACAGCCGTCCAGCGGTAAGGCGATTGGTACCCTTCTCATATTTCTGGAGTTGCTGATGCGTAATACCTATTTTTGCAGCCACCTGATTACGCGATAGGCCACTGATCAGACGTAGTTCTTGGATTCTTGTCCCAATGAACCGATCAATTTCTTCTGCTAATTCGTTTCTTCTTACCATTATTCGTCCTTTAATTTAGAGTAAAACCTATCGAGTTGGTCCAATGCATCGGCCAATGATTCCATTATTCCGGCGTAGATTACACCTACCGCAGGTGATGAATGTTGTTTAAAATCCTTC
>Ga0210400_10002428_pt1 | contig 17280 bp, 13 predicted proteins | sample IncBWH26MmetaG_FD_155456 | JGI IMG/M metagenome (GOLD analysis project Ga0210400, IMG submission 155456) | Forest soil microbial communities from Barre Woods Harvard Forest LTER site, Petersham, Massachusetts, United States - Inc-BW-H-26-M | ecosystem: Environmental > Terrestrial > Soil >... | reverse complement strand
CCTCGGCATCATTGCGGAGCTGCTCACTCGCAACTCGTCGCATCCGCTCTTGTGGTTCTCGCTGTACCATCACTCGCTTCACAATCTGGCTTTCGCCTTGGTCGTTACGGCGGTAGCATTTGCGATTGCAACCCGCAAGTGGATCACCGGACCGCTTGTATTCCTCAGCTTCCACCTGCATCTGTTCGAGGACGTGCTTGGCTCGCGCGGTCCGGATGGCGATCAGTGGCCGATACCTTATCTGTCTCCGTTTTCTTCGGCTGTGCAGTTGACGTGGCACGGCCAGTGGGGCTTGAACGCATGGCCTAACGTCGTGCTGACGGTGGTCCTGCTGCTGGTTACATTCTGGCTGGCCTGGTGGCGAGGATTCTCGCCGCTGGAAATGATTTCCCTGAAAGCAGACGCCGCTTTCGTCGGGGCACTGCGATGGCGTTTCCCGCGAGCGGGCGAACGCGCCTAACCCAGCACCTTCAGGAATTTTCCCGGCTGATTGTCGTAGCCCGGAAAAACGTTGGCGAGATTTTTGTTGCCCAGGTGGCGGGCAACGGCTTCTCCAATCACCTGGCGGAAGTCGGTGGTGAGCGCGAGGTCGCGGCCCTCGTAGAGTTGTGACTGGTCGAGGCCGGGCCAGCGGCCGTAGACCTTACCGCCTTTCACCGGGCCGCCCAGCACGAACATGACGTTGGCGTGGCCATGGTCGGTGCCGCGGTTGCCGTTTTCGCGCGCGGTGCGTCCGAACTCCGACATGGTAACCACGACGGTGTCTTCCCCGAGATCGCCCAGATCGGTCCAGAACGCCGCCAGCGATTGCGAGAAATCGGTTAGCACGTTGGCGAGTTGGCCTTCGATCGCGCCTTCGTTGACGTGGTGGTCCCATCCGCTGATGTCGGCGAAGGCGACTTGTACACCGAGATTCGCTTTGATGAGTTGCGCCAGTTGCCGCAGTCCGTCGCCGAAGCGGCCCTTAGGATAATTCGCGCCCGGAGCAGCCGCATATTTTCCAGGGTCGGCGGCCTTCAGCATTTTCACTGCGTCGAAAGTTTCCGCCCCCGTGCCGTGCAGAACGCTGTCGGACGAATGATCGTACATGGCTTCAAACGCAGTTGCAGCGGGCGAAGCTTTCGGATTTTTTCCACCCACGGAAAAGTCGTTGATGTTGTTCATGGCAACAGCAGGCTCGGAGCCGCTGAGTATGCGCGGTACAGAAGGCCCCAGCGCAATGGCGCGAAACGGCGAAACCTGCGGAGTCGCGGGCAGGCTGTGCAGCGAGCGGTTGAGCCAGCCATCCTCGGTGACCTTCACGCCCGGAGTTCCGGTCTCCATGAAATCCTGGGCGTCGAAGTGCGAGCGCGTGGTGTCGGGCGATCCGGCGGCGTGAACGATGGCGAGATGTCCCTGCTGCCACAGCGGCTGGAATGCCGAGAGCGACGGATGCAGCCCGAATCGGCCGTCGAGGTCGAGCACGGCCTTGCGCGGAATGTTGATGCTGGGGCGCATCGCGTAGTACTGCGGCTCAGCGTAGGGGACTACGATGTTCAGTCCGTCGGCAGCGCCGCGCTGGAAAATCACGACCAAGCGTTTCGTGCGGTTGCCAGTCTCGGCGGCGCCGAAAGCCGCGCGGGTGAGAAAGCTGGGCACTGCGGCCGTGCCGACGACAGCCAGCGCGCTGTTGCGGAGGAAAATGCGACGGGTTAGAGACATGGTGAACACCAGCTTTCAGCTTTCAGCTTTCAGCTATTCGCCCTTGGGAACAAGGCTGATAGCTGAGAGCTGCAAGCTGGAATCTCATCTTTTCTGAAACTCCGGCGATCCTAGCAGCAGGCCTGCGATCGCGCTCGCGTCTGGTGGACGCGGTGCGTCGGCTGGCTTGCGTTGCGAAACTTTTTTATCGAGCTGATCTTTATTCTGATTCTGATTCTGATTCTGACTTTGATTCTGCTCGTTGGCTGCGGCGTTTTTTGCCGGGGCTTCGATCTGCGCGATGATCGAATCGTGCGTCTGTTTCGAAACATCGCCAGCGAGCAAATTCGCTTCCAGCGCGGACAGTACCGTGGACGCATCCGGCGGTGCGGGCGGACCTCCCGCCAACTGGACGGCGTCAACCTTTACGCCGCGGACTTTGCCGCTGGTCAGGCCCAGCGCGAAGTTCATGCGGTTCAGCAGCGCCGACGAACTCACCCAGGTATCGGCCTTCATCGAGTAGCCGGTGGGCGGCTGCGCTGAGTAGAGTGGCATACCCATATTGCCGATTCTCTGAGCCAGCGGGAACGCGTCATCTACCGAAGCGCCCGTAGCGCGCACGGCTGAGGCCACAAATTCGAGCGGCGTTTTTACCTTCGCACGATACGCGCTATCGGACCAGAACTCGGGCGAATGGAATAGCGTGATCAGAACTTCGCGGATGTCGCCTTTCTTTTTTTCGAACGTCTTCGCCATGCGGTCGACCAAGGCGGCCGGCGGATCATCGGAGACAAAACGCTGCGCCAGCTTCAACGAAATGAAGTGCGCGGTCTGCGGGCTGGTCGCCAGCATGTGCAGCACTTCCCTGCCCTCGTCTTCGCCATTGGGCTTGATCTTTTTTCCGAGAACAAACTTGGGGCCGGGTTCGTGCATGCGCGGGTCGTACTTGAAGCCGAAACCCTGATAGGGCTTTTCGATGGTCCATCCGGTAAATACTTTTGCGACTTCGGTGACGTCGCGCTGCGAGTAGCCGCCGTTCACGCTGAGGGTGTGCAGTTCGAGCAACTCGCGGCCGTAATTCTCATTCAGGCCGCTGGCCTGCTTGCGCTTCTGATTCGGCGGGGGGAAGCGCCGCTGGCCATAAGGTCCGTAGGGTCCATGTTGACGACCGGGATGCGCCGGTATTCCCAGAGCTTGCGGGGAGTTCGGGCCCTCGCTCATCCAGTTGTCCAGGTAGAACAGCATCGCGGGACTCTTGGCGGTCGCCACCAGCAAATCTTCGAACTTTCCCAGCGCGCGCGGACGGATCACTTCCTGTTCGTAGTTGGTGAGGAACTCGCGCTCCGGACCTTTGCCGACGAAGACGTTGAAGTGGTTGAACCAGAAATCGGTCATCACCTGTTCGAGCTGGCGGTCGCTGTAAATGGCGCGCAGCAGCTTGGCCTGGACCAACTCCGACAGGACCACTGCTTGCGGATTGTTCATGGCCATCAGGGTTTCTTTCTGCCTGGGTTCCATGCCGTCGAGAAAGTTCTCGCCTTTGCCGCGGAGGGTCTCGGAGAAGGCAAGCTGGTCGGCGGTCGACATGGCCATCACTTTTTTGTAGCGCTGGTCGGGAGGAAGATCGATGAGCGACTGCATCTTGAGATCCGCACTGAGGCGATCTTCATGGAGGCGATCTTCGCGGCGGCGGGCTTCGGCGTCGTTGGTGGGCGCAGGCTTCGCATCGGGCGCGGGCGCCATCGACATTTCGTTGGCGGGCGCGCCGTTGGACGCGCTCATGTCGTTTGCGCTTGCCGGGCTGGCGGCGTTCGACATGGAGTTGCCGTCCGCCGGCTCGGCGGGCTCGGCGGTCGCCGCCGCGGCCGCAGAGAGTTCTTCCGCGGTCTTGGCGGTATCGTTTGCAGCCGGGCCTGCGGGAGCGGGAGCCGGTGCGGCGGCTTCCTGTTTTTTTGCCTGCTGCTTGTCCTGCAGGCGCGCGATCTGCACCTCAAACACGGCGCGCCTCGCGGGATCGGAGGGCATGGCCTTTTTGCCATCCATGACCTGCTTGATCATCTGGTTGTCGGGGAACTCTTCGACGATTTCCCGGGAACTCATGTGCAGCGTGCGGAAGGGCGCGAGACGGGCTTCGACGGCGCTGTCTGGAATCTTTTCGGGATGCAACTGCAGATCGATCCATCGGTCAACACCCATCGCCATGACTTGCTGGACGTCACCGGGGCGCGGGCCAAACGTGAGCCGGTTCAGCGCCTGTACCGCCCGCTTCTGTTCGGTCGAACCAGCGTCGGCCGATTTGTCTTTTTTCTTGGCCAGCAGTTGCGGGGCGGCGATGGCGAGGCTCAGACACAATAGAAACAGCACGAGGCTTCCAAACCTGACTTGCATGAAACGCGATTGCATCACCCTCGGGCTCTTAACGCTGGATCTCATAAATGTTCCCGGACGCACAAAGGTCAGTTGATCAGGTCTCTTGATTATGAACCCTCGCGGGAGAAAAAGTTGCTGTCGGGCGAGGTTCCGGAAGGACTTGAAAACGATTGTAGAACCAGGGTTTCGTAGCGGCGGGTTAGCGGGCTACCATTAGCGCCGCCGTTCCGGAGGTGCGTGGGGATCGGCAACGACGATCTCTCGATCGCAGCCCGCGCGCTCGCTCCGGACTTACGCTGGTCACCAACAACGAAAAGGAATTCCGCCGGGTGCGCGGGTTGGAGATGCGGAACGTGGCAACATAACGCCTCAACCCTCAAGCGTCTTGGTCAGCAGCGGATGAACGATCGCAGCAAACGGATTCACGACCGTCACGCCGCCCCAGGTGAATCCTTCCTGCAAATCTTCAGACAGCAGGAGGCGGCAACCAGCTTCGGCGGCCGCGGCGAACATCACGGCGTCCCAAATACCGATCTTGTGATCGACGGCGAGGTCCGTCGCCGATAGAAATAATCCAGAAGAAGTGTCGACGAGCGGATACGTATCCCGATAGCGAATGATCGTGGTGCGCGCCAACCGCGGCGAAATTTTCGCCTTGCGCACCAAAACCCGGAAGAGTTCTCCGAGCGCTTGAACCGGCAGAAATGTTTCGGATTCAGAAAGCTTGTCGAGAAGTTCCAGCGCGGCCCGTTGCCGCTCCTGTCCGTTCACCCCGGCGGCATACGCCAGCACGTTCGTATCGAGTGCGATTCGCATGGCAGGACGCTTTAATCGTCGTACAACTCGTCCCGTGTCCAGCGACCGATGTCCTGAACTGGCAGGGTCCTGAGATGCGCCAGCAACGCAGCCTTGGCTCGGCCATCGCGCTTCTCCTTCACCGGTTCGATGCGCGCCACCGGCCGTCCGTGACTGGTGACCACGTAGCTCCGGCCTTCCTTCACCTCCCGAAGTACCTGCGAGAACTTCCGGTTGGCCTCGGCCGCCGAGATCGCTTTTTCCATGTTGGCCATAAGTAGTTATATTACCTACTTTTGATAAGGGAGTCAAGGCAAGCGCATAATGTTCCCGTTTGAACGGACCAAGCATGCCCGCATACGAACGCCTAACCCACGATGAACTTCTGCACCTCGCGGAAGAAAAGGAGCAGCTTACCGAGGAGGCGCGTGTGGCTCTGGAAGTGGAAATCAAGCGACGAAGGCTTTCCCCGTCGGATCTCGAAGCCTACAAACTGCAATGCCTCGCCGCCGACGAAGCTGACAAGCTGAAGCGCGCAACACCTGATCTCATTCTTTCGGGAGGATTCGGCAAGAAGTTCCTCGGCAAAGCCAACCGCCATCGTGATCCCACGGGTTCGTTCGAACAATACGACACCACGCTCTGGTTTGTGGTTCTTTGGTTTCCCGTATTTCCCATCGCAACCTTCACCGTGCGGAGAGAGCTTGAGCGATGGCTAGGCATGCTGGTCGCTTCCGACGCGGTTGCGCTCGATCGCCATCCTCGAAACTGGGAACAAATTCTTCTGACCTGGGTAAAAGGTGCGTCGGTCGTCGTCGCGCTTCGTCTTACGTTCCTGTTATTGCTGCGTCACCCTGAATGGCTAAAGCATATCCGATGAATCGGGTTTGCTCTGCTTCGCTACCCCGGAAGCCTGAAGCCGAACGCCGGAAGCCGATTTTCACCGCCCTTGGTTTACAATTATCCGTTCCAATCACTCATCCCTATCCGCACTACATAGGAGGATTCTCATGAAGCTCACCCCTGGCAAACTTGCCGGTCTCAAGAAGGTCTCCAACGAACGCGGCGTTATCGCGGCCGCGGCCATGGACCAGCGCGGCTCACTGCAGAAATCGCTGGCCAAGGAAAAAGGCGGCGAAGTCACCGACGCCATGATGGAAGAATTCAAAACGCTGGTCAGCGAAGTTCTCACGCCCCATGCCACTGCCATCCTGCTCGACCCGGAGTGGGGACTGCCCGCCTCCAAGCGCCGCGCCAAGAATGCCGGCCTGCTGCTCGCTTACGAAAAGACCGGATACGACAAAACTGGTCCCGGCCGCCTCGGCGATCTGCTCGACCATTGGTCGGCCCGCCGATTGAAAGAAGCTGGAGCCGATTGCGTCAAGATCCTGCTCTACTACACGCCCGACGATCCGAAATCGGTCAACGATACCAAGCACGCCTGGGTCGAGCGTATCGGCGACGAATGCCGCGCGAATGACATCCCCTACTTTCTGGAGTTCGTCGGCTATCAAGAAGGCGCCGACGAAAAGGGTTTGGATTACGCCAAGAAGAAGCCGCACATCGTCACCGAAAGCATGCGCGAATTTAGCAAAGACCGCTACGGCGTCGACGTGCTCAAAGTGGAAGTGCCGGTCAACATGAAGTTCGTCGAAGGCACCAAATCGTTCGGCGGACAAAAGGCCTACAGCAAGCAGGAAGCCATTGACCTGTTCCACAAAGCCGCCAGCGTTGCGACCAAGCCGTTCATTTATTTGTCGGCGGGCGTGAGCAATGCGGAATTCAGTGAGACGCTGGAACTCGCCGGAGAATCGGGAGTTAAGTTCAACGGCGTACTCTGCGGCCGCGCCACCTGGAAAGAAGGCATCCCCGTGTATGCCAAGCAAGGCGCCGCCGCCTTCCGCAAATGGCTGGAAACTGAAGGCGTGAAGAACATCAACAACGTCAACGACAAGCTGAAAGCCGCGACCAGTTGGCATTCGATTTACGGCGTGGAATTGGTCCATGCATAAGTCCTCATGGATAGTGTGAGCGCGGGCAAATCGCCCGCGCTCTTTTGCATCTGTAGTGACGAAGGCCCTATCTTAAGTTCGTCGTTGGAGGAGGCCCTATGCTCCCCGCTTCTGTGTTGCTCCTTCTTGCTGTCATCGCAACTCCCGCTCCGTCAGACTTAGTTGTACCCAATTTCCCTGATCTCATGGTCAAGACCCGCACCGCAACGGCCGACCATCACACGCTGGTGACGACGTGGCTCTTCAAAGGGCCGCGCCAGCGAATGGAGATTCAGGATCCGGCGAGCGCCGATTGGATCGGGCATCCCTCCATCTACCAATGCGATCAGGGGCTCAGGTACCTTTTGAACGAGAGTTCGAAAACCTACAACACTATGCCTATCGATCCGGCGGAGATCCGCAAGACGGCACATCCAATGCCACAACTTGAGATGAGCGGCGGTGAAGTGATCGTTACCATCGATTCCGTCGACACCGGAGAGCGGCGCAAGATCGGCAGCTATGAAGCTCGCCATGTCAGGAGTACGACAACCGTGGAGCCCGGACCCGGCGCAGTCACCAGACCCAGCAAGACCGAAACCGACGGCTGGTACATCGATGTCCCCGGAAGAAACTGTCAAGATTCGAGCGCTCCGCAGATGGGATGGTTGACCGCCTGGTCAGGCCGCCGCGACCGGGTCGTTTTCAAGACACTCGGCGCCGCACCGCACGGACTTGCCATCGAAGAAACCAGCACGAAAAGCGAGGCGGGAATGAGCCTGGTGAGCAAGACTGAACTAGTGGAAATCTCCGAGCAACGACTCGACCAAGCGTTATTCGAGCCGCCGCCCGATTACACACCCGCTCCTATAGCACACAAATAGCACCCGACGAAGCGAGTCGACCCCGAGCACCCCGTCCAGGGTCCTGTCCTCGAAACGCGCACCCCGCGCGGACTTTACATATCGCGACCATGTCTATGCAAAGCTTTACCCGGAAAAATGATACTTTCCAACCGGGCAAGGGTCTAAGCCAATGGAGCCGCATTCCTCTTTCGTGAGTCTGAAACGAAGAAGTCCGCACGAATCGAAGCCTCCGCGCAACGGGAGCTTTCGACAGGAGGTAGCAAATGGCGAACACCCGCAGCAATACCGTTTCGACCATCAATGCCTTTCTGAATCTGGCCGGGACAACCGTAAAACCAACGCTCGTTGTAGCGACAACCTTACTTTTTGCCGTCACCTGCCTGTCGCAGGACAAACCTCAACCTCAACCGTCCGCACCACCCGACTCGCAAACCATGCAAGCCGCCGCAACCACTCCACCGGCGATTGAAGTAATTCCCGCCGGAACCAGGATTGCTCTGGTGCTCACGCATCCCATCCAGAGCCGGTACATCCACCACGGCGACGACATTTATGCCCAGATCATTTCTCCGGTCAACTCCGGCAGCGAGATGCAGATTCCTCCGGGAACGTTTGCGACCGGCACCGTCGACAAACTCAATCTGAGGTCAGGAGGCCGCGCCGAGCTTCGTCTGCAATCCATGACCATTACTTTCCCGGACGGCTATGTCGCTCCCGTGTCCGGGCCGGTAACCTTGGTCAGCAATGAGGGCTACGCCCTGAAAGATCCTGGCCCGGGAAGGGTCGGCGGGATGTTTGCGCTGATTGCGGGAGGGGCTGGCGTGGGCGCGCTCATCGGGCACTCAGCCGGGCATCCGCAATCCTCCGTTACCTCCAACTTTCCTCCCGGGTGCGTCGGAGCACCGCCTTTCTGCACCCCGGAAACCACCCCCGTCTACAGCACTCAAGGCAGAGACACGGCCATGGGCGCGGGCATTGGGGTCGCGGTCGCAGGAGTGGCTTCCCTGGTGTTGCTCTCCAGTACGCACCACTTCTTTATGGACGTTGGCTCGCCGGTCGACATGGTGCTCACCCAGCCGTTACGGCTGGAGCAAAACCGGGTCTCCAATGCCGTGCAGAAGTTTGGACAGCAACCGGTAGGGATTCAGCCAGTCTTACCGCGGCCAGTGCCTCCGCCACCGCCGGACCCCGGCTTCTCGCCCACCCCGTCACCCGGTACGCCGCCCATCATCATTCCCGGAGCGCCCGGCCCCGGCGGTATCCCCGGGCCGCCGATCATCATTCCCGGCACGCCTCCGGGCACGCCGTAGCTGCGCCCCGAGAAGTGGGGATTTTTCGACAGCGCGAAGCCGAAGGGATCCCTACTGCCTCGCCCACGGCGTGGGCGGCAAAAGCTTTTGTTGTACTCTTAACCGGAAGCGGAAAAACCGAGAGCCAACTCCATGCCCACACTGATCCCGCAGCCCACGCGCATCACCGCCGCCGGCAACAAGCCCAAGCTCATCGACGAATATGTCGGACGCGTCAACACCAAAACCTCCGGCGCCAGCGTCGCCCACATGCGCAGCCCACAAGGCTGGATCGAGCCCGGCCAGACTCCCGAATTCGACGAGTTCACCATCGTCCTGAAAGGAATGGTGCGCGTCGAGCATAAGAGTGGGGCCCTCGACGTCGCTGCCGGGCAGGCCGTCGTCGCCCACGCCGGCGAATGGATCCGCTATTCCACCCCGCAGGAAGGAGGCGCGGAGTACATCGCCGTCTGCCTGCCTGCGTTCTCGTTGGAGACGGTGCACCGGGACGAATAATGAGCGGATGCTCCACTCCGACGTGGAACGCGTGGGCGGGACATTTTGACCCATTCAGTTCAGTAGTGTACGGAGATTACCGGACATGACAGCCTTGAAATTGTTCACGGCGTCAAGGTCGCCGTCGTCGAGCATGCGCAGCTCAGCCGTAGCCATGCTGTAGATAAGAAAGTCCGCGGCAGTGACCAACCGACCGTCGTTGATGTTGTCCACGATAAAACGCTGGTAGAAGGGGTGTTCAACGTTGTATCTGAGGACTATCTTCCTTCCCTCCAAGTCACATTCGTAGATCTGCCCGTTCGGGCCGAGCCTCTCTTCTCGGATTTCACAGTTCAGTCTGGTTTCAAGGGCCTGTGTGCGAGTCAGATTCTTGCGTTCGCGCTCGGTCTCAGTTTTTGTCGGATGCCCAGTTGCGACGTTCTTACGCTGCAGGCGCTTTTCGATCACGCCCTTGGGCTTGATGAGGAGCTTATCCTTTTCGGCGATGGCCTTAGCAGACTGTTTGTGAAGCAGCTCTTGAGCTGCCGATGTCTCGAAGCGCTTCTTCGTCGCCTCTTGTCTCTTGATTGCGCGGCACGTGGGGATGAGCGTGCTTGCTAGTTGATCGTACAAACTCTGATCCAGATTCACTTGCCGTTTCGTAAACTCGATACCAACCATGCGGTCCAGCGTGCCGGGAAAGAACAGCTCGGCGCGCATACGATTGAAGTCACCATGCTTCGTGAAGAAATTGAGGGTAACGGCGTTCATGATCTCGCGCTGGTTCCGCATGATGTAAAACCCTTGCGCCTTCATCGATTTGCTCACATCTAGTTCATTTGCGGGAACCTCCGGCACGAGGACAATTCGGGCTCGAACGGATTCGGTCTTCTCCTGGCCGTCGTCATCGAAATGGACGGGGAACTCCTCGTCGATAACGGTCTTCGTGTTGGCATCGTCGAGCTGCAACGGGTCAACCGAGCTAATAGCCTCCTCGTTGACACGAACCACTCGGCCAGCTTGGATGAAATAGCGATGAACGCGGCCTAGGTGATTCTTCAGAATCGACGCGAATGCGGACATGTTTCGGTTGCTCAAATTGTCGCAATTCGTGAGGACCACCAATGTTCCGTTAGAACTAGGGCCTATGTCAGCGCTGAGGAGATCAACTTCTTCTGGCGTAGCGCTATCTAGGTGCTTCAGAAATGCGTTCTTTGAAACAACCTCGTCGACATCCCAAGCGCTCGACCAGCAGCCTTCTTCAGTTCGGGAAACTACATGGCATCGCTTCGCGATGGACAGGCTGGCCGTAACGAGCCCCATGCCAAACTTGCCGAGATCCGAATTCAGGTCCCGCGATGTCAAAGAACCAAGACGCATCGCCTGATCGAGGATTTCCTTCGTCATTCCGGTACCGTTGTCGGCTACCGAGATGTAGGGCTGCCCACTCTTTTGTTGGATGCGAATGTTGACTAGGGTCGCGTCCGCGTCGATTGAGTTGTCTAGGAGGTCGGCTATCGCTTCGTAGTTGCCGTAGCCCAAGTGTCGGAGAGATTCTACAAGACGACCCGCATTGGGATCGTTGGGACGATCGTACTTCATTGAGTTGTCTCCTGTGTCGATGCCTCAGCACCAACTGGAATTTTTCTTAACAACAGCGTCACCAGCCTTGGCCAATGACAGTCAAATGATACCACACAGTCCGGAGGTTCTAGATTGGCAAAGATTTAAGAGCACAGCGACGAAGTCAATGGACAGCCGGGGCGGCTGTCCCCAAACAATCGTAGCTAAGAGCTAGACGCTAAAAGCTAGAAGCTCCTACTCCCACTCAATCGTCCCCGGCGGCTTCGACGTAATGTCATACACTACGCGGTTCACGCCCTTCACTTCATTCACAATCCGCGTCGAGATGGTTTTCAGCACTTCGTGCGGCAGCGGCACCCAGTCGGCGGTCATGCCGTCTTCAGAGGTCACCGCGCGGACCGCACAGGTGTACGCATAGGTTCGCGCATCGCCCATCACTCCGACCGACATCACCGGCAGCAGCACGGCAAACGACTGCCAGACCTTGGTATAAAGTCCAGCCTCTTTGATTTCGCTCACCACAATGTCGTCGCACTCCTGCAGCAGCGCCACGCGCTCGGGCGTAACTTCTCCCAGCACGCGCACCGCAAGGCCGGGGCCAGGGAACGGCTGGCGTTGCAGAATTTCCTCGGGCATGCCGAGATCGCGGCCGATCTTGCGGACCTCGTCCTTGAACAAATCTTTCAGCGGTTCGATCAGCTTGAGCTTCATCTTCTCCGGCAGGCCGCCCACGTTGTGGTGCGATTTAATCACCTGCGACGGCCCGCGCACGGAACGCGATTCGATCACGTCCGGATAAAGCGTTCCCTGCACCAGCCACTTCACTTTGCCCTCGGTCTTCTCGATGCGCCGGGCTTCTTTCTCGAATACTTTGATGAATTCGTTGCCGATAATCTTGCGCTTTTTCTCGGGATCGCTGACACCCTTCAGCTTCTTGAGAAAGCGGTCGGAGGCGTCGACGGCGTCCAGGCGCAGCTTCAGCTTGTCGCGCAACACCTTCTGCACTTTCTCGAATTCGTTCTTGCGCAGCACGCCATTGTTCACGAAGATGCAGGTCAGGCGGGATTTGCCCTTGGCGTCGCGCAGAGCGCGATCGACCAACACCGCCGCGACCGACGAGTCGACACCGCCCGACAGCGCACAAATTGCTCGTCCGCTGCCCACCTGCTTCCTGACCTGCTCGATGGTCGAATCAATAAAGCGCTGCGGGGTCCACGTCGGCTTCGCGCCGCAAATCTGAAAGATAAAATTCTTCAGCATCTGCGTGCCCTGCGGCGTGTGGTGCACTTCCGGATGGAACTGTACCGCGTACCATCTCTTCGCGGTGTTCTGAATCCCGGCCACAGCGTAGTGCGTCTTCGCCATCAACTCAAAGCCCGGAGGCAGTTCGAGCGCTTCATCGCCGTGCGACATCCAGACCGCAAGTTTCTTGGCCAGTCCCTGAAACAGAATCGAATCCGAAACAATATCGATTTCCGCATGCCCATACTCGCGCTTGGCGGCCGGGCGCACCTTGCCGCCCAGCGTGTGCACCATAAACTGCAATCCGTAGCAGATGCCGAGCACGGGCAGCCCCAGTTCGAACACGCGCGCGTCGGCCGGCGGCGCATCTTTGTCATAGACCGACCAGGGCGCCCCCGAGAGGATGATCCCGGCGGGCGCGTAGCTCTTAACTTCGTCGAGCTTGGCCGTGCAGGGCAGCACAACGGAAAAAACATTCTGCTCGCGAATGCGCCGCGCGATGAGCTGGGTATACTGCGCGCCAAAGTCGAGGATAACAATGCTTTGGCCGATAGAAGATAGATTGTGCGGGGATTGGGTTTCCACAGATGAGTTTCTCAAATCGGGGAGACGCTGTAAAGCGATTCAACTTGGTTGTGTGAAGCGGGCACTCCTGCCTCCTGCCATTGACGTTGTTGTTCGCTCTCGACCGGGAAAGAATAACAACACTAAGGTCAAGAGCAGCGGGCAAGAGTGCCCTCCACATAAGCTACATTTCAACGGCCAGATTTGGCAGGTCGCTCAGAATCGTCTCGTCGCGGTCAATGGTGGTCTGCAACGGGAGCGGGGGCAGGGGCTGCGGCGTGGGCGGTAATGGTGCGGGCGACAACAATGCCTCCGGCGTTTCCGCAATGCAGACATATCCCGCCAGACGCGCCATGTAAAGCCAGTCGGCGAGCGCGAAATAGACTACGGTCGCCACTATCATGACCGCGACCACCATTCGCCACGGCACGAGTGCGATGAAACCCATCGGCATGGAAACCACCGTGGTCGCGGCCACAAACGCACACAGGTGCGCCAGCCCGGTCCAGATGGTGACCGCAAAAACCCGCCCTGTGCGGTCGCGGCAGAAGCCCACGGCAGCGACGATCGCGCTCACCGCGTCCTCACCATCGCGCACGGCAAACATCCCCGCCAGCGACAGGATCCAATTCAGCGCCCACCATGCAAAACAGATGAGCGCCGCAAGCGGCAGAAAAATAATGAAAGCAAGCGCGGGCTTAGGATGAGCCTCAGGCGAGGCGAACCCCGCCAGAATCGACGCACCAACAAAACCGAAAGCCGCGGCCAGCACTACAGCCACGCGCAGAAAGTTAAGCCGCAGCAGCGACGGCAACGCGTTATTCTCGCCCGCGTTTTTCGTAGAGACGTTGCTTGTAGGGTCTCTCTCGCCGTCATTCCCCGTGCCGTTAGCCGAGACGTTCCTAGCAACATCCCTGCGAAAATAATCGAGCAGACCGCGAACCGTAGCCATCCGCCCTACAGACGCCGCAACGACCCACAGAAAACCCAGCATCAAAGCCGCGAGCAACGCGGAAATCACGACGCGATTCAGACTGCCGCGCAGGATATGCGCGATCGCCTCCCCGACCAGATAAGGATGCCGCGTCCGCAGGAGCAACAGTTCGCCGTTGGTTACAGGCAAGGTCCTGAGATATTCGCTCAACCCAAACAGGAACAACGCAGCCGCGGTCGCGCCCGTAGTCCAGCGCCACGCAACTTCCGCCAGCGTCAGCGACGGACGCCGGAACGCAGCGCGGAACCCCTCAGCGGTGGGCGAAATGGCCATGGCTTTCAGAATACTCTATCCCCCGTCATCCTGAGCGCAGCGACAGCTCCACGAAGCGGAGCCGTTGCGGAGTCGAAGGATCCCTACGAAGCAAGCGGAGTCCGCGAAGGTTCAGGGAGTTCTACCTGCGCCGCAGAAGTCCGACGCTTTGTCGTGAGAATGCCTCACGGCGCTTAGTTCACGGCAAGCTGGTAGGGATCCTTCGACTGCGCGGCTGCTTCGCACTCGCGAAGCAGCCACTTCGCTCAGGATGACAGACGCGGGGAAAAAAGACTTCACCTTACAACGATATTCAACAGCTTGCCGAGGACGTAGATCGTCTTCACGACCTGCTTTCCAGCAATGGCCGCTCGCACCTTCTCGTCGGCCATCGCGCGTTCGAGGACCATCGCTTCCGTCACATCGGCCGACACAACGATCCGGCTGCGCAGCTTGCCGTTGATCTGCACGGGGATCTCGAGTTCCTCTTCCTTGGCGAGCGCGACGTCAAACTTCGGCCACTGCGCTTTGAGCAGGTCGCCTTTTTCGCCCAGCATCTCCCAAAGCTCGTGCGCGAGATACGGCGCGAACGGCGCGAGCAGCAACACGAGGCTGCGCTGGACTTCACTCAAGAAAGCAGGCGGAACTTCATTCCGCGCAATCGCGTCTTCCGCGCCATACAACACGTTCACCAGTTCCATGATGGCCGAGATGCAGGTATTGAAGTGCCAGCGTCCCTGAAAATCGTCGCTGACGCGCTTGATGGTCTGGTGCAGCTTGCGCTGGATGGCGCGCGCCGCAGGCGGCAAGTCGTGCGGCAACGGCTTGTGCCATTCGGGATGATCCGGGCGCGCGTGCCTCACCACAAACCGGTACACGCGCCCCAAAAATCTCTGGATGCCTTCGACACCCGAATCCTGCCAGTCAAGATCGCGATCCGGCGGCGCCGCAAACAAACTGTTCAGACGCGCAGCGTCCGCCCCGTAGCGCGCGACCATGTCGTCGGGCGATACCACATTGCCCAGGTTCTTCGACATCTTCCTGCCGTCTTTGATCACCATGCCCTGCGTGAACAACCGCTCGACCGGCTCGTCGTTGGTGATCATGCCCAGGTCGCGCATGAACCGCGTCCAGAAACGCGAGTAGATCAAATGTAAAATCGCGTGCTCGACCCCACCGATGTACTGATCGATACCACGCTCGCCAAACCAGTATTGCGCGATCTTTCCATCAAACGGAGCGCGGTCGTTGTGCGCGTCGGTGTAGCGATAGAAATACCAGGACGAATCGACGAACGTGTCCATGGTATCGGTCTCGCGCCGCGCCGGGCCGCCACACTTGGGGCAAGTCGCGTTGACGAATTCCGGCACCCGGCTGAGTGGGGAGCCGCCGGTCAGCGTGATGTCGACATTTTCCGGCAAAATTACTGGCAAATCTTTTTCCGGCACCGCGACGATCCCGTCCTTCTCGCAATACAACATCGGAATCGGCGTGCCCCAGTAACGTTGCCGCGAAATGCCCCAGTCCTTCAGCCGATACGTCACCGTCGCTTTGCCGAACTTGTGCTCCTCCGCGTACGCGGACATCGTCTTGATGGCTTCGTCGCAGGGCAGATTACTGAATCGCCCGGAATTAATGACCATGCCCGCGTGCCCGACGAACGGAAGTTGCGGCTCCGCCATTGTCTCTTCCGGATCATTCGAGATCGGCAAAATCACCAGCCGGATTTCGAGGCCGTACTTCTTCGCAAATTCGTGGTCGCGTTCGTCGTGCGCCGGAACGCTCATGATGGCGCCCGTGCCGTAGTCCATCAAAATATAATTCGCCACCCACACCGGCACCCGCTCGCTGTTGAACGGATTTATGGCGAAGCGTCCGGTAGGCACGCCGTGTTTTTCGATTTCGCCGATATCGCCCGCTTCCCGCGCCTTGCGCTGCTCGGCGATCAGTTCATCCACTTTCGCGCGCAGCTCGGGATTCTCCGCCGCGAGATCCTTCACGATGGGATGCTCCGGCGCAAGCTGCACCGAGGTCGCGCCGAAAATCGTATCCACGCGCGTGGTGAACACCGTGATCGTCGAGCCCCCGGGCCCGAATCCTTTATGGTTCTCCGCGTAATCAAGTTTGAAATCGACCAGCGTGCCTTCGCTGCGTCCGATCCAGTTGCGCTGCATGGTCCGCACTTTTTCCGGCCAGCCCGGCAGCTTGTCGAGACCATCGAGCAATTCGTCCGCATACTTCGTGGTGCGCACGAACCACTGCTCCAGTTCGCGCTGATCCACGACCGTGTCTTCGTGCCGCCAGCAGCAGCCGTTCGAAAGCACCTGCTCGTTGGCCAGCACCGTTGCGCACTTCGGGCACCAGTTCACCTTGCTCTTCTTGCGATAAGCCAGCCCGCGCTCGAAGAGCTTCAGGAAGAACCACTGATTCCAGCGGTAATACTCCGGGAAGCAGGTGGTGACTTCGCGCGACCAGTCGAAGGCGAAGCCCATGCGATTGAATTGCGCCTTCATTTTGGCGATGTTGTTGAGCGTCCACTGCCGCGGCGGCGTGTTGTTCTGGATGGCCGCATTTTCCGCCGGCAAGCCGAACGCATCCCATCCCATGGGATGAAGCACGTTGTAACCCTTCATCCACATATATCGGGCCAAAGCGTCGCCAATGGCGTAGTTGCGCACGTGCCCCATATGCAGCGCACCTGAAGGATAAGGCAGCATTTCGAGGACGTAATATTTTTTCTTGGTCGAATTCGTCTCGGCCGCGTAGAGAGACGCGTCCTGCTTCCAGCGCTCGAACCACTTCATCTCGACGCGCTGCGCGTCGTAGCGTTCGTCGTTCGGACGATCGGCATCGGGACGCTCGGGCGGACGAGGCCCGGGCGTCCCCGAGTCAGCGCCGTTGATTACGCCATTGGGCGTTTTTTGATCGATCGCCATAATCGGAAAGCACCAGATAAATAGTTCTTTATTTTACACGTTGCAGCGGGAAGCTCGGGAATCCCGATCCGCGATTCAGCTTTGATCACAAACTTATCCCACCAGGTTCACTAGCGTCCCGATCGGCGGAATCGTGATTCGAATCTCGTCGCCGACCCTCAACGTAAACGAATCAGGAGGTACGACGCCGGTGCCGGTCAGAAGAAAACACCCGTGCGGAAA